>Ga0209075_1001190_pt1 | contig 24864 bp, 22 predicted proteins | sample Stecom2011_FD_187523 | JGI IMG/M metagenome (GOLD analysis project Ga0209075, IMG submission 187523) | Agricultural soil microbial communities from Utah to study Nitrogen management - Steer compost 2011 (SPAdes) (version 2) | ecosystem: Environmental > Terrestrial > Soil > Agricultural land...
CGTACTCGTTCTCAGATGTATAAAGGTGATGCCGACTGGTCTCTAATTCGTGAGGTAAAGAACAACCATCGTATGCATATACCTATTATTGGAAATGGTGATGTAACCACTCCAGAGATTACAAAACAGCGTTTTGACGAAACAGGTGTTGACGCTATTATGATTGGCAGAGGTAGTATTGGTGCCCCATGGATCTTCGAAGAGATAAAACATTTTCTAAACACAGGTGTGGATATGCAAATGAGACCATTCATGTGGTATCTAGACGTATTAAAGCAGCAGGTTCAAGGAAGTATTGAAAGACTAGATGAAGTGAGAGGGATTCTTCATATGCGCCGTCATCTTGCCGCTACACCATTGTTTAAAGGGATACCAGATTTTAAGCCCACTCGAATTGCTATGCTTCGTGCTAACACCCTCGAAGAACTTTTTGCTATTATGGATGAAATCCCTGTAAAATTTGAAGAATATATTGAAAATAGTTTCAATGTCCCACAATTGATGGTGTAGGTTACTTCTCGATACTAGAAAGATTTATCTGTTATTTTCCATTTATCTAATTACAGTAAGCGTGGAAAGATTAGGAAACTAAAGCGCTTTATGTTAAATGTACCTTAGTTAAGTGAATTTAAATTTCTTAAAATGTAAAAATATACTATTTTTACAAATATGTTAGTTGTGATTATATTTTAGCATATACATGATATACCATATTTTTACAATACTACCATCTTTTGTTATTTTGTTCTGGCTTATTGTATTTCTTGTTGATGGTAAAACATATAATTTGCATAAACGATTTCTGATTGCATTCTTGGGAGTTGCTTTTGTCAATTATGTGATTCACTGGTTCTATTTTAATCACTATTATGAAGTCTATAGGACATTAGAATTTGTTTGGGTCTTTACATCTCTCTCAGTTTTTCCACTTTATTATTATTATATACGGCTTCTTACAGTTGATAAGAGCATAAATTTTAAGTGGATATGGATTTTACTCCCCGCAATACTACTTTCAGTTTTCACCTTTACCCTATATAGGCTCATGAACCCAGATGAGGTTGAAGCCTTTATTCACGAGATACTATATCGTAATAAGATATCTGTAGGTGAAAATACCCATTTGATAAATCTACAAATACTTAGAATAAACCTCTTCAAAATTATTTTTGGTATTCAGGTATTTCTCACGCTGTTTTTTGGACTTCGATTGATAAATAGTTTTAATAAGAGGGTTTATGCATTCTATTCAAATGTAGAAAATAGAGAGTTGAATAAGATAAAAACGATTCTTATATTTTTTGTTTTAGCTTCAATAATATCTAGTATTTCTAATTTATTAGGTAAAGACTATTTTACTGATCACCCATATCTCCTTTACTTAATTTCATTAGCTCATTCAATTGTACTATTTGGAATAAGTTATGTTGGATATAAACAGAGATTTTCTATAAGAGAATTAATTAAAGAACCGTCAATAGTAGAGTTAGACGAAAACACTGATGAAACAGTTAAAGATAACATGGTGGGGCTTGAATATGATCGACTTTTTTTAAGGATCAAGGACTTATTTGATACAACGAAAATATATAAAGATCCTGAACTTAAAATGATTGATGTAGCATTGCGCCTTGGAACAAATCGCACATATATTTCTAGACTTATTCATAATCGCACAAGTCTTAATTTTTCAGACTTCGTGAATGAATATAGAGTAAAAAATGCCGAAGAGTTACTATCTTCAACAAAAGAACCTTTTCTTTCATTAGAAGAAATAGCTTTCGAATCTGGATTCACAGGTAGCAGTTCCTTTTACAGAGCCTTTAAAAAAAAGAATGGAATTCCACCTGGAAGATATAGAAAAATTAGAATTACGCATATTAATTCTGATGATGAATAATATTGAGAAAATATATTTAGAATTACTCAGTGTTGCTATTTTAAGGCGACCTTTACACGATGATATTTTTGTAGATTTGCAAGATAATCTATGGCAGAAAGTTTCCGCACTTTCAGATAAACAACGAACCAGTGCAGTAGTTGCTGAAAGTATACTCTCTTTACCTGAGCATTTGTTACCTCCCCGTTCAATAAGGATGAAGTTAGTTTTGCAGCAAGAGCAAATAAGAAAAAAGAATGAGTATTTTAATTCTATTCTTGCAGAAATTACTGAAATTTATAACTCAAAGAAATGTCAAACAATACTATTGAAAGGACAAGGTGTAGCTCTTAATTACCCAGTACCACTTTATCGTACACCAGGTGATATAGATCTGTTTTTCTTGCAAGAAGAAGATTATGATAAAGCAAACAAGTGGGTGTTTGAGCAAGAATTGCCAAGAGAGCAGGAGTCGGTTAAACATATGGGATTCGACTGGCAGAGCATTCATATAGAAAACCATAGAGTGATGGCTACTTTTGAACGTAGTAAGTACAACCGTATTTATCTAGAAGAGGAGAGCAGACTTATATCTAACAATAGTTGGGAAAAGGTAATTTTTAATGGGATCGAGGTAATGTTATTGCCTCCCACATTTAATGCCTGTTATTTATTTATACACCTTTTTCATCATTTTATACATGCTGGTGTAAGCACTCGACAGTTTAGCGACTGGATTCTTTTACTTTTAAATAATAAAGAGAACATTAATTTTGCAGAAGCAGAAAGACTCTTTGATCGTTTAGCATTACGTAGGCCGGCAGCCATATTCGCTGCTGCTGCAGTTAAACACTTAGGTGTTCCATCAGAAATTTTCCCTATACCGCCTGACTATGACAATAAATTTGTAGATGTAGTTATGGAAGATCTCTTAGGAGGAGGTCATTTTGGAAGATATCATGATGGCAAAAAACGTCCGCCAGGTGTATGGAGTGGTCGATGGCATTCCTTTAAACGTGCAGTACATCGTTCTTTATCTATGATTTCCCTCTCTCCTCAACATTTTATGTTAATGCCTTTACATAAACTATTGACTAGGATAAAGCTCACTTTTCGCAGAAATAGATGAATCTTAATTTTGTTGCTTTTAAATCAAGAGTGTTTTCAAAATGGTGTAATGAAAAAAAACACCCACAGTGTTAATATTTTTTGTATTTTAGGAGTCTAACAAAAAAAGAAATAATTATGAAAAAAATTATACTCACTTTAGGAATATTATTCGCTGCTGCAGCTGTATCAATTTCAGTTGCACAAGAAAAAGGAATTATTGCAGAAGTACTGCGTACTAGTGTTGAGCAGAAAGTTGATTCGATGCAAAAACTAATTGGATTTGAAGATGAAATAGCTCTTCAGTTAAAAGAAATAGAATTAAAGTATCTTTTAGACGTTCAGAAAGCCGAGACCTGTTTCCTTTGCAGAACAAGCAAAAGGATAAAAAAACTGCAGTCTGCCCGTGAGGAGAAACTGCAGGATATATTACCAAGAGATCAATATATGAAATATCACGCTATAGAGAATAATCTTTTAAATGAAGATAACCAATTGTGGCTTCGTTAATTTATTCCTTAACTAAAGGAGGCAATAATTTAGGATTATCAATTATAACACCTTCTCTGTAAACAGATTCCATTGTTGAGTATAGCTCAGCTTTTTGAAATTGAACATTTGTTGAACTTCTTGTTTGAGATACTGTGTAAGGCTTGCCCGTAATTAATGATATTGCTTTAGCAAACAGGTAGTCATCTATATCTCCAATTGGTTTCCAAGTTGAAACTCTTCGTTCATTTATATCTGTTTCAGCAATAGGATGACCAGGAATTAAACCGTTAGTTGCAATAAAGTCTTTGTTGTCTTTGTCGGTATATCTACCAACTATAGGCTGCATTCCCCAATTTTTTAAATCTCTTTTCTCTTCATCCGTAAGACTAGATTCTACATATACTTGCTGCACCCTGCCGTTGTAGTTATTATATGCATGTAAAGTCCATGAAGCGGTATATTTACCACTTGTTTTTTCTCCAATATGCTCCACTTGCATATATGGCTTTAAACAGAAGGTTAGTAACTCAGAAGCCGATGCAGAACTGCTTGTAGTTATAATATAAAGGTTGAGGTCTCCGTCGTTTACATTGGCATTTATAGGGTTTGAATATTTGGTATTATAATTACCAAGATAAGCATTTCTATCCCATTTGTTTTGGTCATATATATCATTTACATAACCGTTATAACTCATAACTGTGAAAACGCTCTTTTTCTGAACTTCTGCCACGGGTGCTATAAGTGAAGCTAAATATGTAGCTGCAGATACTCCACCTCCGGGATTATACCGAAGGTCTAATACTAAATCTGTAATTCCTGCACTTTTAAATTCAGAAAAAACATTATAAAGACTTTCATTGTATTTTTCTATGAATTCGGTGTAAAAGAGATAACCTACTTTACGACCTTCAAAACCTTCACCTTGATATACTTTATAATATAGAACAGGATCGGTATTAATAACAGCAGGTGTTATATCTATATCACGAGGATTCTCAAAATTTTGATCTAAAACTGTAAATGTAGTCTTTGCATTTGCTCCATTCATAATGCTGTAATTATTTACTGTAATTAGATTACCATTGGCATGAGTAATTATATCACCTCTTTTAATTCCAGCCTTTTCTGCAGGTGTATTTGGATATACATATCTTACAAAACCAACAATTCGGTCACTGCCACTTTCGTAGTAAAGTGGTAGAGGTTTAAATCCAAAAGCATCTGTTGATTCACCGTCAAAGCCAGCCATTAATGATTCAACGTCATCGGTAATCCAAGACCAACCATGCTCTGTATCTGTGCTGTTTAAGATGCTATAGAAATATTCTGCTGGGTTATTATCATTTGCAGTAGGTTTTTTGTTAATTATTTCATTTGACCATAGATAAAATAATGACATGCCATCATAAACAAATTGAGATATAGTATTTACATTATTATCTCCTACAATAGCTTTGCCAGATTGAGATGCATTTTTTACATAAATATTTGTCCCATCTTCCAAAGTTGCAGAAGCACTAGGTGGTGTAGTATTATTGTTTATAATTGCATTTACAGTTGTTGTTTGCCCATTGCTAAATGTTAGAGTAAACGTCTTGTAAGTCGCGTGATATGTTGCTGAAACCAGCTCTCCTTTATCTTTTATAATTGGATCATCTTTCTGACACGAAGTAGTAAGTGTGAGAATGAGAGTAACTGAAAGGAGAGTGAATAATATCTTTTTCATATGTTTTTGAATATTCGTTTGTACAGTTTTAGAGAAAAATAATCTTAGCTTTAAATACTAAGACTGCGAAAGTATTAAATAATTTAATTGATGATTGTAAAAATCAGAAATTTAACTCTCCTTTACCTTGTCTTATTATAACCGGATCGAGTGAAGTGCAGTCTACAACTGTAGATGGATCAATACCACCAATCCCGCCATCTACAACGATATCGGCGAAATCGCTCCATTTTTCATGAATAAGTTCGGGGTCAGTAGTGTATTCTAGTTCATCATCTTTATCCTTTATGGTGGTACTTAAAACTGGGTTGCCAAGCTGAGCCACAATTTCACGAATAATGTTATTGTCGGGTATACGAATACCAACTGTTTTTTTCTTTTTATAAATTTTTGGGAGCGACGAAGTTGTAGCTAAAATGAAAGTAAAAGGACCCGGTAAATTTCTTTTCATTAGCTTAAATGTGGGATTACTTACCTTTGCATATTCACTAATGATACTCAAATCATTACAGATGATTGAAAGATTGCTTTTCTGAGGGTCAATACCTTTTAAATCGCAAATCTTTTCTACTGCACGTACATTAAGTGCATCACATCCAATAGCATAGAGGGTATCAGTGGGATAAATTACCGTACCACCATCTCTTAGAATAGAAACTACTTTTTCTATATCTCGAGGATTTGGATTATCATTATATAATTTCAATAGCATAATCTGCAAATATATAAATAAATAGCTTCCATCATATGATAGAAGCTATTTTTATAAAGTCATTCGATAAACTCTATCACTTTATGATTTTAATCAGAGAGTTTACTCTCATCATCTTCGTTTGTATACTGCTTCATAGCCTTAAGACTCATACCCATACTCGAGAATCCTCCATCATTATAGAGGTTTTGCATAGTAACCTTGCGAGTTAGATCTGAAAACATTACAACACAGTAATCGGCAGCATCATCTGCATCTGCATTACCAATAGGTGCCATACGCTCAGAAAAGTCTAAGAGTTCCATCATTCCCTTAACACCGCTACCAGCAGTGGTCATTGTGGGCGATTGAGAAATAGTATTTACACGCACACCTTTGTCGCGTCCGTAAATATAACCAAAACTACGTGTGATCGACTCTAATAGTGCTTTGGCATCAGACATGTCGTTGTATCCATAAAATACTCGTTGTGCAGCCACGTAAGTAAGAGCTAGTACAGATCCACCTGTCTGAATTGCATCTAATTTGCGAGCAACTTGCAACATTTTGTGAAAAGAAATTGCTGAAATATCTAAAGTTTTATGAAGCATATCATAGTCAAGATCATCATAAGTTCTTTTCTTTCTTACGTTAGGCGACATACCAATTGAGTGAAGAACAAAATCTATCTTACCTCCAAGAATTTCCATAGATTTCGTGAAAACCATTTCAAGATCTTCAACATTTGTAGCATCAGCCGGAAGAATTTCAGCGTTCAGCTTTTTTCCCAGTACTTCGGTGTCTCCCATACGAACTGCAACAGGAGTGTTTGAAAGAGTAATTGTTGCACCCTCTTCAACAGCTTTCTCTGCCACTTTCCAGGCGATAGACTTATCGTTTAACGCTCCGAATATAATTCCTCTCTTACCTTTTAATAAATTGTGACTCATAATTTTCAATATTATCTGTGATTATATTTACGTATAAAAAATAGCGCAAATATTTAAAATTGCGCAAATGTACAAAAATTGTGCAATATTTAAACGTATTACATTGAATTATGTTCTCAATAACAATTTATTTTTCATTCTCAACTGTAATTCCTTTCCAAACTAAAGCTGCTATTGCTGCACCTAGAAATGGAGCTACAATAAATAACCAAAGTTGAGAAAGAGCAGCACCGCCTTCGAAAATAGCCGGTCCAATACTACGTGCAGGATTCACTGAGGTGCCAGTTATGGGAATACAAACAATATGTACTAATACAAGAGCTAAACCAATTGCTAGACCTGCAAATTTATTTAGTCCATTTTTAGCCGTAACACCAAGTACCACTAATACGAATATAAAAGTGAAAACTGTTTCTGCCACAAATGCAACCGACAACTGTTCTTCAGCAAATCCATTTGCACCTGTTAAAGTTGTTGATGAACCAGAGTCTTTTGCTAAAAACCAAAGTATAGATGAACCAAGTACTGCGCCTATCACTTGGAAGACCATATACATTCCTGCATCTTTTCCACTCATCTTGCCTGAAATATAAACACCTAATGTTATTGCCGGGTTTATATGACATCCCGAGATACTTCCTATTGCATATGCCATTGCAACTACCGACAAACCAAATGCAAACGCTACACCAAGTGTTCCAACAGAGAGGAAGGGTTGTTCGGCCCCTGCAAAAACTGCTGCACCACATCCCATCAACACCAGTACCATAGTTCCGATCATTTCTGCTAAATATTTCTTCATAGCTTTACGATTTTATAAATGAAACATATAATTAATGACTGCCTTTTTCTTAATAATAAACCACCTCAATAAAAACTATATGCAAATAAAAGCTAATTAAATTGTAATAGCAATGTTTTTATTTGATAATGTGGTTATTAACCCCACTTTTAACTTTAATGAGAGTAAACTGGTAAATACTTTCTGTTTTCATGTTTTAGAAATTTTTACATGAAACATTTTGAACTTTTGTTCTTACAGTTGTTTAAACAATAGGTACAATATTATTATGACAATCACTTATATATATCATAGTTGCTATTTAATTGAGTTTGATGAGTTTTCAATCTTGTTTGATTTTTATGAAGATTCTCTTCGTGAGGATGGTAAATATTGGATAGAAGATTATCTACTCAACAAAGAAGAGGATCTTTATGTGTTCTGTTCACATTCTCATTCCGATCATTTTAATCCGGTAATTCTTTCATGGAGAGATAAGAAATCAAACATACGTTACATATTTTCCGACGAGCTACTTCAAAGTAAATGTACGGAAGATAAAGATGCTTTATACTTAAAAAAAGAAGAATTCTTTAAGGATCATAGAATTAAAGTAAAAGCATTTGGTTCAACAGATGTTGGTTGCTCATTTTTGATAGGATATAATGATCAACTCATTTTTCACTCCGGAGATTTAAATAACTGGCATTGGAGAGATGAGGTTAGTGCTGAAGAGGCTCTAACTTATGAAAATAATTTTTTGTGTGAATTAGAACTTCTATCAGAGAAGTCAGATAATTTATATCTTGCAATGTTTCCTATCGACCCTCGCTTAGGCAAAGATTTCATGCGAGGAGCTGAACAATTTATATCTCGTATCAAGACAGATTATCTAGTTCCAATGCATTTTGGAGATAACTACAACATGGTAAATCAATTTGAAGTAATAGCTTCAAAAAATGAATGCACCTATTTGCCTTTAAATAAAAGGGGGCAATCCTTTAAACTTTAATATTACTGCATCAGCAACTGTTTATATTTCAATTAACAAATTAACTATATAACTATTATAACATTAATCAATAATCAAAAAATAAAATGGAAATTAAAGCAAGATTCGACCACTATAATATTAATGTTTTCAGTCTCAAGAAAAGTATAAAGTTTTATGAAGAGGCATTAGGACTTAAAGAGGTGCGCAGAAAGGAAGCTTCTGACGGGTCTTTTATTTTGGTATATATGGGAGAAGAAGTTACAGGCTTTACTCTAGAACTTACTTGGTTGAGGGATTGGGATAGAACTTATAACCTGGGTGATAATGAGCAGCATATGTGTTTAAGAGTGGAAGGTGATTATGACGAAATAAGGGCATTCCATAAGGAGATGGGTTGTGTATGTTATGAAAATCATGACATGGGACTCTATTTTATAAATGACCCCGATGGATATTGGATAGAAATATTACCTTTGCGTAAATAATAGAAAGAAAGCAATTGTATGAATTATTTTAATTATAAACGTCGCCCCACAATTAATGTACCTGTGGGCAATGTCTATATGGGTGGAAGTTATCCTGTGGTTATTCAAACTATGACCAATACCAATACATTAGATACCGAAGCGAGTGTTGCTCAATGCGAAAGAATTATTGAGTCGGGTGCCGATCTAATTAGGTTAACAACTCAAGGTGTTCGCGAGGCCAATAATCTTCGTGAGATACATAAGCAACTTAGAGATAAGGGATATAACACTCCACTCTCGGCCGATATTCATTTTAATCCTCGAGCTGCCCATGTTGCTGCTACAATTGCCGAAAAAGTAAGAATCAATCCTGGTAATTATGTTGATAAACAGAAAACATTTGCCGAAGTAGAATATAATGACGAGGAATATGCATTAGAGCTTCAGAAAATAAAAGAGAAGGTGGTTCCTTTCCTCGAAATTTGTAAAGAGCATGGTACTGCTGTAAGAATTGGAGTTAATCACGGTTCTCTATCAGATCGTATAATGACTCGTTATGGCGATACACCTGCCGGAATGGTTGAGTCTTGTATGGAGTTTCTTCGTATTGCTATTGATGAGGACTTCACCGATATTGTTATTTCGATGAAAGCATCTAATACTTTGCTTATGACAAAGGCAGTCAGATTGTTGGTTTATACAATGGACAAAGAGGATATTCATTTTCCTCTTCATCTTGGTGTAACAGAGGCAGGTAATGGAGATGATGGCAGAATGAAGTCTGCTGTTGGTATTGGTGCACTTTTAAGTGATGGAATGGGAGATACTATTCGCGTATCTTTAAGTGAAGATCCTGAAGCAGAGGTCCCTGTAGCAGAAAAACTTGTAGATTACGTTGCAAAGCGCGAAGGTCACGAGGTTATAAACGCTGAGTTTTATCCCGGCTTCTCACCTTTTTCAATGGATAAACGTGAAACAAAAACTGTTTGGAATGTTGGAGGCGAACATCTGCCTGTTGTAATTTCAGATAGAAGCCGCATAAGCGATATGTCCATTAATCCGCACTTCATCCCCGATTACATTTATGTAGGAGAAAGAGTTCCTGATAATTTCCAGAAAGGGATGAAGTCGATTGTAGATTATGCTAACTGGGAAGAAAAAGTTGATAATTTCCCAATGTTTACCATCGATTCACTCGAAGAGATAAAGAATTGTAATGCCAGAGCTAAGTTTTTGAAACTCTCTTATCCCGATCTTTCAGAAAAAATGATATCATTTTTAAAAGAGAGTAACGATGTTGTAGTTATCCTTACCACTAATCATATTAATAGAGTGGGTGAGCAAAGAGCATTTTTTCATACATTGTTAAATGAAGGCTGCGACATACCTGTCGTTCTACACCAAAGCTACAATGAAGATGAGGCTGAAGATATTCAGATTAAAGGTGGCGTAGATTTCGGCACTCTTCTTTTGGATGGTTTCGGTAATGGAATTATGATGAGCAATGAAGGCAAAATAGACATAAATGATATGGATGCATATTCATTTGGTTTATTGCAGGCTGCAAGAGCAAGAACAAGTAAGACAGAATTTATCTCATGCCCTGGATGCGGCAGAACACTGTTCGATCTTCAGACAACTGTTGCACTTATTCAGAAACACTTCTCACATTTAAAGCATCTTAAGATTGGTGTGATGGGATGTATTGTAAATGGAGTAGGAGAAATGGCCGATGCCGACTATGGTTATGTTGGTGCCGAACATGGAAAGATATCACTTTACAGAAAGAAGCTGCTCGTTGAAAAGAATATACCACAAGCAGAAGCTGTTGATAGGTTAATTCAACTTATTAAGGATCATGGCGACTGGGTAGAACCTTCATAACATGTGTAATTAATATTTTTGCAGTATATGAAGAAATTGGTAATTGTTGGTTGCGGTTATCTTGCAAATATAGTAGTACAAGCCTTATTGAAAGGGCTATTACCTCATTATGAATTAGTGGGGGTTTATTCTCGTACACATTCAAAAGCTACACATCTTGCAGAGAAAATAAAAAGCGGTGGAAGAGAATGCCTTGCTGCAACATCTTTAAATGAGCTGCTTGATCTTAAACCCGATATATTGGTGGAAGCCGCAAACCCTGCAGCAATGAAAGAGCTAGCTGTGAAAGCACTCGAAAATGGTGTTTCTATTGTTACATTATCAATCGGAGCATTAGCCGATAAAGATTTCTTAGAAAATATAAAGAAGGCAGCTAGTGCAAATGGTAGCAAAGTTTATATAGCTTCGGGTGCCACAGGTGGCTTTGATGTCTTAAGAACAGCCACATTAATGGGAAATGCCTCCGCTAGTTTTTTTAATGAAAAAGGTGTTAGGGCACTTAGAGGATCACAACACTATAAGAGCAGTATGGAAGATGTGAACCATACAGTTTTTAATGGAACTGCAAGAGAGGCTATCAATACTTTTCCTACAGGCTTAAACGTGGCTGTTGCTGCTTCGTTGGCAACTGTAGGACCCGAGAACTTGAAGGTTACAATGGAGTCCACTCCTCACTTTACAGGAGACAGACAGCGTGTTGAGATTACAAACGATGAGGTTCACGCAGTGGTAGATGTTTTTAGTGCAACCCCTGCCATTGCTGCATGGTCTGTTGTTTATACTTTACAAAATATAGTTTCTCCTATCGTCTTTTAATTGTTTCGTAAAATTGCTTTTACTTTAAATTAGCTTTCAGGATTAGACAAGGACTAGACAATCTAATTCCCTGTTTTATTATTACCAGAGTAATACATTACTCTTACCTCGCTCTTATAATCTCCTTTTATAACAGAGAAAAGTAAGAACTAAACAAGTCGAATTTAAAAGCCATGTAAGTCTAATAAATGGTTTTAAATTTTAATACCTGTAAACTTCGATAAATTATTTAATACCTTCTCGCTTAATCTGTCGAATGCTTGACGAGTTCTCCCTGTGGAAACTTGCATGCATCTTATTTTAGAATGATTCAGAAGATGATCCCCTCCTAATGCTCCAACTGTATCGCAATAACAAATATTGTCGCCTTCAAGCCACTTCAAAAAAGGCTCCTCGTCCCATGCAGGTGAAAGCCCTGTATTAAATAATATTTTTCTCTCACCCATAGCTTCAAACTGCTCTTTATGAATAAGTACTGTGTTTCTGTTGAGACAACAGCATATTACTTCACACTCTGCGAGGAGTCTGTCTAATGGCAGATAACGATATCCCTTTAATTTTGCTCCCTCCTTTTCACTTCTGGCAAAATAGCTAATATCAGCACCAAAGAAATGTAAAGCATCAGCTATCATTCCTCCTGATTTTCCTAATCCTACAATACCTGCTTTTAACCCGGTAATTTCTCTGGGCACTCCATTCCATGGTTTCTGATCAAATCCATGCAGACAGCGCACGAGTTCGCTAATAACATATTCTACCACACCTTCATCGCCATAATCTCTTATACCGGTTACTGTTATACCTCTGCTATTTGCATAATTAATATCAACGTTTGCACTCTCTGGAGTGTAGAGTGAATTACACATACCAATATATTTTAGATTTGGGCATTGTTCAATAGCCGTTTTATTGAGTTGAGTTGTATAGCTCAGTAATATTGCATCTGCATCTCCTATTCTGTGGGATATCTCCTCATCATTTTCAGGAATATCGAGATACATTATTACATCTTCGGCAAAAGATATTAACTTATCTTCTGCCGAAGGTATTAAACTAACTGGCTCTATGGCAACTAACTTCTTAAACATATTATTTTACTTTTATAGTGAAATTTATTTGTTGGCAAATATACGCTAGTGCAATCGGATAAAATAATATTTTCTAAAAATAATTGTTTCCCTAAATTTGGTGTTTTAATGAAAAAGTAGTAATATTGCACCCGCTTTAGGTCCCATAGCTCAGTTGGTTAGAGCACCTGACTCATAATCAGGGAGTCACTGGTTCAAGCCCAGTTGGGACCACCAAATAAATAAAGTCTTACGAATGAACTCGTAAGACTTTTTTTGTTTAACTATTATTGAACTGCTGCAAACAATCTATATGCTGCAAGTGTTACACAGATTCATTCAGATAGCCATCTATATGATTTTTTGATGATGATGACCACTATAGACAATCTACGTATCACATTTTCATTGATCTTGCTTTTAGTTTTTTTTCAATTTTTCGGTGCTTACAGTCAAGATCAAAAAGAGTTATCAAATAGCAGCAAAAGCAAAGAGTATTACGAGGCCTTGATGAGCCTAAAGCTCGATAGTGTTCGAAAAACTTCACCTATTTCAGATCTCCCCAACGACAGTCTGATTAATACCCTCTACGATGAGTACCAGACTCTATATTTAGATTTAGGTAGTAAAAGAGAATGGCCGGAAGCTCTTGCAGTTGCGCTTGCATGCGAAACCATATTTAGAAGAGATTTATCCCCCCAAACAGAAGCCGATTTACTTTATAGCATAGGATTTATTTATGACAAATGTGAAAATTATTCACAGGCTTTGAACTATTATAACCAATCCATTGAACGATACGAAACCATACAGATGGAAGGGAAAATGGATGTAAGAGACGATATTGCAACAATCTACAACAATATAGGTGTGGTTCATGCTCATACGGGTTTCTTTACAAAGAGGAAAGAGAGTTACATGAAGGCTAAGGAGATATGGGAGTCAATTGAAGATGTTGATGAAAGTTTTCTTATCTCCGTTTATGGTAATCTATTGCGACTATATCTACAGTATGGAGACAAGGAGGCAGCAGGAGAACTGATTACAACTATAAACACGAACTTTAATGAATGGTTGAATGATGAGAGTTTCATGAAAAAAAGGAGGGAGCTAGAGATGAAACAGCACCCTCAATCCTTTTATCAGGTGGAGAAGCACAGGTTAAATATCCTATACACCGATTTAGTGAATGATAAAGAGGGTGGACTCAATCATCTCGACAGCCTACGTGCTATGTTTTCTCATATGAATTTAACAGATCAAAAACGTTATTCTGCATATCTGCTCTCTTCTATTAGTCATGCTGCTGCTCCAATCGTTGACTATGAAGATCCTATTGAGCGCATAAATAAGAAACGATTGCTTGATCTTGGCATGAGTGAGAGCATAAGGCTGCAGGATAATTACAACAAGATGATTTTTCACTCACAGCTGGTAAGCTACTATCTTGATGCAGAACTGAATGAAGAACAGGCCTTCAGGCATTTAGATCAAGCTATACAGATAGGTTATGAAATGGATATCAGAGAGTTTAATTTGTTAAATTTATACCTCAAAAAAGGAAGTATGTTGCAGCAAGCCGGACGGTTTTCTGAAGCCGAAGAAATGATACTTAAAAGTATATCTATTTTGCTTGACCATCCCGTTAACGATCCTATAATAGTGGGTATTGATGACTTTGTAGAAAGGAATGATATTTATTACATAAATGCAATGACACAGGTAGCAACTATTTACAAAGATGAATACCAAAAGAACCACATCAGAGAGCATGCCCGCCTGGCATATCATTTCTATGATCTTACAGCACGTCTTTTTCAGTCATATTACCTTAAAGGTGCTTACAACCCCTCGTTGAACAGGGTAAATGCATCTATCAACGAGGGATTGCTATCACTTCATTTGGAGCTTGGTGAAGCTGATGCGGCTAGCTTGATAAACCTGATGGAGAATAACCATTCACAACACTTGGCAAAGGAGTTTGAAGCTAAACATCTCCGATTCTTACATGTACCCGACAGCTTATTCTCGATTCGTAATCTGCTGCAGGCAGAAATAGCAAGCTATAACCAGATAGGCGAGTTAAGAGGCGAAGAGTTTGATGCACTTCAAGCTAATTTGAAGGAGGTGGAGGCAAGTATCAGAGCGTCAGATGCTAATTTTCTCAAATTTTTTGAATCTAGTTTTGAAATAAGCGAAGTACAATCTCTGCTAAAAGAAGGGGAATATATTCTTCGATATGTGTCAGCTGAGGAGAACATATACGCCTACTTAATTAATAGCGACAGCATATCTTTTGCAGGTTTAGGAAACAAGAAAGAGCTGCTCAATCTAGCAGAAGATTACCATTTATCCATTAGAAAAATAGAAGGGAATCAATTCGAGCGGGCACAAACTTTATACAATCGCCTGATTGAGCCTTTGGGAATTCCTAATGAAAAAGTTCAAAGGCTTGTAGTTATTCCCGCAGACAAGTTAAGTTATATACCTTTTGAAACGCTGGTTCCTACTGGTCGGTACCAGCCAATGGTTGCCAATTTCCACATAAGTTATTCCTATGGTCTAAATCTGTGGTTACTAAAAAAGGCTTCGTCCTCTAACCGGAAAAAACAAAACTATCTTGCTGCATTTGCACCTAATTATTCCAACACTTATATGTCCTCCTTCACAGAAGATCATCCCCCAAGCAGGAGCCGCCTTTATGATATTGCTGGAGCAACACGTGAAGCAGCAGAATTGACAAAATATTTTGATGGTAATTTTTACCAAGGTGAAGAGGCTACCAAGTTTAGTTTTTTACAAAGGGCCACAGATTATCGTATCTATCACCTAGCTATGCATGCACTTCTAGATGAGAGCAATCACCTTAATTCGAGCCTTGTCTTTCAAGATGGAGAGCCGTTATATTGTCATGAACTCTATGGAATGCATTTCCCGGCCGACTTGGTGGTGATGAGTGCTTGCAATACAGGAATGGGAGAGCTGGAAAACGGAGAAGGGCTGATGAGCCTTTCTCGTGCGTTGACCTATGCGGGGGTTCGTTCATCAGTATACAGCCTATGGGAGGTGCCCGATGAAGAGACGACAGAGATCATGCTCTCGTTTTACAAAAAGTTGAAAAAAGGGTTTCCTAAAGAAGAAGCACTTGCTCTTGCGAAGCAAGACTTTCTGGCCAACAACCCTATGAAAAGCCATCCCTTCTTTTGGGCAGGGTTTGTAGTCAATGGTAATACTGAACCTCTGACTAACACCATTGTGTATTCTAACTATCTGTTATTGACAGCCTTTGTTGTGATTGTTATATCCATCGTTTTATTTCTGCGCAAGAAAAAACGAAGAGGAATCACTCGATAATATTTAGCTAATTTAGTGATTTTAGCAACTTACTAGCTACACCCGATAGACTATTGCCAGAATTGGCCACCTGACTGAATCGTTGCAACGCTTTCTCTTGGTCGCCTTGCTGTAGATAAGCCATTCCTGCATACCACTGAATAACAGTGGATGAGAATCCACTCTCATCTGCCCAAGTCCTTTCGTCTAAAAGCCCGATGGCTTCACTCGGTTTATTAATCATCAGATAGCTGATGGCTAAGTAAAAAGCAACAGAATCGTTGGGTTCCTCGCTATACACCGATTCCATCAGATTGGCAGCTTCAGCATACTCCTGCCTGTCGTATAGTTCCATCGCTTTCTGCATCCTGTGCTCGGTTGCAATATTTCCACGCACCTTTGGCGTAATTATGTTGGGGTAAGGTTCCATGTAATTTGTAAAGAGTTCATTAGTGGTTAAACGATCAGGCTTGTCCAAAAAGAGCCATGTGGCAGTAACTAGCAATAAAACAGATGCAGCTACATACCACCATTGAGTAATTTTTCTAATCGGTTTTTCTTCCAGATTATCCAAAGCACGCAGTCGATCTTCTATATTCTGCCTTTCTTTGTATACAATGGTGTCGCGAACCTCTTTTTCAAAGAGAAACGCTTCTGTGAAATCAGCATCATTCTGTAATAGCCATTCCAATTGTTTGTTTTGGTTGGCTGTAAGCTCACCTGTGAAGTAAGCTTCAATTAATAGATACTTATCTGTTTCCATCTGATTGGATTATTTTTTTTAACTGTTTCAAACATCTTGATTTCTGACTTTTTACCGTGTCTTTAGACTCATAAGCCATATGATGTTGTATTTCCTCCAAATTCAATTCGTTGTAGTAAAATAACTTTAGCATCTGCTGACAAATCGGACCTAGTTGATCTAAAGCTTCATTTAATTGGGCAAGCCGATCGTCGCTCGTTTCTATTTCGAAGAGTTGAACCTCCTCCACAGATTCTTCTTCCAACGGTATGTGGGGCTGTAGAGTGGTCGATTTGAGATAAGCGAGTATCTTATACTTCCCTATCGCGAACAGATACGTCTTGAGGCTGCTCTTCATTGAATTCATCTTTCTTCGAGCAAAATTTTCATATAAGGCGATGATGCTATCGTGATAAATATCCAGTACAACGTCCGTTTCAATTGGATACTGCCTGGCATATGAGAGGAACCCTCCTTTAAACTGAAGGTATACCTCTTCCAATGTCTTTAGATCCCCTTTTTGCAGGGATTGTATCCATTGCCTTTCTCTATTCATTAGTGTTGATTACGTTAAAAAGTAAACACGACTCGTGGATATATTTATGGATTAGTCCAATTTTATTTTCACCCACTTGCCTTATGTGGCTCCTAAAGCACGTCTTGTATGTGCCCCACTTGTCTTATGTGGTTATATCTCTGGCTCAAATATAGAAAAATTATTACAAATTCTTACAAACGATGTTTACTTCTGCTCTTCTTTCATACTAAACAATATAAAGCGACCACGATTAGTGGTTAATTCATCAACCATATTAAACTATAATTAAATAAGAATGAGAAAATTGATTTATCTAGCAGCTATGATTCTTACAATTGGCGTAGCTTCTTGTGAAAAAGATGGAGTCATTGGGCCAGAAGGGCCACGTGGAGAGAGAGGTGAACGTGGAGAGAGAGGTGAAAGAGGCGAACAGGGTATTCCCGGAGAAGATGGGGAGGATGGGGCTACCGTGTTGAACGGAACAACAAATCCCAATGCCGAAGATGGCAATTTAGGTGATTTCTATATAAATACGAGCAGTTACCTAATATTTGGTCCCAAAACAAGCTCGGGATGGGGCAACGGAGCTAGCATACTAGGAGCAGAAGGTCCCAAGGGTGACAGAGGTGAGAAAGGTGATAAAGGTGATAAAGGTGATAAAGGCGACAAGGGTGAAGCAGAGTATGTGATACTAAGTGGTTCGAATAACCCGCCTGTAAGTTTGGGTAATGCTGGAGACTTTTATTATAACACTCAAGACAAAACTTTATTTTATCGCACTTCTTCAAGTTGGAGTTTAATAGCTAAATTGTCCAACACCATACAGTTTACTAAATCAGGAGCTGTCGTAGGGGAAACAGACCTGTTCTTTGAAATAGATCTGCCGTGGGATGTTTTTGAAGAGAGTATGGTGAATGTATATATTAAGCCTACAAGCATTTCAAGATGGTATCCACTTCCTGGGTACGTTACATCTGGGTTTGTGGAGAATACATTTTTTAATCCTGTTTTTAATCGTACCGGTAATTGGGGATCTTATAAGACTCAAGTGAGAATTTATCGTTCCAATGGTATGCATAATTATATAGATGCTACTATACGCATTGTTGTTACCGAAGCGGAGGTGTTCCATACTGTAGCTAAGCATATAGATTTCAATAATTTCGATGAGGTTAGTCAGTTCTTTGACCTAGGTGAGTTTTGAATATAAAAATTAATAATAACATTTTAATCATCACATATTAATTATCATTTTATGAAAACAACAGCAAAAAAAAGAGAGTTTAAAATAACACGAAAATCTTTTCGGTTTTTATTAATATCACTGATAGCTTCGCTCACTCTTTACAGTTGCGAAGAGAGCGAATTACTACCCGAAGAAGAAGAAGAGATATTACCTCCTATTGAGTTGGCTTGCGATTTTTTCAGTCAAGATAGAATACTAGTAAACGACCCAAATAGACCTGTTGATTACATAGTTGGTTGTTGGGCAAATGTACAAGGGAGCTTGAAAATTGAACCAGGTGTAGTAATTGCTTTTGCAAAAGATGCGGGACTTTACGTGAACCTGAAGGAGAAACTTTTCGAAATCAAGGGGACTGCTTCAGACCCTGTTATACTGACAGGTTTCTCAAAACAGAAGGGGTACTGGCGAGGACTGTTCTTCGCAGAGGCATACAATACAAGTAACCTTATCGAACATGCCGTGATAGAGTATGCAGGATCACAAAACCTGACTACCTCTTCGCCAGTGTATGAAGGGAGTCTGGCGCTTAGGGGCGTTTCAGGTACACCACCACAGGCATTAAATCTGAATCATGTAGCTGTAAAGGATGGGGGCAGCGTGGGACTGGACTTTCACGGTATCCGCAAAAATGCTACTGTTTCTACTTCCAACTTGGTAATAACAGGCAATGAGGATGTTTCTGTTAAAGTCTCGGCTGAGATGGCGCACATTTTTGATAGTAGTTCATCATACACTGGTAATGCTTCAGACTTTGTGAACATTACAACCTCTTATTATGAGATTGAGGATAAGACTGTCTCATGGCAGAAGCTCAACGTTCCTTATCTGATAGATGGCAGGATTCACGTGAAAAAGGAGGGGCATCTGACGATTGAAGCGGGTGTGGAGATGGAATTCAAAAGCAATGCATATATACAGGTGGCCGCTTTATTGCCACCCTACAATGTGAGCCTACGGATAGAAGGAACAGAGAATGAGCCAGTACATTTGAAAGCGCACAATGGTACCAGTTGGGGGGGTATATATTTTTCGCACTCACAGGAGGATAACCTGATCGATCATACCATTATTGAACAGGCAAAAGGAGATTTCCCGGTGGGTAATCTTGAAAACTCGGGAGCAATTTATATGCATGCCGATCCTAAGGTTACTGTTAGGAACAGCTCTTTCATGAATTTGCCTAATTATGCTTTTTATGCTTATACTGGGGCTAGTGCAACACAGCCACCTGTGCCAAACCTAAGTAGACTCAACATTACTTACAACAACGTTGCCAAGGGTTCTGCTGAGATGGGGCATCTTGGATGGGGTAACGGAAGAAGCAATCATCATCCATAAATAATTCAAGAATCGTAAAAAAATAATATGAATATGAAAACGAAATCAATTACATTTAGTATAGTGTTGTTATTTAGTGTGTGTGCATCGGCTGTATTTGCCAAGGAGATAAAAAAGGATGACCTAATTGGCAGATGGGATATTCAAGGAAGCTTGATGGGCGACGACGGAACTGGTTGGTTACTGCCTCACAAACCTGCAAATCCTGATTGTGAAGCAGATCATACGATATTTTATGACAACAACACCTCTGAAGAAGTGTATCACGACAAAGATTGTAAGGCGAGTGAGAACGTTTTTGAGTGGAAGCTAAATGGAAATATTCTTACACTCACCAAAGGGGAGCGTAACGTAAAATGGCATATAAAAAGCATCGAAGAGGGTAAGATGATTATAGGTGTTCAGGTAAGGCCTAATTCAGAAAATTTAATGTATGTAGTTTATAAAAAACACGACTAACATCACTCAGATATATTTGCGCGTATCACAATAACCTCTGGTTAGAGATACGCGCAAAAACAATCATCTTGTACAGCATAATTCAATAAAAAAAATTAAAAATGAGACAAAAGTTTATATACACGTTATGGATTTCATTTTTTGCACTCATTGGTATTTTGGCTTGCTCCGATGAACCGGAGGCTAATTTCCCAATTGAGGAAACTGAACCTATAGCAGAAGAAGATGAGCTTCAGCTTATACTTACCGCTAGCGAAACAACGGTATACGTGTCATCAGCGATACTGTTTGAAGTTGCTGCTGGCGAGGAGCCCGTAAACGGTGCCGATATATATATTAACGACATTAAAATTGCCGGACAGCAGCACTCATTTGATGTATCAGGAATTAAAACTGTAATCGCTAAAAAAGTAGGATATATCGATAGTCCTCCACTGGAAATCACCGTTATTGATAAAGCTACAGACGTAGATATCTATATTATTGGTCAGGCTGCATCAGAAAGCAGGACCCAATACCAACCTCTTTATTGGATAAATGGTGAATGGCATCCGTTCCAGCATGAGTACATAGGCGACTTTGTATTTCACGCTTTCACTTTGGCGAATGGTCAATTACATGTTGCAGGTGAAAGGCTATATTCCTCAAGTCGTTCTACTGTATTTCATTGGAGTGAGGATACATATGATGAATTAAGTGAGGATAATAGCTTTGCTTCGGGTAAAGATATAGCTGTTTCAGGAGGAGATATATACATAGGTGGGTTGAAAAATAAATCATCATCAGTTATGGCAATTGGCTATTGGAAGAATGGTAATTGGAATGAACTTAGTAGTGGCTCAGTCGGTAGTACCGATGGAGGACCGATTGTAGTAAAAGATGATAACATCTATTTTGCAGGGATAGTTAACGGAGTTCCAAAATACTGGAAGAACGGTGTAGAGCTGCAGCTCGATGGTGGATCGGCAGCTGTAACATCTTTGGCAGTAGCTGACAATGGGGATGTATACGTTGCCGGGTATAGCTTCGGCCTGCCTAATGTAGCTGTTTACTGGAAGAATGGAGAGAGAATTGTCTTGAGTGATGGTAACTCCCAGGCTACCGATATATTTGTATATGAGAATGATGTCTATGTATCAGGTTGGGAAATAGTAAGTCTTCCAACAGGCGGAAGGTCGAAGTCGATTGCACGCTACTGGAAAAACGGTGATCCGGTTGATCTTTCAGACGGAACCGAACGTGCCGAGGCTAATGGGATTTATGTTGTGGATGGTAATCCTTACGTTGTTGGAGTGGAGTATAAAAGTCCGGTTGCAGCTATTTTATGGAAGGATGGAGAAACTATCCGATTATCTCATGATGAATTTAACGGTTCGGCAGAGGATATTTATGTAGTGAAAAAGTAAGGCTATAGTATAATGCCCTAGTGGAACTACAATAAAAAGAGAGATGATTTTCCTTATCATCTCTCTTTTTTGACATTTTGCAAAGTTATAATTACATTTCTGTTATAACTTGGTATTTTGGAACAAGCGTCTTCATTATCATCCATCCAATAAGATATGCAAATGCACATACACAGAAAATGATAAAATAGCCCGACTCAATACCTTCAAATCCCATAAATTTAAGATTATTGTTGGCCGAAAAATCAAAAAGAACACCCGATCCTTGATTTATAAAATAAGAGCCAACTCCTCCTGCCATTCCTCCAATTCCTGTTATTGTGCCAACTGCGTACTTCGGGAACATATCACTAACAGTTGTAAATATATTGGCCGACCACGACTGGTGTGCAGCTGCCGCAATACCAATAATAATTACGGGCAGCCAAACGGAAATTGTGCCTAAAGGTTGAGCAAAAAGCACTAGAACAGGGAACATTGCGAAGAGTAGCATAGCTCTCATTCTACCCTGATAGGGATCCATCTTCTTCTTTTTCATATAGTATGCGGGGAAGTATCCGGCTGCAAATACAGATATCATGGAGATTGCATATACAAGGAATACATGTGGAGCACTCTCAGCAGAGTCTAAACCGTATACTGAACTCAAGTATGCAGGAATCCAGAAAAGTAGGAACCACCATACTCCATCAGTAAGGAACTTGCCAACTGCAAACGACCATGTCTGTTTGTGCCTGAACGCTTGTTTAAATGTTACTTTGCTGCCAGCTTTCCCATCTGCGTTTATAGGTGCGGCACTTGCAGCAATGTCTGTCATTTCATCTTGATTAATATAAGCTAGTTCTGCAGCATTTACTCTTTTGCTTTTTTCTGGTTTATCATAAAGAAATACCCAAAATCCCATCCATATAAATCCCAGTGCACCAATAACAACAAATGCCATTTCCCATCCCCAAGCTCTAGCAATAAATGGTATTGTTAAGGGAGCAATCAAGGCTCCAATTTGAGCACCAGCATTGAATAAACTTGTAGCGTATGCTCTGTCTTTTTTAGGGAAATACTCAGCTGTAGCTTTTATTGCAGCAGGAAAGTTTCCAGCTTCTCCAATAGCAAGAACAAGTCGAGCAAAAATAAATAGTGTAACACTTACTGATACTACCATAGAAACATCTCCTACAGCGCCAATAGCTTCGCGAGCACCTTCAAAACTCATTGTCCATTCGCCTGCAACAATACCGGATGTAATCAAACCACAGAATGCGTGTATTACAGCTCCTACCGACCAAACACCAATCGCCCATAAGTATCCTTTTTTTGTGTCAAGCCTATCAACAAACTTTCCTGCAAATAGCATTGATACTGCATAAAAGAGCGAGAAAAGGCCGGCTACCATGCCATAGTCGCTGTTTGTCCAATGAAATTCAGGTGCTATAAAGTCTGCCCAAGTGAGCGACAAAACTTGTCTATCCAGATAGTTGATTGTAGTGGCCAAAAACAGCATCAGGCATATTGTCCATCGCTGATTGGTCATTTTTGCTTTTTCTTGTTGTAGATTACTCATGATTTAAATTATATTTGATGTTCAATAAAATGTTTATCACGCTTATTTATGTTTTACTATTAATAAAATCTCTCTGTAATGAAGGTAATTTGAAGTTGATACGTTTTAGATGATGATTAAAATGTTTAGAATTTATAATAAGGTGTTTAATTAATAAAACAGGCTAAAACTCTTGTAGTAGTTGATAGTCTCTTTTGTGATGATATCAAGTTGAACGAAATTATGGACCTTTACAGGTTTTTTGAATATTAAGTACTCAAGAAGAGTTTTCATAGCATAAAAGCCTTGGTATTCTGGCCCCTGACCAATTAAAAAATCTATTTGCCTTTTTTTTACTGCAACGATATTAGGGGTAGTTACGTCCATACATACCATTTTCACATTTTCTATTTTGTTATTGTATAGATAATCTGACACAATACTTCCTTTCGAATTCATAACTACAATACCTGGTACGTTATGATGATTTTTGAAGAAATGAGAGAGATGTTTTTCATTTTCTTCGGGGTGAGATACGGAAAAGGGGATTTTTAATACCTTACTGGTGCAATTTGTTTCCTCGAGGTAATCATTGAAGCCCTGTTTTCTGAGAATAGTTGTGTTGGCACTACTGTCACCAGTTCTTACAGCCTGTAGAAGACCTATGTTAGAACCTCTGGGAATTATTGATGTAATTAAATTTGCTATTAAACGACCAACTATATAATGATCTGCAGAGAAGAAGGCCAAGGGTTGGCACTCATCAACGGAAGAATCGACAAATATATATGGTATTTCTCGTTCATCCATTTTATTGCACAATTTAAAAGTCTCTTCTTTAAAAGTGGGACCAATTATTAGTGCGTCCATCTCTAAATCATAAATGTTCTCAAATACTTCCCTACATGAAAAAATGTCATATTGATTGTAAGTTAATACATGATATTCCACTTTTATGTTCTCATATTCTTCTAAAGCATGTTTTATTCCATTGTGGATGCTTTCCCAATATGCTCCACTTGTATATTGTGGAGTAGTTACTACAATTTTATATCTTCTTTTTAGGGAAAGTGAAGATAGGTGCATATTTGGTCTATAATCAACTTGCTCAATAACTTTCTCTACGGCTTTGCGTGCATCATCAGAAACATTTCCACGATTGTGTAATACTCTGTCCACGGTACCAGCAGATACACCAGCCATTAGTGCTATATCCTTTATTCTTATCTTTTTATCCATTTAGCAAGGGCTTTAATATGAATTTAATCACCATTTAGATTAAAATTACTTAAAATGAACGTTATGGTAGAATTTTTAAGTATTTGTCTTTGAATTATTCGAATTATTTGTACATTTGTGTACGTACACAAAATTATAGTTTATTTTCCATTTATGAAATAAAAGT
>Ga0209075_1001191_pt1 | contig 24854 bp, 22 predicted proteins | sample Stecom2011_FD_187523 | JGI IMG/M metagenome (GOLD analysis project Ga0209075, IMG submission 187523) | Agricultural soil microbial communities from Utah to study Nitrogen management - Steer compost 2011 (SPAdes) (version 2) | ecosystem: Environmental > Terrestrial > Soil > Agricultural land...
GGAAAGCGTACGCCTGAAGACGGTGAAATAGACTGGAATTGGAATAAAGAAACCATTCGAAATTGGGTTCGGGCTCAAGCATATCCATATCCTGGAGCATTTACATATTATGATAATCAAAAAGTAATTATTGATAAAATTTCGATTTCAGATATAACTACTTATGTAAAACAGGATAATGGCGAAATCATACAAATAGAACCAAATATAATTATTAAAACCAAAAACGGTGCGGTTCAGCTAGATACAATAAGAACAGAAAGTTGTATTTTTGCGATTGGAAAAATTCTTGGAAATGAAAATAGGAAATAGAACTATAGGGGGAGACAGTCCTTGCTTTATAATTGCAGAATTATCAGCAAATCATAATGGTAATTTAGATGTTGCCATTGAAACAATAAGAGCGGCTAAAAGGGCCGGTGCAGATGCCATAAAACTTCAAACCTACACACCCGACACCTTAACAATCGATTGTGACAATAAGCACTTTAAAATTGAAGGAGGAACACTCTGGGATGGAAAGACTCTATACCAACTTTATGGAGAGGCATATACACCTTGGGAGTGGCATAAAAAACTTTTTGATGTTGCAGAAGAGGAAGGGTTAATATGTTTTTCGTCTCCTTTTGATTTTTCAGCAGTCGATTTTCTTGAAGAATTAAACGTGCCAGCCTATAAAATTGCATCCTTTGAAATTCAGGACATTCCATTAATTGAGTATACCGCATCAAAAGGAAAACCCATTATTATGTCTACTGGAATTGCTGATGAGACAGATATTCAGTTGGCAGTAGATACTTGTAGAAAAGTAGGGAATAGCGATATTACGTTGTTAAAATGTACTTCCTCATATCCAGCACCATTAGAACTCGCAAATCTAAATACAATTCCAGATTTAAAAACCCGTTTTAACGTTGAGGTAGGTTTTAGCGATCATACTTATGGTTGGTTAGCACCAACAGTAGCAGTTACTTTAGGTGCTAAAATTATAGAAAAACATTTTATTCTAAACAAATCAATTGGAGGTCCAGATGCTGATTTTTCGTTAGATGAAACAGAATTCACAGAAATGGTTAATAAGGTTAGGGATACTGAAAAGTTGTTAGGTAAAGTCTCTTACGAAATATCAGAAAAAGTAAAAAATAATAGAAAATTTGCAAGATCCTTGTTTGTAGTCCAAGATGTAAAAGCAGGAGATATAATTTCAGAAGAAAATGTACGTTCTATTCGTCCAGGATTTGGAATGCACCCTAAGCACTATAAAGATATTTTAGGAAAAACGTTTTCAAAAAGCATTGAACGGGGAACGCCTTTGGAAAGTGATTTTGTAATTTAAAAACATCTATATATGATTTTTCAGATTAACTCTTCTAATTATGATATCAAGTATGATATAGATGATATAGAATATAACTATGAAGACGAAAACAATTTAGTTTTACTAGATTTAAATTTATCAAAAGATAAAAGTATTAAAATTAAAGAAAGGGTAATAGAATGGTTGAAGTTTCCAACAAACCAAAATGCCGAAGATATTTTTAAAGGTGGTTATTTTATTCTTCACTATAATAAAACAAGCAAAGCACTTACTATTTATAGAGATCCATCGGGTATTAAGACTGGATACTATCATTTAAATAGCAATGGCTTAACTATATCTACGAAGGTCCATTATCTCGCTAAAAAAGTTGGAGTTAAATCTTTTAATAACAAATCTATTTCAATGTTGCTATCATTAGATTTTTGTTTTGATGGTTACACGATTTATAATGACATTCATGAGTTTAAAATGGGAATGGAAATATGTTTTGTTAACTTAATTATTCAATCTGAAAAAAAGTCTATTATCGAATTAGCAAAAAAAGATAATACTCTTGGTTTTAAAGAAAATGTAGTTCGATTAAGAGACGAAATAAATACGGTACATGCTAATCTGGCAAGTGCAAACAATGTTGTTTATCTTTCTGGAGGAATAGATTCATGTGTCATGTTGTCTGCATTACATGATGTCGTAGACACAAAGGACATTAGAAGTGTGTCATTTAAAGTAAAAGGTACAGATCAAGACGAGACTGTTTACGCCCAGAGTATTGCAAAACATTTAAACGTGCCATGTGAAATTAAAGAAATTGACCCCTTTAAGCCGGTTTCTTTAGACTACTTTGAAAATACTATTCTAAAAATGAATAATCCATATATTGGGTGTTGGATCTTTACTCCTGAGGGCGAATTAAATGAAACCTTTTTTGCAGGACAAGACACTAGATTGCACACTCCAGATGTCCATAATATTGATGCTTTTGTTTTTGATCTTTACATAAATAAACGGAAATTGCCATTAAGTAATTTATCAGAGAATATATTTAGTACTGTTCACAAAAAGTTAAATTTAGAAAGAAGTTCATCGAAACCATTGAAACACCTTGATAGACTTTCAGCTGTAGGAAATCCAGAAAAATATTTATTAAAGTATATATTTAAGTTTAAAGAACAATTAAAAGGAACAAGCCTTGAAGATAATGCCAAAGAATTAAAGGAGTTTTTTAATTTAAGCGGAAACATTACTAATAAGAGACACTTATATAATGAAATCGTAAGAATTAAATGGGGAGAACAATACACAGATGATATTAGGTATATGCAAGATATGGCGAGAATATCATCCACTTATATTGCTATGCCTTTTTATGACAAACAATTATCTGAATTTTCATCATCCATTCCGTTTGAATATGCTTCAATGTTCGAACAAGGAAAAGATACCTTTACAAATTCGAATGTAAGGGTTAATAAAATTATTTTAAGAGAAGCCTATAAAGACAAGCTAAATCCAGATGTACTTTATAGAAAAAAAGCAGTTTCAATTACTAATTTTCTATTATTTGAAGGTAGTATTGGTAAAAATGTTTATAAAATTATTAAGAATGACTTGAATTCAAATCACTCATTTATTAAGCATTATGGTTTAGAAAAGCTTGTTTTACCATTTCAATCTAAAAAGAATGGCTGGGAAATTGAAGATCAGAACTATTTAATGAAAATATATTATATAAGCACGTTATGCGTATATTTTAAAAATATACTAATATAAATTTAGATATATATTAAACAGAACTGTTTTTTTGTATTTAAACTATCCTTTAGAAAGCTTTGGAAAAAATAATTGGTTTTTTTAATAATAACAAAACGCTGTTCAGGTTTATGTCTCTGAGTTATTTGGATAAAGCCATTATTTTCCTGTTACCATTATTAGTTTTTCAGTTTTTTAAAGATGAGAAAGTATATGTTTCTATTGAATATATTTATTCGGTAACAACCGTTATTATTCCCTTAATAGATTTAGGCTTGTCAGGCTATTTTTTTTATGTTTATAGAAATAGTAAAAACCATGAGACAACACTAAAAACGTTTGTAAAATCTTTCCAAAGGTTATATTTACTTATTAGTTGCATTGGTTTAGGTTTTATAGTTGTAAACTATTATGGTTTTGAATATGAACCATTTATTATTTTTATTGTTTCAAGGTTGCTTTTTGTTCTAGCAACCGTTTTTTTTGCTTCTTATTACAGACTTATAAACAAGCCGGAAAGAGCCGTTTATATCACCCTTTTTTCAAATATTTTATCTTTATCCTTTCTTTTTGCATATTTCTTTTCTGGCTTAGAATTTTCTTTATGGCTTATCTTTATAGGTCAAATTTTATTTGCTGTTTTTTATCTTTTTAAGTGTATCATAGACGTTTTATTTAATGAAAACAAAGATTATAATAATTATAAACTAAAGAAACTAATTACAAGCGCCTTATTGTTTTCTTGGCCATCTATAATACAGGTGTTTATTATGATGTACATTACTAATTATGGTAAACTGAATGTTTTAACCAAAATGGATTTAGACGATGGCGTTTTACTATCATTAGTACAACGGTTTTCAATGCTAATATTCCTTACGCATTCATCTATTTTTGCATTTGTTATAAAAGATATGTATGTAGAAAAAAATCTATTTGTTATAAGTAGAAATATATTATTTAAATATCTTAGTTTTTTAACACTTGCCTTGGTATTTGTAACAATTATAACAGAAATTTATCTTTTCTATAATTATGTTCATTTGTTTAGAGCATCAATTATTTCCGTATTAATTATTGGTCAAACATTTTTAGCTTGTATTTATTCCTACTTAGAGATGCATTATGGAAGAGAAAATAAAAATATTATTAAATTGTATTTAGCACTGTTTAGTGCTTTCGTATTTATTATACTACTTATATTACTAGATATAAATTTTTTAGAGAGAATCTCAATTGCCATGTTCATGAGTACATTTACATCTTTGTTATTAAGTATCTTTGTGCTTTATAAAAGAAATTATAAAATAACTTAATCCAAAAAAATAAATAGGGAAACATGAAAAACATATGTTTTATTGCCAATTATTACAAAACAGATGTTTTTGTTGAAATTGCGAAAATATTAAAAACAGATAAGGTTAAAACTTTTTGGATTATACCAAACAGAAAGCAATATGTGTTTTTAAACACCATATTTCCTGAATCCCAGTTATTATATATTGGTAAAAAGGAAGTTCTAGCGTATAGTAATAAAGCGGATAATATTGATTTAAAAATTAATGAACTAGTTTATGGGGATCGTGTATTAAAAGAGGAATCTGAAACTTGGACTTTTAATTATTTATTGAAATTACAAGAATTAGTTTATAACTTTATAAATATAAATAGCATTCAGTTTGTTTTTGGGGAAGTAACTTGGGCCCATGAATTACTAATTCACAGATTAACCAAAACAGTTAAAGCACTAAATTGCGAATATTTGAATCCTCACACTATTAGAATTCCAAACGGTAGATTTGCTTTTTTTCAGGATGAATTTCAATCGCACATAAAAAAAGTTTCTAATGTTATAACCTCAAATGGGTCTATCATTAAACTTGAAAAACCATCATATCTGGCAATTAACGACAAATTAATTGCCAAAAAAGGAACTCTAAAGCACAATCTAATTCTAATTAAAAATTTTATATTAAGAACCAATCAGGATACAAATGATCCAACCTTATTTAGTAATCCATTAACCCAGTTTAGAATTCGTACCACCGAGATATATAATCGGTTTCTTTTTAAAAGATTTGTTTCAGAAATTTTAGTGCAGAATTTACCACAGAACAAGAAAATGGTTCTTTTTACATTGCATAAGCAACCTGAAGCCTCTATAGACGTCATTGGAAGGTATTTTGAAGATCAACTTGAGCTCATTATAAATATTTGGCGCATACTTCCAGAAGATTATATTTTATTAGTTAAAGAGCACTCCAATGCTATAGGTGATAGAAATTTAAGTTTTTACAAATCTGTAAAAAAATTACATAATGTCTATTTAATTGATAATAAAGCAGACTCACACAAATTATTGGATACTATGGAGAGTGTTTTTACTGTATCTGGAACCATAGCTTATGAAGCAGCATTAAAAGGCAAAAATGCTTTTACTTTTGCACCCGCTTTTTTTAATAAAATGATTTCTTGTAAAGAAGTATCTTGGAAAGATTTTAAGAACAAGTCTTTAAATACATTAATGGATACCAACGAAGAAGGAAGCAGTGTTAATGAGTTTTCAAATTGGTTATTAGAAAACTCGTTCGAAGGTATTATGTCTGATTCTTTTGGAGACCCAAGATGTATGCATGAAGATAATATTAAAGCGTTAAGTGTTGGATTTTTAACAGTAATTACATAAATATTTTGAAGCATTTAAAAGTTGATTACTATCTTCTTATAATCTGTGTACTAATCATAGTAGTATTCAAGGCGCCCGAATATGCCTATATACTTATTTTACCTGTTTTATGTATTTCATATTATCGAGTAATTATAAAAAGAGATATCACCACAGTCTTGATTTTAATGCTGTCTTCAAGACTTATTATGGGCCCTTTTATTATAAACAGTAATATGTCTTTTAATATCCTTAATCTCGTATGTAATTACATACCCCTGCTCATAATATTAGTTTATAACTTTAGTACTTTAAAAAGCATCAATATCAATAAAATTAAGGGATTGAAATGGACCATTCTCTTCGTGTTATTTATGATGTTATTTGGTTTATTACATATTTCGTATGCCATAACGGAATTTGCGAAAGAGACACTTCCATTACTGTTATTTTTGTTAGTTGTATTAAGCAATAGCGAGAAGAAGATTAACTATTTATATCTTTTAAGGTTTTTTAGATACACTTTTGTAGGGTGTATAATTATCTATTTATCACCACATTTTTATAATCAAATACATTACTTATTCTCAAACGGTATTGTTTTTAAAGAATCTTCTTATGTTGCTTTAAGGATTGATGCCAGTATTCCAAGAAATACGGGTTTTGTTTTTGATTTTAGAATCATGGCGCAACTAGCCTGTTTGTATTTAATTTTATTGTACTATTTAAACAAAACTAAAAACTATTGGGATGTCGCATTGCTTGTAATTGTTGCTATTACAACATTTTCAAGAGGACCTTTAATAATTTTAGCGTTATTACTATTAGCTATTTATTTACCAAAAAAAATCAGAATTACCAAAAGGATTTTAGTAATAGGATTTTCAACTTTTGTTTTTATAATTGTTGGTATTGTATACGTTTTAAATGATGACAATCTTCATAAATTTATAAGCACCTTTAACCCTTTAACAGAAAAAAATGCTTTTTCGCAGCGGGGATCATTTACGGAGTATTCATTAAATAAATTTTATAAAAATCCATTAGGACATGGTATAGGCGCATTATCTTCACCCAATGCAGAAAACAAAATTTATGCAGGTTTAACAAATTTCCATAAAGAAATTCCAGATAAAATTTATTATTATGCCGTATCAGACGCCTACCTAGCAATGTCTCTTGCCGAAAAAGGGATCATTGGATTTATTTTGTTTGCCATTTCTTTTTTTGAAATATTTTATTCCAACCAAAATAGGATTTCCTTGTTTTTTCTTTTTGGATTAACCCTTAATCTTTTTGGTACCGATATTCCTAAACAAGGTTTTTATTATTTTATAATTATTTTGATTTATTATAGCTTAAGCCAAAACAAAACTTTGCTGCCTAACAAACCTAAAACCTCTGCTTGACATGAAAATAGGAATAGATGCAAAATGGTTTTTTAATGGACCACCAAGTGGTAAAGTAGTTGTTAAGCAACTCCTAGAGCAATTGTTTAGTGATAAATATAAAACAGATGAGTTTTATATTTTTCTAAACAAGACTGATCAAGGATTAGAGTTTCCGTATCAAAGAAATAACATAAAACTTGTTTATATAAGTAAATTTAATAACCTAATTTCAAATGCCATTATAGTACCTATGTACTCCAAAAGATATAAATTAGATGTGGTTTTATTTCAAAATTTCGGTACATTTTCAAAAATAAAAAACGTTGTATATATTCATGATTTACTCTATTTAGATTATCCACAATTTTATTCATTTAAAGAAAAATTGTATTTAAGTTTTTTAAAACCACTTGCAAAAAGAGCCAATTCAATTGTTACCATATCTGAAACAGAGAAGAGTCGGATTATAAAACATAAGTTAGGATCTAACAATGTTCATTTTGTTTACCATGGTGTAGACCTTAAATTTAAACCTATAAACGAACATGATTCTTTACGGATAGAAACTTTTAAGAAAAAGTATAATTTACCTGATAAATTCATTTTATATTTAGGGAGGTTAAATATTAGAAAAAACATTTCTAATTTAATTTCAGCGATGCAGTTTGTTGACATTCCTTTAGTTATTGTCGGAGAGAATGATCATAAAAGTGAAAACTTATCATTGATTATAGAGAGTTTAGGACTTAATCATAAAATAATTTTCACAGGTTATATTGATGAAGACGAATTGCCTTTAGCGTATGCACTGGCAACAGTTTTCTGTTTTCCATCGTATGCAGAAGGTTTTGGTTTGCCGCCTTTAGAGGCTATGGCTAGTGGTACGCCTGTTATTGTTTCTGATAGGACTAGTTTACCCGAAGTTTGTGGAGATGCGGCATTATATGTAGATCCTGATGATCCATCAGATATAGCTAAAAAAATTAACACTTTGTTAGCTTCAAACAGAATCATTGATACCTTTGCAAACAAAGGAGTTATTCAGTCTAAAAAATTCTCATGGAAAATAGCGGCAGAAAACTTGATGAATATTATTAAAACAACCCATGATAGCTAAAATCATTTCTAAACTTAAAGGAGATAGTACCTACAATATTGAGAGCACCTATTCTTCTAGAGATTGGTGTGTGATATTGTATGAAAGAGGATTTCAAATCTTGAGAGGGTTCATTGCGAAATTTTTTTTATTAAAAGCCAAAGGAATTTGTTTTAAAGGTCGAAATGTGACTATAAGACACAGGCGCTTATTTACTTCTGGTAAAAATCTTATCTTAGACAGTAATGTCTCTATAAATGCGCTTTCAGAGAACGGTATTCATTTTGGAGATAATGTGACTATTTCTAGAAACTGTACTTTAATCTGTACAGGAGTTATTTCTCATAAGGGTAAAGGGATTATGATTGGCAATAATACTGGAATTAATTCGTATTGTTATCTTGGTGGCCAAGGTGGAATAGAGATTGGTGATAATGTTATTATTGGTCCTTATGTAAAAGTTTTCTCTGAAAACCATAATTTTTCGGATGGGTTAACTATTATAAAAAATCAGGGAGTAACCCGTTTAGGAGTGAAAATAGAAAGTGATTGTTGGATTGGCTCAGGAGTCACAATATTAGATGGAGTGGTTTTGAAAAAGAGAACAGTAGTTGCAGCAGGAAGTGTTGTAACTCAAAGTTTTGAGGAAAACTCTCTTATTGGTGGTATTCCTGCCAAACTTATTAAGAAAATATAATTAAAAAACATCATATCTCAGATAATGTTTAGGGAAATTAAAACATTTTACTATTTTCTAATTGTTCTAATATCTGTACTTATATCCCTATGCACTTATGTCTTTGTGAATTATGATGCGTTAGAAACCCCCATAAATTCAATTGAGCTTGGTTTTAGTAGTGAAGTAAGTAAAGAGGAAATTCCAATCATTTATATTTCTAGTGATAAAGAGTCTGAAATAAATTTCAAAACCGTTTATAAATTTCAAGAAGATGGAAATCTTGTTTATCAATCTCAACTTGATGAATCGAAAAAACTACGGAAGCTTCGGCTTTACTTTTCTTATCCAAACAAGACCGTTTTAATTAAATCTATTCGTCTTAAATCTGGAAATGAGGTAATTTCAATTCCTTTACAAAAATTTAAAAATCGATCAGGTATCAAAATCATTGAACGGCCTAACGATTTAAAGCTTGAAGTACTTGTTGGAAGTGGTTATATTGAGCTTCCTAAAACTTATATTTACAGATCAGACTTTAAAAATATATACCAACTGGTTGCACCGACTTTATTGCTATTATTTTTAATTTTTCTAGTTTTAAAAAGCCTGAAGCCAATAGATATTGAACCATTCACTAAAACAAGCGTAACTCTATCCTTGCTTGTTTTAACTATATTTTTGCCTGACCCTATTTATAATATAGCCTTAATAGTAATAGGTGTATTACATATAAAAGATGTGTCATGGAAAGCCATTAAAGAACAAAAAATAAATCTTATTGTTTTAGGCTTTTTTATAATTTATATAGTGAATAACCTTATTGTCTCTGAAGAAGGATTTAAAGAAATAGCTACCGTTGAGCGTTTTTTACCATTTTTTGTTTTAGCTGTTGTGTTACCATCCATAGCCCATAGAAAATATTTATCTCTATTTCCTGTTTCTGCATTTGTACTTGGATTTGGCTTTTTATTGACTTCAATTTTTGATGTTTATATTCATCAGAATTTTGAGTTTTTATCTTTCGAATATTTTTCAAAATACTTGCATCCTGTATATTTTTCTTATCTCCTATTCTTTTCTATATGCTTTATAGATTTAAACTATAAAGGCAAGCACAAGTATTTTTTAGAATTTGTTTTGTTTGTCTTTTTAATTTTTAGTGGATCTAAAATGGTCTTTTTATTGTCCTTGATTGTTGTTTTTATAAATTTGCTTAAGAATAGAAAAACAGTGATTTTAATTTTACCATTAGTTTTAATTGTAGTTTTATTTTCACCGTTTAAAAATCGGTTTGATGAAATTTTAAACAAAGAGGATTTCACTGTTTTAAATGAGAAACATATTGAAAACTCTAATGATGCAAGAGTTAGCGGGCTAACGCTGCGCTTATTATTATGGCGTGAATCCTTGGCAACTATGAGTGGATTTGATTATGTTTTTGGGAAAGGAGTTACCAAACAAACCAACAGGCTCCTTGAAAACAGATTAGTTAATTTAGGGCTGTTAAACCACAAAAGCTTTAATCCACATAACCAATATGTAGATACATTTTGGCGGACGGGTGCTTTAGGCTTAATATTTTTAATTTTGATTCCTATTTATAGTTTAGTTATTGGAATAAAAAGAAAAGATAAATTAATAATTCAGTTTTCATTATTTATGTTTGTTGTTATGTGGTCGGAATCTATTTTTGGAAGAGTCAACGGAGTCTATTTTTTTACCACAGTAATCTTAATACTTATGAATTCAAATAAAATCAATGAAAATAGCCATATTAGGAACTAGAGGAATACCCAATAATCATGGTGGTTTTGAACAGTTTGCGGAATATTTTTCAGTTTATTTAGCCAGCAAAAGCCATGATGTTTATGTTTATAACTCCCATGACCATGCTTATCAGGATAAAAAGTTTAAAGGCGTAAACTTAATTCATTGTTATGATCCCGAATCTAAACTGGGAACAGCAGGTCAATTTATTTATGATTTGAATTGTATCTTGGATTCACGGAAAAGAAATTTTGACGTTATCTTACAGTTAGGATATACTTCAAACTCTATCTGGCATTGGTTGCTTCCTAAAAAGCCTGTTATTATCACTAATATGGATGGAATGGAATGGAAGCGTTCTAAATACTCTCCTAAAGTTAGAAGATTTTTAAAATATGCTGAAAGGTTGGCTGTTAAGTCAAGTGACTATTTAATAGCGGATTCTATTGGGATCCAAGATTATATTTCCAAGAAGTACAATAGAACCTCAGAGTTTATTGCCTATGGAGCAACTGTTTTCGAAAATCCAAACGCTCAAGTTTTGTCGAAATATAAGGTTGAAACAAATAAATATTGTGTTCTAATAGCAAGACTTGAGCCAGAGAACAATATAGCAACAATTGTGGAAGGTTATCATAAATCTGATACAACACACAGTTTAATTGTTTTTGGCACTTTAAACGACTTTGGAAACAAGCTTCAAAAGAGATATAGCACTGATAAAAGGATTCAGTTCGTAGGTGCAAATTATAATCAGGAAGAACTTAATAATTTAAGATTTTATTCCAGGTATTATTTCCACGGTCATTCTGTTGGAGGTACAAATCCATCCTTATTAGAAGCTATGGCATCTAATACACTTATTATAGCTAATAACAATATTTTCAATAAAAGTATACTAGGAGAAAATGCATATTATTTTGATAATGCTGACGATATTTTTAACATGATGAATAAAGATAGCTTGTTTGCCCAAAAGGAAGCGTATGCGACCAAAAACATTAAAAAAATTGAAAACCTATATAGTTGGAACATTATTAACTTAGCCTATGAGGATTATATTTTAAAAAAAATAGAGAAGTAAATGCTAGATACTTTTAGATTAAAGACACTTTTCACTAATTATCAAGCTATAATTATAGGCTTTATTCTATTTAGTTTTGGTTTTGATTTTATAGACAAAATAGGAATGTTTTATTATTTGGATTTAATAAAACTAAATAGAGTTTTAAAAGCAATATTCCTTTTATATTCTTTGATGTTTATTTTAACACATTTTAAATATGTATATAAACATTTAAAACTTTTATTAGGTTTTCTTTTATTGTTATCTCTTATTTTTCTTTTAAAAAATAATTTCACTGCACTTTATGTAAATGAATATATAAGATACATATTTCCAATACTTGTGTTTCCATTATTATATTTCGTACATTTTAATACAGAACAAAATTTTTCAACGAAGCTTTACAAACTTTTTAAAGGGTTTATTGTTTTAAATTCGGCCTTAATTTTCATTGGTTTATTTTTTGATATAAGAGTTTTTCAAACCTATCAATTTGCGCGATTTGGATATAATGGAATTATTTTAAGTCAAGGTTTTACTCCTTATTTTTATTTATGTGCCACAACTTTGTTTTGGGTATTTAAGGATAAAAAATTGATTTTATTTACTTTAATAATTTCTGGATTGTCTGGGATTAAAGGCGTGTTTTTCGCTGAATTCTTGCTTTTAAGTCTGTTGATTATTTTTGATTCTAACCTTAATAAATTGCTTAAATTTAAAACACTAATCCTTGCATCCATTATCTTTATTGGGTTGGTAGTAGGGTTGTTTCTTACACCTCTATTTCAGGACGTGATTAAATCTGATGGTTTATTCGCAGCAATTTTCTCATATAGAACGGACAATACTTTAGAACTTTTCAATGAAATATCATCATATAATTACAGTTATTTAATTGGTGCAATTGAATTACAACAAGTGAGATTAGAGTTGCAAATTTTAGACATTATTTTATTTTTCGGAATCATTGGATTATTAGGATATTTAGTTTTTTTCTATTTATTAAGCAAGAAATTAGTGAAAAGCAATACTTCAAAAGCATTTTTTATAACCATACTATCACTATCCATATTGAGTGGGAATCTTTTATATATTCCATTATCAACCATACTCATGTTTTTAATATTATTTGCACTTCATAAGGACAAAGACATTACGTACCCTGCATTTTAGATTATTAAACTAGTCTTTTATTAAATTACTTCCTTATTTTTGTTTTTTAAAGCATTTTAAATGAATATACAAAACATCTGCTGCATAGGTGCCGGATACGTTGGCGGACCTACCATGGCAGTCATTGCGCTAAAATGTCCACATATAAGAATTACTGTAGTAGACATCAATGAAGCACGAATTAATGCATGGAATAATGACGATTTAAATAAATTACCGGTTTTTGAGCCAGGATTAGATAACATTGTAAAAGAAACCAGGGGTAGAAATCTCTTTTTTTCAACCGATGTCGATAAAGCTATAGATGAAGCTGAAATGGTCTTTATTTCTGTAAACACGCCAACCAAAACGTATGGTAAAGGTAAAGGTATGGCTGCCGATTTAAAATATATCGAATTATGTGCTCGTCAAATAGCAAGAGTTGCAAAACAGGACAAAATTATAGTTGAAAAATCGACGCTTCCAGTACGTACAGCTTCTGCAATAAAAAGTATATTAGACAATACAGGTAACAATGTGGCGTTTCAAATTTTATCAAATCCTGAGTTTTTAGCAGAAGGTACTGCTGTTAAAGATCTTTTAAACCCAGATAGAGTTCTTATCGGTGGCGATACAACTCCTGAAGGCGAAAAAGCCATTCAAGTATTGGTTGATATTTATGCCAATTGGGTTCCTAAAGAACGTATAATAACAACCAATGTGTGGTCGTCTGAGTTATCTAAACTTACAGCAAACGCATTTTTAGCCCAACGTGTATCTTCAATCAATGCCATGTCCGAACTTTGTGAAAAAACCGGAGCAGATGTTAATGAAGTATCCAAAGCTATAGGTATGGATAGTAGAATTGGTCCAAAATTCCTAAAGGCCTCTGTTGGTTTTGGAGGTTCTTGTTTTCAAAAAGACATTCTCAATCTTGTATATATTGCAAAAAGCTATGGCTTAAATGAAGTTGCAGATTATTGGGAACAAGTCATACTAATGAATGAACATCAAAAACAACGATTTTCAGATAATATTGTAAAAACACTCTACAATACAGTATCTGGTAAAAAGATTGCGTTTTTAGGTTGGGCCTTTAAAAAGGACACCAATGATACACGGGAATCTGCGGCAATTAGAGTGGCCGATAATTTATTAAATGAACAAGCTGAAATAGCAGTTTTTGATCCAAAGGTCGTTGAAGAACGAATTTATGCAGATTTAGAGTTTTTAGACACTAGATCTATCCAGGAAAATAGAAAACTTTTAAAAGTAAAAAAGGATCCTTATGAAGCTTGTGAGAACGCACATGCTATTGCTGTGTTAACGGAGTGGGACGAGTTTAAAACTTACGATTGGAATAAAATTTACAAGAGTATGCAAAAACCCGCTTTTATTTTTGACGGGAGAGGGATTCTAAACAAAACGGATTTAGAAAATATTGGGTTTGTATATTATAAAATAGGAACTGGTAATTAAATGACATATAAGGATGAAAAAAGTATTAATTACGGGTGCTGCTGGTTTTTTAGGCTCACATTTATGTGATAAATTTATTAATGAAGGATTCCAAGTTATTGGAATGGACAATTTTATTACAGGCGATAAAAAAAATATCAGTCATTTATTTAATCATCCTAATTTTCAATTTATTGAGCACGATGTTACCGAGTTTATTAAAATTGAAGATGATTTGGATTACATCCTTCATTTTGCTTCTCCTGCCAGTCCAATCGATTATTTGAAAATACCTATCCAAACCTTAAAAGTGGGGTCTTTAGGAACCCATAATTTATTAGGTCTTGCCAAAGCAAAGGAGGCCAGGATTTTAATAGCTTCTACGTCAGAGGTTTATGGCGACCCTTTAGTTCATCCACAAACCGAAGAGTATTATGGCAATGTCAACACCATTGGACCAAGAGGAGTTTATGATGAAGCTAAGCGCTTCCAAGAATCGATTACCATGGCATACCATAGATTTCATGGTTTAGAAACACGAATTGTTCGCATTTTTAATACCTATGGCCCGAGAATGAGACTTAATGATGGACGTGTTATCCCTGCTTTTATGGGGCAAGCTTTAAGAGGAGAAGATTTAACTGTTTTCGGTAATGGTTTACAAACTAGATCCTTTTGTTATGTTACGGATTTGGTTGAAGGAATTTATAAATTACTGTTTAGTAACTACTCTTATCCCGTAAACATTGGAAATCCTCACGAAATTACGATCAAGGATTTTGCCGAGGAAATTATTAAACTTACAGGTACCAATCAGAAAATTGTTTATAAGGAACTTCCTAAAGACGACCCTTTACAAAGACAGCCAGATATATCATTAGCAAATAAACTCCTAAATTGGGAACCTAAGGTAGGAAGGGAAGAGGGTATGCTTAAAACCTTTAATTATTTTAAAGGCTTAACTGAAGATGAGTTATACAAAAGCGAGCATAAAGATTTTTCTAAGCATATAAAGAAATAGTGACGACATTTAAACAAGGGAGATATTCGGGATATTTAAAGCACATTTCTTACTTAATAGATTTAAGTATAATTAATGGCTTGGCTTTGCTATATTTTTTTAAAGAAGTAAACTCATTAAAATTTGTTTTGTTAATTTCGACAGCATGGGTCGTATTATCTATATATTCTAAATTTTATGAAGTTTACAGGTATTCTAGAGAAATAAATATTGCCGCCTTACTCTTAAAACAATTTGCGTTATTTACTTTGTTAATGTTCGCATTCTCAGGCTTTAATCACGACCTGGATATACAACCCCTTACAGTTTTTAAATATACATTATTAACACTTTTTTTAATAGGTCTTTCTAAGTTTGCTTTGTACTATCTACTTCAAAAATATCGGACTGTTTTTGGAGGAAACTATAGAATAACGGTTATAATAGGTAAAAATAGACAAACAGCTGTACTAGAAAGTTTCTTTAACAACAATCCAGAATATGGATATATACATAAAAAGACTTTTAATGCTAAGGACAAGGAGAAATTCAGCCTGGAGGCTTGTTTTAATTTTATTGATAAAGAATCTATAGACGAAATATACTGTTCTATTTCCGAACTGTCCAACTCACAAATTCATAAAATAATAGATTTTGCAGATAACAATCTTAAAATCCTCAAATTTTTACCGGATAATAAAGACATTCATTCTAAAAAACTGAAGTATGAATACTACGACTATATTCCTATTTTATCTTTAAGAAACATTCCTTTAGAAGACTCTGTAAACCAGTTTGTAAAAAGATCTTTTGATATTTTATTTTCATCCTTGGTCATTATTTTTCTATTATCCTGGTTAACCCCAATAATTGCTATTTTAATAAAACTGGAGTCTAAAGGTCCTGTGTTTTTTAAACAATCGAGAAATGGATTTAATTACAAAGAATTCGATTGTTATAAGTTCCGCTCCATGATGCCCAATAAGGATGCGCATTTATATCAAGCAACTAAAGGAGATCAACGAGTTACTAAGGTCGGAAGATTTATTAGAAAAACTAGTATCGATGAGTTGCCACAGTTCTTTAATGTTCTTTTTGGAGACATGTCCGTAGTTGGTCCAAGACCGCACATGGTCAGCCATACTTATATGTATGCCAAAAGAATAGATAAGTTTATGGTAAGGCATTTTGTAAAACCTGGAATTACTGGACTAGCCCAAATTACAGGATATAGAGGGGAAGTAGAAACAGATAAAGATATTATTGGGCGAGTTAAATACGACATATTTTATATCGAAAACTGGTCGCTTTTATTAGATCTTAAAATAATTGTTAAAACCTTTTTTAATGCTGTTAAAGGCGAGGAAAAAGCTTATTAAATATAAAGCTTTAATTCTTTTAACTGTTTATTAAAATCGAACTGCTCCAAAGCTAGAGTTCTAATTCGTTGTTTGTTTTCAAAAGTTAAATATTGTTTGTCAATAGTAGCTATTAATTCATTTAAAGCCTGATAATTCCCTGCTGGAGCTGTCCAACCTAAATTATAGGTTTTGACCAAATCCTCGCCTTCACCACCTCCAAAATAGAGCATAGGAAGGCCTAATCTTGCATATTCAAATATTTTAGATGGTACAGAACCATAAATTCTGTTGAACAATGGAATAACAGTGATATCGTATTTTAATAATTCTTTGTGAAGTTCATCTCTGGTAACCTCGCCATGATAAGTTATTGGTAATTCCGGGTTTTTAACAATAAAATTTTCAATTTTGCTTTTCTCTGCTCCATTTCCATAAATATGAAATTCCAATCTTGAATAATCAAGCTGTTCACATAGTTTATAAATTCCTTGAGCCATGCCTAACAAACCGGCATAAACCAATGTTATTTTTCCTTCAGAAGGAAGTTTATCTATTATTTTAGGTGGCTCAAAATCTGGATAATTTCTATATAATTGAATAATAGTATCTGGATAAAGTGTCGATATATGTGTAATAATCTCTTCACTTTGACCTAAAACTACATCGGCATTTCTATAATTGAAACGCTCTATTTTTTCTAACATCCTATAACTTAAATTCTTTTTAAAAGCTCCAAGCTCTAAACCAGCCATGGGCCATAAATCGCTAACATTTAAAATGAGCTTTCTTTTTTTTGAACGCAAAAAAAACATGTTAGTAAAAGCAACTAATAAGGGTGGAGATTGTACAATAACCGTTTCGGGAATCTTGTTCCACATAAAAAACCAAATCAGACTAAAACTATAAGAAAACATGGCAAATAAACGCAGGAATTTATTTTTAGAATTGCTAGCATAAAACCATAGTCTATAAATAGTAATCTTGTTTTCAACACGTTTATACTTAAATTTCCCTTTGTACTCCTGAAAAATTTTTCCTGTGGGATAGTTGGGCATAGGCGTTATAACGGACACCTTATAATCTAAGGTTTGCAGCCCCTTAGCTAAGTGAAACATTCTGTTGGATGCCGCCCCAATTTCTGGTGGGAAATAACTGGTAATTATTAAAATGTCCTTCACTATAAACTATAAATTTCTAAAAGATGAGATTTCATATCTTTTGCAATCTTTACATTCCAATTCTGTGGAATCTGTTCTTTTCTTAGGTTGCTAGAGTTTGATGTTTTTTGTATAATCATCCCAATAGTGGGAGTAATTTCCATGGACTGTGGTCGTATGCCTGCAACTATTGTCATAATCATTCAGCTTCTTTTAATAGGGATGAAAACTGCTTCAATTTACCACTTTTGGAACGTTGTAACCTATTTTGTCTTTCAAAATGAATATAGAGCCCTTTTTCTAAATAACGCTCCATTTCATTGGAAATCAGCGATATTTTTTCAGGAGAAAGTGTTTCATTGCTAACATATTTTATAATAAACGTATCTTTTTTATGCTGTTCTATTATAAATTCCTTCACATTTCCATCGGCTTCAATAATACTTTTGGTAATATAGTAAAAGGTTAGACCTGAAGCTTTTTTTCCACTTGGTAAAATAGCCATATCGTTGGTTCTTCCAATGAGTTTTTCTAAAATGGGCTTTTTAACTGTGCTCTGTTTAGAAAGTATCCCAATATCTCCAATATCATATCTAATAAACGGGTGTGCCTTGTTGTAAAAAGAGGTGATAACTATGCGACCTTCTTCACCATTTTGTAAAACCTGATTATTTTCGTCTAAAATTTCCACGAAGAGGGTTTCACTAGTAACTTGCCATTCATTTTCGGGATTTTGAAAGGCTATAATATCTAGTTCTGAAGCACCATATTCATTAATCACAGGAATACCAAACTGCGATTCCATAAGTTTTTTATCGTCATCGAAGAGCATTTCAGAAGTGACCACACAAGCCTTTAAACTAGAGCAAACCTTATTTAATTGTATGTTTTCTTTCTGAAGATACTTGGCAAATTGTACAATAGAACTCGTGTATCCATTGATGTAATCGAATTTAACCGATTTAAATTTCTCTAAACAAACACCAAGAGCTTCATCGCTTAAATCGAATACCGAAAATCGATAACGTTTGCTTAAGGCATCTTTAAAACGCTCTTTATAATAGCCTTTTTTGTCTAAGGGAATGCCATAGAATCGTGCTTGTTTGGAATTGTTAAAATCTAAACCATACCAACCAAACCTATCTTTAATAAGGGCCCATGTTAAGGCATGACAAAACTTGTCTTTGGCAAAAATAAATGGATTCCCAGACGAGCCAGAGGTTTTATTGATATACACATTTTTAGGAGAAAAGTTTGTGGATAATCTGTTGTTTAAAGGTTGTTGTAAATCACTTTTGGTCATAATTGGAATGGAATTCCAATCCATAGGATCTGCCTTATTTGCTAAGTTTTTATAAAAAGGAGTCTGTTTTAGATGATGTTTAACAATAGCTTGTTTCTTCTCCTCGATATAAGCTTCAAAATCTGTTTCAGTTTTATTCTGGATATCCCGAAGAACGAGTTCAGCCTTCTTAATAGGAAAGCCACTTAGTTTTAAAGAGAGATCAAATAAATTCAAAATAGATAAACATATTTTATGTAAAGTAAACAAAAATAATTCGTGTATTCGAAGCATTAGTTTTATTTTTGCGCCAAACAACTCATAACATGAACATTTTAATTCTTGGCTCTGGTGGTAGAGAGCATACATTTGCTTGGAAAATGGCTCAAAGCCCTTTGTGTAATTCACTTTATGTAGCTCCTGGAAATTCTGGAACAGCTGAAATTGCAACAAATTTAGAAATTAAGGTAACAGATTTTCAAGCCATTAAAAAGGCTGTTCTGGAGCATGACATAAGTATGGTTGTTGTTGGACCAGAAGATCCATTGGTATTAGGAGTCCATGATTTCTTTTTAAACGATGATGAAATTAAACATGTATCGGTTATTGGACCTCAAAAGGCAGCTGCCGAATTAGAAGGAAGTAAAGAGTTTGCTAAAGAATTTTTAGTACGTCATAATATTCCAACAGCCGCTTATAAAAGTTTTAATGCATCAAATGTTGAAGAAGGTTATGCGTTTTTAGAAACTTTAAATCCGCCATACGTACTAAAAGCAGATGGTTTGGCCGCCGGAAAAGGAGTGTTGATTTTAAACGATTTAAACGAAGCTAAAACCGAACTAAAAAGCATGTTGGTAGATGCTAAATTTGGTGAAGCCAGCAACAAAGTGGTTATTGAAGAGTTTTTAGATGGTATTGAATTAAGTTGTTTTGTATTATCAGATGGGAAAAATTATAAAATATTGCCTACTGCAAAAGACTACAAAAGAATTGGCGACGGTGATACAGGTTTAAATACGGGAGGTATGGGAGCTGTTTCTCCAGTACCTTTTGCTACTGACACTTTTTTAAATAAAATTGAAGAGCGCATAGTAAAACCAACCATTGAAGGTTTAAAAAAGGATAAGCTTCCTTATAAAGGTTTTGTATTTATTGGACTTATTAAAGTAGGAGAAGACCCAAAAGTGATTGAGTATAATGTAAGAATGGGAGATCCTGAAACGGAAGTGGTTTTGCCTAGATTAAAAAATGATTTAGTTGAAATCTTTCAAGCCATAGCTAATCAAACTTTAGATAAAATAGAAATTGAGATAGACCCTCGTGCGGCAACAACTGTAATGTTGGTATCAGGTGGTTATCCAGAAGCCTATGAAAAAGGCATGGAAATTACAGGTTTAAATCTGGTTACAGATTCTATTGCGTTTCATGCAGGAGCCATCAATAAAGATGGAAAGATTGTAACCTCTGGTGGACGTGTTATGGCCATAACTTCTTTTGGAGACACTTATCAAGAGGCCATAAAAAAATCTTATCAAAACATAGAAAAACTACATTTTGATAAGATGAATTATCGAAAAGATATTGGATTTGATTTATAGGTATGAATGCGATGTAATGCTTTTATCATCATCATTAATATCGTTATAGCCCTTTAATTGTTTCATCCAGTATAAAAATGCTACAAATCCAATAAGGATAAGTAACCATGAAACGATATTTGCGGCAAACCAACTATCAAGCTCTAAAGCTCTTAAGGCATCAAATGGAGTTAATAATACATTAGTAAATAAATCTCCAATGGCGTAAAAAAAGTCTTTCATTTTATATAAATTTTATACTCGTTAAGAGTGTATGAGGTATTATCAATATATTTACCTTACAAAATTACATATTTTTTCAATTTAAAGCGGAATAAATAGAAAAGAAAGTTAGTAATTTACTTTTAAATATGAATTTCAGAAGGAATGTTTAAACAAATCAATATATGATTTCTAGTTTTTTTAGTAAGGCAAAACCCATACATTTTGTAGTTGTTACGTTGTTATTATTTATTGCTTTTACTTTAACTAAAGTTTATAATATAAAGGAAACCGTTGATTTCTTTCTCATTGTCAAGCAAATTCTGCTTTTTGGAGTTTGTTTTTTTTCAATTTTCGTTTTCGATTTCCTATCCGGAAAAAACGATCTTACCAAAAGCAATAGCTACAAAATATTGTTTTTTAGTTTGTTTATGGTATTGATGCCACAAACGTTTATGGACTCGAAGTTATTAATAGCCAATTTATTTATTCTTTTTGCTTTAAGACGTATAATTAGTATCCGATCTAAAATATTTATCAATAAAAAAGTGTTTGATGCGGCCTTCTGGATAGGCATGGCCTCCCTGCTTTGTTTTTGGGCCTCTCTCTATTTTATTTTACTTTTTGCCGCACTTTTATTGTATGCTGTTGCAGATGTTAAAAACTGGATTATTCCGTTTGTAGGCGCCTTAACCGTAGTGGTCTTGACTGTTAGTTTTTTATTGCTTACAAACACAGATATTGAAACCTACCTTTCTAATATCAATACAGATATTAGTTTCGATTTTAGTCCCTTAAACGCCAATCAGATTATTGTCTCATCAACGGTTATTTTATCGTATTTTGTGTGGGCCGTCTTTTTTTATATTATCCGAATAAAATCTAAAACAAAAAGCTATAAACCTTCATATTTATTAGTGCTTTTGGCGGCATTAATAGCGATTGCCATTGTTGTTATTTCTCCACAAAAAACAGGGGCGGAATTTATATTTTTATTTGCTCCTTTGTCAATTATTATGGCAAATTATTTAGAGATTATTTCTGAAAAATGGTTTAAGGAAATTTTAATTTGGTTACTTATTCTTGTACCGGTTATTAACTTAGTTCTGTAGTTTTTCGCCAAAGGCCAAATCTCCTGCATCACCTAAACCAGGGATGATATATCCTTTTTCGTTAAGTTTTTCATCTACAGTTGCAACCCATAAATGAGTGTCTTTTTCAAAGTGTTTTTTAACAAAATCGATTCCTTGTTGAGCAGCAATTACACTAACTAAATGGATGTTTTTAGGGGTTCCAAAAGGTTTTAACGCTTCAAAAGTAGCAACCATGGATTGTCCTGTTGCCAACATAGGATCTGCTAAAATTAAAGTCTTGTTTTCTAAATTTGGGCACGCTAAATATTCGACTATTATCTCAAAATTCTCGGGTTTTTCTTTATGATGTCTGTAGGCCGAAATAAAGGCGTTTTCAGCTTTATCAAAATAATTCAATAAACCATCGTGCAACGGGACTCCAGCTCTTAAAATAGAACAAAGTACAATATCATTATCTATTTTTTCAATCTCGCAAACTCCCAAAGGAGTTTTAATTGTTGTTGGTTTGTAATTCAATGTCTTGCTCAATTCGTAACCTAGAATTTCACCTATACGCTCTATGTTTCTTCGAAAGCGCATACTGTCCTTTTGAATGTTAACATCTCGCATTTCAGCGATGAAGGTATTTAAGATAGTTCGTTGATTGGAAAAGTTATGAATGTGCATAATGGACTTTATTGTTGAGGTGGTAAAGTTAATTAATTAGACTTATATTTACGTTTGTAATTTTATTTTAATAATAATGCAAATGTGAATCTACATTCCTTAGGCATTAAAACATATTTTGCTAAAAAATATGTAGGTTTGTGTTTTAAAAATAAATATCATGTTTACAGACAAAGCCAATAAAATCTTCCAAGATGTTATCGAAAAATATCATGTTATAAATACGGTCGATCAATCTTTTGATAATCCATATAACAAAGAGAAGAATTTACTAGAACATTTACTCTATAGAAAAAGTTGGATTGATACGGTTCAGTGGCATTACGAAGATATTATTCGTGATCCACAAATAGATCCTGTAGCTGCTTTAAAATTGAAACGTCAGATCGATGCTTCCAATCAGGATAGAACGGATATGGTTGAATATATTGATAGTTACTTTCTTGAGAAATATAAAAACATAACTCCAAAAGCGGATGCAACCATCAATACGGAAAGTCCTGCTTGGGGAATTGATAGATTGTCTATTTTAGCATTAAAAGTCTATCATATGAACGAAGAAGCAACACGCACAGACGCATCTGAGGCTCATTTGGTAGCTTGTAAAAAGAAATTAGATGTACTGTTAGAACAACGTGTGGACTTATCGACTGCGATTGATACTTTGTTAAGCGATATTGAAAAAGGCGAGAAGTACATGAAAGTCTACAAACAAATGAAAATGTACAACGACGACGAGTTGAATCCAGTACTTCGTTCGCAAAAATAATTTCTGCGTAGGCAGGAATCTCATCTTAGTTAAGGTGCCACAACCAAAACACATCCTAGTAATCCGTCTCTCAGCCATGGGAGACGTTGCTATGATGGTTCCCGTTTTAAAGGCATTTACCATGCAGCATCCCGAGGTGAAGCTAACCGTTTTAACTAGAGAGTTTTTTACACCATTTTTTAGAGATTTAAACAATGTAAGCGTTTTTCCGGCCGATTTAAAGGGAAGGCACAAAGGAGTTATAGGACTTTATAAACTCTCTAAAGAATTAAAGGAACTTCATATTGATGCCGTTTTAGATTTGCATAATGTGTTAAGAACGCGTATTTTAAAAATGTTCTTCAAAGAAAAACCCTTTTTCCAAATAGATAAAGGTAGAGCAGAAAAGAAAGCCTTGATTACAGGGAAATCTTTCCAACAACTTAAAACAACTCACGAACGCTATGCCGATGTTTTTAGAAAACTAGGTTTCCCTTTAGATGTATCAAATCCCTGTTTTCCAAAACGAGTTGAGTTAAACTCTAAAACTATTTCATATCTACAAACGGATTCAAAAAAGTGGATTGGAATTGCTCCTTTTGCAGCTCACGAGAGTAAAATGTATCCCTTGGATTTAATGGAGAAAGTGATAGAAATTCTTTCTAAAACCTATAAAATATTATTGTTTGGTGGAGGAGAGCATGAGATTGAAATCCTTGATAGAATTCAAAATAAATATAAAAACGTCGCCAATCTTGCTGGGAAATTAACTTTAACTGAAGAATTAGATGTTATTTCTAATTTGGACATCATGCTTTCCATGGATTCTGGAAATGCGCATATGGCAGCCATGTTGGGTGTTAAAGTACTTACTATTTGGGGAGTTACGCATCCGTTTGCTGGCTTTGCACCTTTTAACCAACCAGAGGATTTTGCTATTCTATCAAATCGAACCAAATTTCCATTAATTCCTACTTCCATTTATGGAAATAAATTCCCTAATGGCTACCAAGACGTATCAAGAAGTATAGATCCAAATCTGATTGTAGCAAAAATAGATTCCGTTTTAAACAGTTAATTAAAGTAGTAATTCACGTTAAACTTTCAATGAAAAATGCTTTCAACATTCGTTTTACTATTAAGAATTTAATAAAAAAATAAAATCTAAGATTTTGGGAACTAAAGAAAATTATTTACTTAAAATAAATATTAAATAGCTTTAGGTTGTAATTACACAAATTTCTATTATATTTAAATCCAGCTTTGGAATTTAAATTCCTAAGCTACCTAATAAAAATTGTTGAACTTACTATAAAAAAAACGGCATTTGCTAAAATAAAAAACAGATTAAATCTCATGTATCTCGCAATTTATCGATATTTATTGCGTTTTATAAGGGCCTT
>Ga0209075_1001192_pt1 | contig 24847 bp, 16 predicted proteins | sample Stecom2011_FD_187523 | JGI IMG/M metagenome (GOLD analysis project Ga0209075, IMG submission 187523) | Agricultural soil microbial communities from Utah to study Nitrogen management - Steer compost 2011 (SPAdes) (version 2) | ecosystem: Environmental > Terrestrial > Soil > Agricultural land...
GGCAAACCAACGAGCGCGGCGGCAAAAGATACCGAATAAAGTGACTTTCTTAACTTCATTATCAAATCTCCTCAAAGGATAGCGCTGGATTCAAAAAGTAATTTTGCGTTCGCAATTTCAGGTCCGGCGCCAACCGATAACTAAGAATAATTTAAACGCCTCGAAGGCGAGCCGAGCGCCAAAAAATCACGCCGGCTCGCCAAATATCGCTCACTCAGGGATTACAGGCGTTGAGCAAGTCACTGGTGAGCGCGGCGGTCCCGGAGGACAGCCCGGAGCTCAGCCAGGTCGCGACCTGCGCTTTGGCGCAATCGGCGGCGGCATCGGTTCCCCCGATAAATCCGTGTTCGGCGCCCGCGAAGGTGGTGTCTTCAAGCGACACGCCCATGGCAGCGGCCAGAAGCTCGGTGGTCGGGTTGGGGATGGTCGTATCCTGACCGGCCATCTGCACGATCACCTGATTATTGCTCAAACGAGCCCCCTGGGCGTAGGTGTCCTCCCCCACGTCGTAGGTCACGGCGAAGAGCGGCTTATCCGCGTCCTTATCGCTGGAATCATGGCTCTGAATATGCGGTGCGAAGAGCCACGGGTCCGCCGGCTCAATGGTCCACTGAAGCAAGGCGATGGTCTGGAAGAAGGAGAAGCTTCCCGCGGGGGGAAGTTGCTCCAGAATTTCGGCCCCCAGCGCACCGGTAACAATGACTTCGGTCAGACGCCCCCCGGGGACGTTGAGCGCGGCGACCGTAACGTCCTCATTGGTCGCCACGAAGTTCGTGCCAAGGATTGCGCCCAGGCTCTGGCCGGCGTAACCGATGGAGTCCTCGTCGATAAAGTCGGTGCTGGAGTCGGTGTCCAGAAGATTCTCAAAGCCACCGTCTTTGATGGTCTCGGTCAGAATCGTCAGGTCGACGCCGGCCTGCAGGAAGTTATTCTTGGTCGCAATCGCGTTGGCGGACATAAACGGAACGCCCTCGATGGCGCGCTCACCGTGCAGCGGGAAGTCCAGGGCGACCGAGGCCAGGCAGTAGGGATGGGCGGCCAGGGCGTCGGCGAAAATTGCGACCGCGTTGGCACGCTCACCGCCGAGTCCGTGGCCGAGGATAACGATCGGGAACGGCCCGGTCCCGCAGGAGCCGCTCGTATCGGGCACCGAAATGGTGATACCGACATTCTGCTCCACCGGCTCGGCGAGGATTCCGAAGGGATTGGCCGGGTCGAGGAAGTTTTGCGTCTTAAAAGATGCCTGGCTCTGCACCAGCCCGATATTTCCTTCAGTCGGCGCCTCGGCATCGCCGGGCTGTCCCACTGCGGTGATGCTGCCTGCGTCAACGGCGAGCGCGAGCGCGCGCGCGCTGAGATGTTGTTGCTCATCGGTGGAACGGTCGGTCTCAAAGGCCCAGGCATTGGCGAGCGTTTTGCGATCGCCGTGGCCGATGGCGAGGGCCGCCAAGAAGAGTTGCTGATAGGATAAGCGCGCGCCTTCCAGCGCCACAGCAGTTGCGTCATCGAGCTCTTTTACCAGGCTTTTGCCGTCGGCATCCGCAATCTTGGAATTGCTGCGCAGAAATACAAAGGCTTCCGAAGGTTTGACCTCCAACCCGTTGATATCCTTGACGCCCGTGGTGATGATGCCAGCGGTCACGTTATTAGCGCTATTCTCACCCGGATTAGGACCGAAGAGCTGATTCTGGTCAAACGGGTTTCCAAGCGGGCCGAAGGTCACCAGATTCCAGTCGGCTTGATACTCGAGGAAATAGCGATCCGGGCCGTAGATTATCGGAACCAGGCCGGCGGTACGGGCGAGTAGGATAGTGTCAGAATTGACCGTCGCGGGGTCCAACGGGGCGCCGGCGAAGGGGAGCCAGCCGTTGGCGGTATTGGAGAAACCGCTGCGCTGGTTAAGCTCATTGATCACAGCTTTGGTCAAAGCATCGGCCTCCGGGTCCAGCGGAAGCGCGACCGTACCGTTATCGCCGGTGCGAATAAATTCGTTGGGAAACGGCACATTTCCGCCGGTCGGGTCGAAGACCGCAAACGCGTCGGTGGCGGTATGCCAGGCGTTGGCCGAAAGAATATCGCCGCGCGAAAGCTCCGAGTCGGCAGCCAGTGCGGCGGTAACCGTCGGGGCGAGGAACTGGCGCAGGCCTTCGAGCGTCACCGCAGTCTCGTCCTTGCCCGCAAGCAGCTCGACCGTCGCGACATCATTCGCGTCAACAAGCGGGCTCTCCATGGTCGCGAAATGAATCGCCTGGGAGCGCACTACCGGGTTCTTATCGGCATCCTTGATATCGCCGGCGAGCACGAAACCGTATTTGGTTCCCAGGGTGAGCGGGGTCGCAATTTTGGCCGCAATCTCATAGCGCGTGGTGGGCTCGTCGCCCTCTTCGGCGCCGGGCGTGACGACTTCATTCACGCTCACGTCCCCGACTTCAAGCTGAGTGGCGGGCTCTTCACCGTTAAACTTGAAAACCCGCACGGCCTCTGCCGTGACCGAGGCCGGGTCGAGCTTTCCCGACACCGGAATCGTGATGGTATTGGAGGCTGGCAGCCAGCCGTGCAGCGTGCCGACATAGGCATAAAAGTCGGCCTGAGCCGAAGCCGGAAGCTCCGCGCCCAGATTGGGCATCGTCCCGTCATCCTCCAGCGCGAGATCGCTGGGAAGCGGGATGGTTGAAGTGGCCGGGTCAAAGACGATCGAGACGGGATTGATATCCGCATCGACCGGAACTTCTTCAGCGCAACCCACGGCAAATGCCGCAAGCGCCAGGGCGATGACCCCGACGGGCCAGGCTGATGAACGCGAATTTCTAAAAATTTTCATGCCAATTCTCCAGTTACAGTCAAGACCAATCAAATCACAATATTGGCCACATTTTAGGCGACACGGTCATCCTAAATCGGTTCTATTTGGACACAGAGCATCGCCAGAGAAACGCTATCAAAAGTACTTAAACCCAGTTCTTAACGCCTAACCTCCTAAATTGCGAGCAGAAACCAATTTTTGGGAAGATATAATAGGTATTTTGCGCAGATATCGGGGCAAAACTTGCGCCCGCCCGGGTGCGTGCGTTATGAACAGGGTTTGCAGGCTCGGCACGGCGCCGCCCGCCGCGCTTAAACCATTGAGGATAGCAAATGCTTCCAAAATGATAGAAAAGCCATGCACAGCGAGCAATGAATGGATAACCATAAGGAAACGAGAACGTCTCAGCGGCGATATTTTGGCGCCCTTTGCGTGCTTTTTGCGCTGAGCGCGCTGCCCTCCCCAGCCCAGGCTGCGCTCTATCGCTACCAGGCGCCCGATGGCACGACGCTTATCACGACCGAGAAACAGGGCCCAGGCTATAAGTTGCTCGAGGTGCTTTCGGGGCCCTCGCCTGCCGCCTCCAAACCCAGCGGCACGCCCAAGCCCGCGCCGCGCAGCCCGACCTCGCCGACGAGCAGCGCGCCCAAACCTGCTTTTGAATCCAATAGCTCAACCCGGCGCGGCCCCCACGGGTTTAATGATATTATTGAAGAGGCCAGCGAGGCCTACGATGTGCCCTTTGGCTTTATCAAGGCGGTGATTCGCATCGAGAGCGCGTTTCGCCCGGACGCGGTGAGCCCGGTTGGGGCGATGGGTCTGATGCAGTTGATGCCGCGCACCGCGGCGAGTCTCAATGTGACCGACGCGTATGATCCGCGCCAGAATATCTACGGGGGCGCGAAGTTTTTGCGCATCCTCATCGACCGCTACGACGGCGATATCAACCTGATTTTGGCTGCCTATAATGCGGGCGATGTGGCAGTTAAACGCTACGGGGGAATTCCCTACCCGCAGACGCGCGATTATGTCGCGTCGGTCTATTATTGGTATAAAATTTACGAAAAAGAGCAGGAGTCTCGGTGAGCGCATCCACGATTCGTCAGGATATCGTCAATTTGCCCAACCTGATCACGCTGGGGCGGATTGCCTTAATCCCGGTCACCTCGCTATTTATCTTCTACGGTGACCCCATCTCCTGCTTGATCGCGGTGCTTTTATTCTGGATCGCCGGGGTCAGCGACTGGTTGGACGGGTATCTGGCGCGCAAGCAGGGCCTGGTGAGCATGACGGGGAAATTCCTGGACCCACTGGCCGATAAATTGCTTGTCATGGCAACCCTGTTGATGCTGCTGCCGCTGGGGCGCATCTCGGTGTGGCTGGTGATGATTATTCTGTCGCGCGAGATCAGCGTAATGGCGCTTCGCAGCATCGCGTCGGCCGAGGGCATGGTCATCGCCGCCGGCCAGGGCGGCAAATACAAGACCGCGTTTCAGATGGTCGGGCTGCTCGGGCTGATCATCCACTACGAATATATGGTCGACTTTTATTTCGTCTCATTTCGCTTCAACTACCACCTCTTTGGCCTGTGGCTGCTGATCATCTCGGTCGGGTTCAGCCTGCATAGCGCGTGGGAATACTTCCGGAGTTTCTTGCGCGCGATTGAGGGCCACGAGCAGCCGGCAAAAAGCGTGGAAGTTTCCCAAGGATAGTCACCTTGCCAGGAACTGCATCGCCGATTGGCCGGGTTTCAGGAAGTCGACGCGCACGTTGAGCCCGCGCAGGTGGGCGGCGATGCGCAGGCGTTCTTCGCGCTCGGGGATGGCGAAAAGCTCGCGGGCGATCTGGTAGCGCTGGCTCGCTTTGGCGGCCTCGTCGGCGTCGGCGGCGTCGTGGTAGGCGGGGGTGAATGGGACCAGAAAATGCAGGGAATGGCCCTTGATTTTGGCCAGGCGAATGGCGCGGGTAAGCAGGTCGGTGCGGGTGATGCCGCAGAGGTCGGTGAGCACGACGATGCGCTGGTGGCTTCGCGCTGAGGCGATCAGTTGCGCGATGGCGTCGTGCAGGCCGCGCTCCTTGTGGCCCAGGCGCGCCTCGATGCGATAGGGGATGAGCAGGCCGCGCAACTGGGCGAATTGGCGCAGCGCAGACGGCGGGTTGAGCACCACGCCGTCGCGCAGCGCCCCCGAGTCGTAGCGCACGCGCTCGACCGCCAGCGTCCCCTGGACCCAGCGCTCCAGCAGTTCGCGGTTGACGCCGGTTTCCGGGTCAAGCGGCTCGGTGCGCCGAAAATCGAGACGCTCCTGGATCATCAAATAATCGGCCAGCCGCCCGACCAGCTCGGCGTCGGTCCATTCGCAGAAATCGGGGTCGACCACCGCGCCCACGCCAAGCAGGTGGCGCAGAAGATGGCCCAGGTGAAGCATCGAGGCGCCCGGGGGGATATGCCCGTATAACTTCTCATCGAAGGTCATCAGGCCCACGCGCTCACGGGCGCCGCAGAGTTTCTCGGCGACCTCGGCAACCATTTCGATTCCATGCTCAAGCTTCTGGCCCTGCCACTGGCCCCCGCGCATCGAGGTGGAGATATCCAGAAGCAAGTACACGCTAAAGTCGATATCGCGCTCAAAATCGCGCGAGATAAGCCGGCGCGCGCGCGCGGTGGCTTGCCAGGCAATATTTCGCAAGGGGTCGCCTGACTGGTACTCGCGAAGCTCGCGGATATTGCTGCCAGCGCCGCTCTGCGGGCTTCGCTGCGTGCCGTGGCGGCGCGCAAGATTGGAGGCATTCCTCACCCCACCCGCCCGGGTTTGAATGGTGCGCGGATACGCCTCGATGGCGTGGGTGCAGGGCAGATAATCCCGGGCGATCAAGAGCCCGAGCGGGTCGGCGGCGCGCACGTCAAAACCGTGCAGACACCAGCGCCCGCTGCGCGTTGCGAGCACCGGGATCGTCACGGCGGCGCGCACGCCCGACGGAATATGATACTGCGCGCTGGTATCCCGAAACTCCAAAAACTGCGCGCCAAAGGGGCGCAATTGAAGTCCATAGATGGGAATCCAGGCGTCGTTTCGTATCACGAAATGCAGCGCTTTTTCTTCGCCCCGAATCGCGCTCGAGGTGTGCAGGATTTCGTCGTCCTGGGCGTCGCAGCACACGATCGAGATAAAGCGGCGGTCCAGCGCAAGCGCGGCGACGACGCATAAAAAAAACGAGATCGCCAGCACCCCGACCATCACCTCGCCCATCAACAGGAGCACGGGGCGCTCGGCGAGCGCGCCGGCGCCGATGAAGAGGAGCGCCCCCGCAAAAACCCATAATCCGCGCGTACTTAGATGAGGAGCCACTTATGCCCCTCGCGCATCACGCGCGTATGAGACGCGCGCGAGCGCCTCGGCGACGACCTTCTCGGCGCTGAGCCCGGCGAGTTGCGCCTGGGGAACCAGCAGCACCCGGTGGGTCAGCACCGCAGGCGCCAGCGCGCGCACGTCGTCGGGCAAAACGAAGTCGCGCTCGCGAATCAGCGCCCGGGCTTTCGACGCGCGCAAAAGCCCCAGCGCCGCGCGCGGCGAGGCGCCCAGTGCGCTATGCTCGTGCTCGCGGGTATACCCGGCAAGCGCGACGATATAGCGAATGAGTTCGTCTGAAATATGCACCGCCTCCACGGCGTGCTGAATCGCCACGATATCGGCGCTCTTGAGCACCTGCGCCACCGGTTTCAGAGGAATCTGATGGGTTTTAATCACCCGAAACTCTTGCTCCGCCGTCGGATAGGTGATGGTCATCTTGAGCAAAAAGCGGTCCAGCTGGGCCTCGGGAAGTGCGTAAACGCCCTCTTGCTCGATGGGATTCTGGGTGGCAATGACCAAGAAGGGCTCGGCGAGCCGGTGGGTGGTGCCGTCGATGGTGACCTGGCGCTCCTGCATGGCTTCAAGCAGCGCGGATTGGGTCTTGGCGGGTGCCCGGTTGATCTCATCGCCCAGCACGATATTTGCAAAGATCGGCCCGCGCCGAAGACTAAACTCATTGGTATTCAGGTTGGGAATCGAGGTCCCGGTGATATCCGAGGGCAGCAGATCGGGGGTGAATTGGATGCGACTGAACTGGGCGTCGAGGGTCTCGGAGAACGCGCGCGCAAGCGTCGTTTTGGCGACGCCGGGCACGCCCTCAAGCAGGATATGCCCGCGGGCAAAGAGCGCGACGAGCAGCTCTTCAACCCGCGCGTCGGGACCAATGAAGACGCGCCCAACCTCGGCGCGCGCGCGCGCAATCTTGGCGGCATAGCGCTCGATAAAATCGGGCAAATTCAACGCGTCGGCGGGCGCGGCCGTCGTCTCGGTTTCATCGTGCATTTTAGACCAGGTCTTGGGTACGTCGTTCATATTCTTTCTCAAGTCCCATTTGCCGCAAAATATCGCGGGTTTGACGGTATATTTTTATCAGGTCGCGCTCGCTAAAGTAAGCGTCGCTGTCCAGGAAGACGCGGTGGCGGGTGGGGATGCGCGCGTAGGTTGCAAGCAACTCGCGCACCTGGCGCTCGGCGCGATCTGGGTTGGCCACGTCGCGCAAAAAGCGGCGTCGATACTCGTTGGCGAGCACACCGACGGTCGGGCGCTCGTCGGCCGGCAGCGGCCATTTGCCCAGCGCGTCGAGGAAAAGCTCCTCGAATTGCTCCTTTAAAATCGCCAGCGCCAGGGCGTAATTGGTCTCGCGCCCGCCTCGCCCGAAACGCGCGAGGTTCCAGTCGAACTCCCCCTGCGGGGCCAGCGCCGTGTCCCCGCTTTTTCGGATATATTCGCTATACGGCCGCCCGGCGCGCAGCCGAAAAACGGCCGCCAAGTAGAGCGCAAGCCCGGCGGCCAATAGGAGCGCCAGATAATAGAGCAGGCGGGTGACCGCCAGATCGCGCATCATGCGACTCAGCGAATCGTTGAGCTCTTTGAGCCAGCGGCTCCAGGCGCTCATCTCGGCGCTCGCCTCGGCCGCGCCGCTGCGATAGGTGCCAAATTGCTCGAAATCCTCGACCAATAAAATCGCCCGACAGGGCTTTCGCTCGGCGCATAAATATTTGAGGGTATTCCGCACAAATTGCGCGTTGTCACCGACCTGGAGCATCTGATTGATCAGCAGGCTCGCGTCGGCAAGTGCGACCACTTTGCCCTGGCCAAAATTCATATCGTAGACCAGCCCGCCGCCCTGCGCATACGCCACCACCGGCCCGCCCACATTGAGCAAGACCGCCGGGTGATTGGCGACCATGGTCTGGATATCGGCAATCAGCGGGTGCGCGCCGGTGGGCGAAAAAATGGGAAGATTGGGGTTCTGCTCGACGAAGCGGTCGTGGGGAAATTCGCCGTCGATAATATCGAGGGAGCGAATGCCGAGGCGATCCAAAAACGGGTCGCTTGAGCCGCCCTCGATCGCCAGGAGCATCATCCCTCCGTCGAGGATATAGCGGCTGGCATTATCGACATCGAGGGCCACCTGGGGGTGCACCGCGAGCACGATATCCTGGGGCGTGATGGCAGACCAATCAAGCGTCTGGCTGGCGAGCACTTCGACGCGCTGCGAGGCAGCCAATTCGACGAATTGTGACAGGCCGCTCCACGCCTGATTATCCGGCTGATAGTCGGTTTTTTTCGCCGTCGACGCGTCCTCGGCGCCGGTGCCCTGGGCATTTGCCTCCGGCAAATAAGAGCCACTAAACCCATGAAAAACAAAAAGAATACAGAAATACAAAACCGCCATCATGAGGCGCAAGAATGTGGCGCGTCGGCTCATGAGAGACCTCCCTGCGCCTGCTCCCGAATGCGCTCGGCGAGGCGTCTGGCGAGCTGCCAGACGGCGTCGTCGAAGATACGTCCGCTGAAATAAGTCTCCTCCACCACGGCCGTCATCAGCGCCATAAGCTGCTCGCCGGTTAACTGCGAATCCGACGCGGATTCGGGGAGCGCGTCGCCGCGGCGAAGATGGCGTTTGAGCGCGCTCACAAAAGCAGCGCTCGCGCTGGAATCGGCGAGATTGGGGTCGAGAATCGCATCCTGAGCGCTCTCGCGAAGCACCGCCTGCAGCGCCTCGTCGATCTCTTGCAGCGACAGGGTTCCCCAGAGGTCCTGGCCCTTTAGCGACTCGCCGAGCGACTGATAGAGGCGCCGAATTTTTAGCGGAATCGCAATCATCGACAGGCGTATATTGCCCAGACGACCGTCATGGGGCAGCCCGAAATCCAGGCGTGAGGGCGTAAATCCCGCGGCGCTGAGAGTTAACTCGTAGCGGCCTTTCGGCAGGTCGTCGATGCGAAAGGCGCCCGGGTGCCTGGCGGGTTGACCCGGCGCGGGCGCTTCGATGCGATGGGTCCGAAGGGGCGTATCGTCGCCGGCTTTGAAGATCAGCATCTCGGCCTGGGAAACGGGGCGCTGCTTCCAGGTATCCCAGACGACGCCGGCCAAAAGGGTGCGGGAAAGCTCCACGACGGCTTCACTCGGCAGCGCCGGGTCCAGCGAGGTCACCTCAAGGTATTCAACCTCGTCGCGCGCGCGCTCCGCCCGAGAGCGCGAGGCGCGCTTGCGTTTTCGCTCGCCAAGATAGGTCGAGATAACCTGCCAGAAACGCTGAATGAGCAGGCCCACGCCGCCGAGCAGTCCGAGGACTGCCAGGACGTTGAGCACCCAGCGCGACACCTTGCGATCGAGGCGAAGCGTTTCGGCTTCGATCGAGGTGGCCGCTCCCGCATCCGGCACAACTTCGACGCGCGCCGACCAGAGGCCATCGGTGAGGTCGGTGCTGGGGAAAAACGCGACAAACTCACCGTTCGCGTCGGTCTTCACCGACAGGCGCGGGCGACTGGTGGGGTCCTGGGCGTCTTTGCTTAAACGGTTGGCATCGCGAATAAGATCGCTTGGGGAGCGCTTTTGAAACAGCTCAACGGATACCCGAACCGCCTCCAACTCACCGAGCTGATCGCGCACGCGGCCGCGCACGATGAGGCCGCGGCGCAGCCGCTCCAGGACCTCCTGAATCTCGGCCTGAAGATCGATATTTTCGCTCACGCGCAGGCGTTCGCGCACGGGTTCGGTTTGGGAATAACGCGGGTTGCTCAGGCGCGCGCGAACTTCGTGCAGCCCGCCGGGGATGGGCGCCTCCAGGTGAATTGTACCGCGGCCAAATTGGTCGAGTTCGACCGCCCCGACCAGGATATCGTCCAGCAGGACCTCGGCGTCTTCGGGCAGCCCCACGCCCTCGACGGTCGCCTGAACGCGCACCGGAATTGCGCTGTTGGGGGCGACGACAAACGATGGAATATGCAGGCTCAGCGCGACCGGCAACTCGCGCAAGTCGACGGTGGTGGAGAATCGGTCGCCGCTTAAGTTGGGGGTTTCTTCAAAGGCAACCTCCACGCCCCATCGCCCGGGCATCAGTTCGCGGTGCACCCGAAAGACGCCGCCGCGCTCGGTGAAAACCTGCGCGCTGGCGTCGGGTACGGTGTCGAGTGGGGCGCGATTGGGGGTGCTGTCGAGGTTGCGAAAATTCACCGCAATCGCCCGCTGCCCCAGCCCATTTCCCTGGCGATCGCGCAGCGTCCCGCGCACCCGCACCATCGTGCCGGCCGCGCTCACCGACACCTGCAGCTCGCTATACGCGCGGATATTGATTTCAAGCGATTCGGCGGAGCTCGAGAATAAAAATAGGGCGGCCATCGCGAAAAGAAGCCCTAAAACGCGCCCGAACCCTCCCCGAATTGCCCGTATTCTTACTTCGCCATTCATTGAGGTATTTTCAAATCTCCAGGCATGCGCAATTGAGTCACGCGGGTGTTAACGCTTCGGCTCAAGCGCGCTATTCCGGGGTCTTGGCGTCTTTATCGACGCCCGCTTCGGGGGCGCCTCCCTCAAGGCCTTTGAGTGTGTCGCGGGCCCATTGGGCGTCGGGAGCGTCGGGCGCGAATCGAAGATAGCGGCGAAGATGCGCCGCGGCGCTGGCGGCATCGCCGGCTTTGACCGCCATGCGCGCAATCCCGATACGCGCTTCGGCCCGTGTGGAGTCCTTCTCAAGGGTGCGCGCGAAATACTTTCGCGCAGCCTCGGTATCGCCGCGCGCGGCGTGATAATACGCAAGCTCCAGCATGAGATCGGCCGACTCCCCGATCAAGGAAACCGCGTTTTGCAGGTATTCCAACCCCGCCTCTTTACCGTCGCGCGAGCCGCTGAGAATCGCAAGCCACCGCAGGGTTTCGAGGGCCTGGGCGAGATATTGCGGCGCGCCCCGATAGCCCTCCAGGATACGCGACAGGTCGCGCACGCCGCGCGCGCGCGCGCTGACCTGGTAGGCCTGGCCGAGCCCCTGAATCGCAACGGTGCTGGAGCGGTCGCGCAATAGCGCCCGATAAAACGCGCGTTGCGCTTGCCCATCCTTGCCCATTCCCAGGTAAATGCGCCCCATTTCGATCAGCAGAAGCGGGTCCGAAGGGTCCTGGCGCCAGGCGGCGCGAAAATGTGCGTCCGCGGCGGATTCCTGACCCGAAATATGCTCCAGCAGCCCCATTACCCAGTGGGCCCCGGGGTCCGAGCTGGCCAGGCGCAGCGCCTGCTCGGCGAGGGTGCGCGCGCGGGCAAAATCCTTCTGCCAGAAGGCGTGATTGGCCAGGTCCACCAGGCGCTCGACCGAAGTTGGATTGGCCGCCATTAGGCGCGAAAAAATCGAATTATCTGTCGGTTGTTCTTCGGAAGGACGCGCCAGATCGCCGCGCTCCACGCGCATCTTCAACGCGCCAAACGCCCCGCGCTCAAGCGGGGAAACCCTCGCCGCCTCGAGCAGGGATCTGGCGAGTCGCCCGTGGCCAAGCGCAAGCTGGCTCAAGAGCTGGGCGCGCAAAACCTCGACGGATTTTTCGTGCTCAAGCGCGCGGGTCGCCAGGGCAATCGCCTCCTGATACTCGCCCGAATAAAAGGCAATCTGAGCCCGCGCTCCGTCGCCCTGGGGCGCGTCTTTGAGGCTGGCGGCCACGGCGCGCGCCAGGCGCATATCGCCGTCCCGAATCGCGATGCGAACGCGCATCTGGGCGCGCATCACCCGGGCCTCGGGCAGCGCGTCGAGCAGCTGCAGCGACTCGGAGGCGGCGCGGGTCAGACCGAGCAAATTAAGGACTTCGGCGCGCGCAACGATCGCCTGGCTGGCAAGCGGCTCATCCTGGAGTTGCGACTCCACCGCCACAAGCGGCACCACCGACTCCGGAAGCTTCGCGCCTGCGCCCAGCGCCTGCTCGACCTCGCGCAATTCGCGCGGATCGACTTTCCCCAGCGCTTTGAGTTGCACGATATACTTATAGGCAAGGTCGGGGCGACCGGCGGCGGCGAGCGTGCGGGGGGCGGCGATCTGCAGGGCCCAGCGATAGGCCGTCGACATCCCGGGGGTCTGCGCGAGTTTGGCCCACGCGGCGTCAGCGCCGGCCACATCGAGTTCACCTGCGCGCAAAACCCCCGCCAGCAGCAGCGCCGAGGCGAGCGCCGGTTCGGCCTGAAGCGACTTCTCTACGGCTGCGCGCGCGCCCGATTCGTCACGCTTTCGCAACGCGCGGAGTGCGTGATGAAGATGCTGGAGCGCCTGGACAAATCGCGGGCGCTCCACGGGCAAGACGCCGGCCGGGGCAGTCTCGGAATCAACTTCGGCCGGGGCGTCGAGATCCGCCAGGCTCGGCAGCGCGACCTCGACGTGAAGATAGGGATTATCGGGGCTGAGCGCGGCGAGGGCCTGCTGCAGCTTGAGCGCCTGGTCGGCGCGCGCCTGGCGCAGGGCGATGCGAAGCTGGGCGCTCAGAAACGGCGCAAATTGCGGGAAGCGCTGCTGACCGGCCAAATAATGGCCAAGCGCGTCGGCGTAGCGCCCGCGCGATTCTGCCACGAATCCGCGCGCCCAATAAGTTGCAAGCGCCCCGGGATATTGGCGCTCAAGACGCGCCGATTCGGAGAGTGCCTGCTCGAAGTCTCCGTGAAGCGCCCGGGCGGTCGCAGCACTGGCCAATCCCCACACCGTCTCACGGGTGCTGATCGCGGTGGACTGTGCGCCCCAATCGGCGGCGTGAACCGCGTCGACAAACGCGCGTTGCTCCAGAATGACGACGCCTTTGCGCGCCGTGGATGGGTCGCCAAAAATCGCCGCGCCCGTCGATTTCAACGCCGGATCACTTGCCTCAATCGCCGCGTCTATGCCTCCTGAGCCGAGCGCGGGCGGCGCGGAATTCCACCACCAGAAAGCGCCCACGCCGACGCATAGGATAAGCCCAACGATCGGCAAAACTCGCCGCGAAGATCGCAGCGCCACGGGTTTTAGAGGCTTTTCTCGACGAACAGTTGCGGTGGAAAGCGATGCTTCGCTCGAAGTTGGGGAGGCTGCTAATGGAGCCTCTTCGAAAGCCGGCGGGTCGAGGAAAACGTCTTCCACGACTTCGTCGTGCAGCAGGTCTTCTGAGGAAGTCTCATCGGCGCTTTCAGATTCTTGTTCGGATTCTTGTTCGGATTCGAGCTCAGGTTCGGATTCGGATTCGGCCACGACGCGCGCTTCGGGGCTGGGCGGTGGCCACGCCAACGCCCAGCCCTCGTCGGCGGCGGTGCGTATCAACTCGCGGCCCATCGCCTCTTTGTCGCGCGCGCGCAGTGCGTCCAGGATGCGCGCAAAATAGGTATCGGGCTTCTCACTGCTCACCAGGATCGTGGTGAGGTCGTATTCCAACCCGCTGCTGTCGATATCTTCGACGTAAATCTCGCAGAGCAACTCCAGCGCGCCCTGCTCGGCGGGGTGGCGTTTAAGCCCCTCGATGAGCAAGACGGCAGCGCGGACCGCCGCCCCGCTTTGTCGGGCTCTCAATGCGCGCTGCTCGAAGTTCAACAGGTCACCACCAGAAAGTGAGTGCCGGATACGACAAGAGTAGGAGGCGTTCAGGCGGGCTGGAAACTGATGTCGCAACCCGGAAAGTCAACAAATGGGTGAAAACTTTATTCAACGGACTCGCCGCACCCACCGACGATTCCCCAATAAACTCAGCAACTTAGCGCGAGATCTTGACACCCTGGGGCAGGAAGAAACTCAAGCCCACCGTGACCAGCAGGTTATTGCTGAACTCCGGGTTCGACGTCCCCGTGCTGATCTCGGTGCGGTTATAAAGATAATCGCGCACCTGCAGATTTGCCGAGATGCCGTCGCTCAAGAAAAGACGCGCGCCCACTCCAATCACCGGCGCCGGGCGCAAACCGCTCAGCTGGGGATCGGGCTCCTGGCCGTCCACCGCGGCGACGCCCTCCTCGCCGACAAACGCGAATCCGCCAATCAGATGGATATCATAATTGGCGATCACCGAATTAAATAATGAGAATTTTCCGACGATCGGCACATACCCGACCTCGAGTCCCACCAACCACTGGATATAGGAATACGAGGTTTTATCGAGCGTGGCGGGCGCGTTCTGCGCCAGGACCGTCTCGGTATTGGTGCGCAGCTCGGTGTCAAATTGGCTGACCCCGTAGGCTCCGACCAGGTTGAGGCCCCAGTTATTGGTCAAATGATAGGAAAGCGAGACACCCGCCATCAAATTCGAGATATACGCGTCATTGACCGTCATTCCCACCAGGGGCGCCGCTTCAAAACGCGTGGAGCGGTATAAGACCTTATGACGAATCACCGGTCCGCTCTCGCGGGCGGTCTCGTGCTCCGATTGCTCCGATTGCGCGAAGGCGACGTCGGCGCTGGCAACGCTCGCGGAGGCAACCAGAAGCGCGACGGAGAGAGAACGAAGGCTTTGAAACATCATGTAAATTCTCACACTCAATATTATAAAACTACGCCGGCTGGCATCAGGTGGCAGAGGTCTGGCGAGCCGGGTGCGAGGCAGCCGCCGGCCAGATCACTGCGTGATAAAAAGAGTTATTCGTCACCCGAATCACTATATTCAAAACTGGTCGGCAGGTAGAAACTCAGGCCCGCCGAGACCGTCAAGAGGTTGATAAGCGCGCCCTGCTGGCCCTTGAGATCGGCCTGAAAAATAAGGTCGCGAATCTCGACATTCAGCGCGAGCCAGTCATTAAAGAAGACCCGCGTGGTCAACGCGATGGTCCCGCCGGCCCCGCCAGACGACGCGGGCAGCGCGATACTCTGTGAGTCGATATACTCGCCGCCAATGCTGATCCCCATATCATAATAAATGATAAAGGACTCGGCGAAGGCAAACTTGCCGACAATCGGCACATACCCCAGCTCCAGTCCGCCGGACCAATTCACCACGGCGGCGTCGGAGACCGAGCCGGTTGCGGTCTGGGAGGCCTTAAACGAAGCGCTGGGCCCGCCGAGCGTGTCGCCGAAGTCATACCAGTCAAAGATTCCCCCGAGATACAGGCTCTCGGTGAAATGATAGTTGCCGTTGACCCCCACTTTGAAGTGGCGATACATCGAATCATTGACGGACATGCCAAATCGCGGCGCCAGATCAAAGCGGCCTTTCTGCAAGACCGGTTTTCGCTGGACCACGTGAATGGTGTCTTCAAAATCTTCTTTGTCGGTGTCAGCGGCGATGGCTGGCGTCGCGAACGCGCATATCAAGATGGCGATGAGCCACGGGAATGCAGCGCGCGTCGAGCATAGAGGCAACAATTTCAATTTAAACATATAGAGGGTCCGCACAACGGAAATCAGGAGCCATTTCATTCGGTCCTAGAAATAGAAGCTTTCGATAAAATTCCAATTAAATCAATTGAATTATATCGAGAGACATACTCCATCAGCAGTGGACAATAAGGCATAGGTCACAACTGACGTTCGGTATATCACAGCCCTATTTTATTGGGCAAGGTCGGCGGTGGGTTAAAAGTCAGTCCGCCCGGGCAGTGACGATCGGGATCTGAATTCGGTATTTGCGCAAAAACGGTCCAAGTGCCTCGGCCACCTGGGCGATGGACGCCCCGCCCACGCGCGTCACAATCATGCGCTCGCCGCCGCCGTCCTGAAGTTGCACCAGCAGGCGAGACTCGCGCGGCGAGGGGTTGATCTCGACCAGAAAGCGCTCGATATGCTCAAAATCAATGCCGTATTGCTGGATGCCGCGCCCAAAAAGTTTGCCCGACTGATAGATCAACGCGCCCTCTTCCACGTCCAGGACCCACAGTTCGTTTCGAAAATACCGCAGCGTCGCCCCCAGCAGACTCACCAAGAGGACCGCGAGCAGCAGGATCCCGAAGAGAAGTCCCGCCACGGGCTCCTCGGCACGGTAGCGCCCGATATAGTCGGGCAAAAAGAAGATCATGGCGCCCACCATCAGTGTTAAAAACATGAAGAAGAGCCGCTCTGCGGCCGCCGCCAGCCTGCCGCTGCGCGTCAGGCCGAGAGTGAAGAGCTTCGATTTTTGCGCGCCAAAGACCGCTTTCATATTGCCTCGCCGCTATGCTAGAAACCGCGCCTGGCCGCGGACTCCGGCGGCGCATAAAATTGCGACCTTCGAATTATATTGTAGGATGCGATGTTGTCATGCCCAGGGGCTCCGCCCCGGTGCATGTATAATGCGACCCAATCGGGCGCAAGCAACACTCACGGCGCATCTTCTTGAAGCGGGCGCGTGTTATTTGCGCGCGACGCCACCACAGATTCACTCACTGGCCACATCCAAGTCCTGATCCATGTTCGAAAGCCGGCGCAAACAAGCCGCCCATACTCTGTATCGCGCGCTCCTGTGGACCTTCGTAGCGCTGGTGGCCGGCGGGATCTATCTAAATAGCTTTCCGCTGGTGATCGAGGCCGACCAAAAGGTCAGCGAGGGCATTCAGCTCACGCGCGAGGGCGAGGTCGATGTGTTGATCCTCATCGACTATGAGGCGATCAGCGCCAGTGGCCCGAGCTTCGGCCAGCGCGACTTCAGCGCGGCCTGGATCAACCTATTCGAACAGGTTCTGGGCCCGGTCGCCATCGCCACGCCGACGACCGTTTCGCTCAAGAAAATCAGCGAGGCGCGGGTGGTCGTATTGACCTCAAGCGTCGCCGATCAGGTGCCCGACCAGATGCTCGAGCAACTGCGTGACCACGCGCTCAAGGGCAATACGATTGTGGTGGAGCGGCCGGCCGGAAAGTTACGCGAGACTTTTTCGGCAAACGGGCGCGCCGGGGAGCGCCAGGCCCAGGCATTTACCTTCGCGCGCGATCTTCTGGCGCCCTATAATGCCCAACTTCTCGAGATGCCGTTGTCGACCCAATTTGTCGGCTCCACCGCGCCGCGCGCGGGCGCGACGACCCATCTTTCGGTCGACGGGGCTCCGGCCATCTACGCGCTGCCCATCGGCCAGGGCACCGCGATCACCGTCGACTTCGACTTCGGCGAGCAGATGGTCGCGATGCAGCAAGGGCGCCCCGACCAGAAGTACCAGGTGCACCCGAAAGCCGAGCACCTGGGTGGCGGCGAGTCGCGCTGGCCCAAGACCTCCGCGCTGGTCATGGACCCGAAGCTTGAGAATAATCCGGTCCCCTACGCCGACCTGCTCGAGCGATTTATCCTATACGGGGTGATCTCAAAATACGCGCCGCTGCCGACGGTCTGGCCGTTTCCAAGCGGCGCCGCCGGCGCGCTCATCGCGCTGCACGAAGATCGCGAGCTTGGCGATGACGGCGGGTGGATGCTCGACTATGAGATCTCCAAAAATGCCACCTCGACGCTTTTGTCGACCGTCGACGCCGGGTTGAGCGCTTCGGCCGCGGCGGTGCTCGCGCGAAAAGGCGCGGAGCTCGGGCTATCCTATCAAAAACCCGGCACGCCCCTGGAGTTGAATAAACGCGTCGGTTTCGGCGGGTTTAATCCCATCGCCCAACCCATCGGGCTGGGCGATCAGCTCAGCACGCTTCGCAAGACACTTCCTTCCAGTCATATCCGCAGTGTGCGCATCACCGACTCCTGGTGGGATACGCAGTGGAGCCGTCCCTTTGAAGTGATGGCGGCCCAGAACCTGCGCATCGACACCAGCTATAGCCCGGGCACGGGCGCCGGGTACGCGTTCGGCACAGGCTTTCCGTTTTTGGTCGTCAACGCCCAAGGCCAGGTCCTGGGAATCCGCGAGATGCCGGTGGTCTTCCCCGGGGGTACGCCCCAGTCTGACTCCGTGCCGCAACTCGCCGACCTCATCGAAGCGAGCGCCCAGGGCCACCACCAGGTAGTCACCTGGTCGGTCTCACCGAGCCTCTTTGCGGACTATCCGGATATGCAGCGATTCGACCGGTGGTTGGCGGTTTTTGAGCTGGCCCAGCAGCACGATCATATTATCACCAGCGCGAGTCAATTTGACGGGTTCTTGCGCGCCAGGCGCGCCTCGAAGGTCAAAAGTCGCATCATTCATGACGCGGTGCTTCCGGGCGGAAATACGCTCGCGCGCGCCGTCGCGGCGACCCGGGCGGAGCGCAGCGGCGAGCGCCTGGAGAAGTTGGACGTGCAGACCGCAACCTTGCTGCGCGTGTCGGTAAACGCCACCCAGCGCAACCTGACGCTGACGGTCCCGGCGACGCTTGGGGGCAAGGCGTTCGTCAGCGCCCAGAAGGGAAGCGACCAGACGGACACCAATTTCGCGCCCACGCCCCTGGAGACCACGCCGGTCAATATGGTGGGCTACCCGCTCTTGCAGATCCCGCTGGATTCCGGTTTTAGTACGCTCAATATTTATTATAAATAATGAAGCTCCGCTGTGCTCGACATCCTGCTGTGGTTTGTGGTGGATGTCGCCGCTCAACTTTGTATTGGAAATTTTACGACTTCCATTTCGAAACCTCTCATCCCGAAAGATGAAGCCTATGTCGCGTAAAAAATCCATCCTTGGGGCGCTCAAATGGGACCTGGTGCTGCTCGGCCTGATCGTGCTGGGCGCGGGTCTGGTGGTGGCGCTGGAGCATCCGCATTTTGAGCCGGCGACCTCCGAGAAGACCACCGGCAGCCGCCCGCCCGACCGGATTGAGGGCGACGTGCTGCTGCTGCTGCCGGACTCGCCGGCCGCCGCAGCCCACGATCTGGGGGAACTCGACTGCAGTTATGGCTGGTATAATAGCCTGTGGCAGCAATATGGCTCATTTGCCACCGCCTTGAACCGCAACCTAAGCCCCGAGATGCTCGCCGGGCGCAGCGTGGTCATTGTCCCCAGACGCGTCGCCGCGGCGATGCCTGCCACCGGCATCAGCGCGCTGGCAGGGTTCGCGCGCAGCGGCGGGCAGTTGCTCGTCGAGCAGCCCGGCAGCGGCTGGGAGCATCTGACCGGCATCTCCACCCAGGGAAAGGTGCGCCAGGCGCGCGCCATCACCGCCATTGACGGGCTGCAGGTGCACGGCGCGATGCGCCGCCATCTTCCGGATACGCCGCTGATGGGCGAGCTGCTGCCAGCGCCGGCGCTGGCCAACTTCCCCGGCGGCCCGACCCTTTTGGAGGTTGACGCCCAGCCCGGCCTCACCGTCCACCCCGTCGGGCAAGGCCAGGTCTATACCTTTTTGTTTAACTTCGGCTGCACCATCACCGGGCTGCAGCAGGGAAAGCCCAGCGAAGATATGCGCTTTGGGCATTCCCCCGAGCCCCAGCGGCTGCCGGTGGACGCGCGGGTCGCCGACGCGCGCATGCTCACCACGCATGTGCCCTATTCGGATCTTCTGGAGCGTGCCGTTTTTAATCGACTCTCCAGGGCGCGCCCGCTGCCACGTCTATGGATGTTTCCGGGGCAAAAGGCCGGCGCGCTGATGCTCAGCCACCCCACCCCGTCGCATCTTCGCGCGGCGATCGGTTACGCGGATTTTGCCCGCCAGGACCACGGCTCCTCCACGGTCTTTCTGGCCTCCGACCTGGTCACGCCTACCGAGACCAACCTGCTCAAGCGAGCGGGCGCCGAAATTGGCCTTTTGTGGACCGTCGGCGAGCAACGCGCGCCGATCGCCGAGTCGGTGGGAGTGGGCGCGATTCGCCCGATCTTGCGCGAATTATCGCTTGGCGAGCAACGCCTCCAACTCGCCAATACCCTGGCTGATGGCGCTGAAATCAAAATGGGCCGGGTCGAGGGTTCGCTCTTTTTGAATGATTGGGCAACGACCTTTCGCCAACTTCGCCACGCCGGCATGCAGCTCGACGCGAGCTTTGGCCCGACCCTTGCCGAGAACTACGGCTATCTTTTTGGCAGCGGGTTTCCCTTCTACCCCATCGACGCGCGCGGGCTGCCGCTGCCGCTTCTGGAATTCCCGTTTTTGCTCGAAGGCGCCAACGCCAATACCGAGCGCCTGGAGCGAATCCTGGCCAATAGCGAGGCGTATTTTCACCAGCCTGTGCACGTCAGTCTGCCGGCCAATGCGATGCGCAGCGCGCCCGCAGCAGGGATTTTATTGACGTTTAAGAACGCATTTAAGATGGCCGAGGCGCATAATCACTGGGTGACGACGCTGGCCGAGTTTTATGACTTTTTGTCGGCCCGGCGCCAGTCGGTACTCACCAGCCAGTGGGCCCCGGAGCACCGTCGATTGACGATCTCGGTGCATATGATCGGCGCGCGCGTGGAGTCCATGGAGGGCGGGGCCAACGCGGGGGTCGCATTCCCGCGAACCTTCGATGGCCAGGAGGTCGAGAAGGTCGAAATCGACAACGAGGAGATCTCGCTGCGCCGGCTGGCCACCACCGGCGACAGCTACGAGCGCATCGTCGAGGTCGGCCCCGGCCACCATACCATTTCGGTCTTTTATAAAATGACGCCGACCGCAGGGGAACCCGCGGTCGGCACAGAAGAGGCGGGGGCGAATTAGTTCGCGTTAAACCGGCATACGCCCGGTTTCCTTGCTCTCGATGACCGAGAAAACCGTCGTCTGCAACAAAAATGCGCTGAAGCTGAAAACCTGAACGATCCCCCAGTTGACCACGCCCGAAATCAAATCGCCGAAGGGGGCGATAAAGGCCGCCACAAGCGACATCGGGAAAACGACCATGGCGACGACGATTCCCATGCAGAACAGCGCGCCGACAACCATGGCAACGCTCACAAAATGGGCCTTCGTGAGCTCAAACGATTGCGTCACCGCATCCATCGGCCCCAGGCCTCGCCCCGCCGCCAGATAAATGGACTGCGACAGCATAAACCCGATAAAGAGCCCCGGCAGAATACAAAATAGCAGACCGACGCTCGTCCCAAAGCCCACGATCACGCATACCAGCAGGGTTGCCACGAAGACCCCCTTGACCGACTTGATCGTATCGAGCACCCCCATCTGCTCACGCGCGTCCTCGAAGATGCGCGCGTGCATCGGCCTGAAAAGCGCCATCTGCGCCACCGAGAGCGCCAGCGTGAGGGGCATCAATATCAGGCTGAGAATCATCGTGCCGATGGCCCCCACGAACGCGACGCCCGGAAGATAATACCCGACAATCGACAGCACGCCGCCCAGAATCGCAAATATGAGCGGCAGGATGGACAAGGCGAGCCACGCCTTCAGAATCGAGCCCTTGGCCCGCTTAAAAACCAGGCCAAAGCGCGCTTTGAGCTCGTCAAAGCTTGCGGTCGCCCCGGTGCCCCACCCTTCGGTAAAGCTGGTGCTGGCCGCGCCAGAAGCGGAACCCGCCCCCTGAAAAGACGGCGGTTGTGCCTGCGCTGCCAGCGGCGGTGCGGGCTGCTGCGCGCCGGCGTGACCCACGTTCGGATTCGAACCCGGCTGCTCCCAATCATTATTGCTCATGCGTTCAAACTCCCCTTCAATCCAGTCGAATTAATTCGCTCAGGTGGCCTCATGCCAATTCACGGTGCATACCCGCTCTATGATGCGTGATTCTGAAATCATTACAAGCCCGCGAATTTCATAATGAGACTTTCACAACGCCCCGCCCCTATGCTAATAGGTCCGGGCAAATGCGCCCCCATAGCCCAACGGCAGAGGCAGTGGACTTAAAATCCATCCAGTCCGGGTTCGAATCCCGGTGGGGGTATTTCTTCGCTTTACTTTTGTCCTTGAGATTGCGCTTCGGTCGAGCTTTAGCGATCCGCGGCGGCCGCTGAACGCGGCCAACCCCCCAGACTAATACGCCTCAAAATCAAAATCGTCGTCCATCTCGGCCAGCGCCTCATCCTCCTCGACCTGCTGCATCTCGAGCATCAGGATATCCGGGTCGATCTGGTGCTGCGGGACGTGGAATCGCCCGGTGAGCACGCTGTCTTCGTGCAGCTCGCCGCTCTCATAAAGATCCCATATCTCGTAGCCGTAGCGCAGCGTTTCCGGGGCGCGCCCAAAGCGCAGCGCGTCGGTGATATTGGCGACGTCGCGCAGCAGAATCTTTCGGGCGTGCGGGTTTCCTGCGGCGCTCACCGACTGGGGAAAGTCGATGATCACCGGGCCGTCGGCAGCCAGCAGCACGTTGAAGACCGACATATCGGCGTGGACCACGCCGGCGCAGAGCATCTTCACGATCTGGCGGATGATCGCATCGCAGATCGCGACGCCTTCTTCCTTGTCGAAGGGGCAATCCGAGATCCGCGGGGCCACCCCGCCGTCGGGGCCCTGGATGCACTCCATGACGAGCACCCCGTCGACAAAATCATAGGGCTTCGGCACGCGCACCCCGGCGCGGTGCAACTTTCGGATCATATCGGCCTCGGCGGTATTCCATGCCGATTCCTGCTGCTCGCGCCCGTAACGACTGCTCTTTGTCATCGCGCGCTGGTCGCGCGAATTTCGCACCTTCCGGCCCTCGGTATAACTGGAGCGATGGCGAAACGAGCGCTCCTGGGTGCTCTTATAAACCTTGGCCGCGCGCAATTCCCCGCCCGACTCCACCAGATAAACCTGGGCCTCCTTGCCGCTCAATAACGGGCGAACGACCTCCGTGATGACTCCATACTCGATCAGCGGCCGAAGCCGTGCTGGTATCCTCAATTTTACTCCTATTTCTAAATGCCTAACCGACGTCAAACACCCGCGCATCTCTAAAAAATGAGCGCAGCCGCTCCCCGCAGGGGCGCGTCGCTTACACGATTGAATGCGCGAAGACCACCAAAGATGCCCGAAGCACCCAAAATCGCGCGTTTTTTGCGCCAAAAACGCCACCCGATTTGCCCCAAACACCCATGAGCGGATAAGCTAAGCGCTGCGCCCCATTATTATCGTCCCGCCAAGAATTTATGACCCGACTCTACCGATTTATTCGCTACTTCCTAAAGCTCGCCACGCAACTTTATTTCGTGGAGATCGAGGCGAGCGGGCGCGAGAAAATTCCGGGCGAGGCGCCGATTATCTTCGCGGCCAATCACCCCAACTCGATCATGGATACCGTGATTTTGGGGACCCAGACTTCGCGCCAGATTCACTATATGGCGCGCAGTCTGCTCTTTAGAAACCCGCTGGTCGCCACGCTTTTTAATCATTGCGGGGTCATCCCGATTCACCGGGCGCCGCAGGGCGACGGCGCGAGCAACGCCGAGGCATTTGACAGCGCGTTTGGGGTGCTGGCCCGCGGCGGGTGCATCGGGATCTTCCCGGAGGGGCAAAACTCCCTGGAGCGCGAGGTGCTGCGCATCAAGACCGGCACCGCGCGCATCGCGCTGGGCGCCGAGCAGGAGAATAATTACCAGCTCGGCGTCAAGGTCGTGCCAGTAGGGCTGAACTTCGAGAATCGCGACCGTTTTTTATCGACCGTGCTGGTGCGCTTTGGCGCGCCCATCGACGCGCGCGAATACGCCGAGCTGCACCGCGTCGACGAGCGCGCCGCAGTGCAAGAGTTGACCGAGCGCATCGCCCAGAACCTGCGCGATTTAAGCGCGCATATCGAGGGCGAGCAGTTGCGCGAGTTGGTCGGGTATATCTGGCGCATCTATGGGACGGAGCTGGTCGAAGATCTGGTCGCCTACCGCCAGCAGGTGGCCCGCGACGAGCGCCCCGATTTCGAGACGCTGCGCGACGCAAATATCGCAAATATCGCGCTCGACGATGAATTCGGCGACGAAAATGCTGCCTCCAGCCGCTCGGGGCGGCGCGCCTGGCTGCTCGACCGGCTGCGCTCGACTAAACGCGCCCCCGAGCCCCTGGGCGATAAGCTCTGGGCGCAGCGCCAGATCGCCGACGTACTCGCCTATTTTCAGGAGCATGAGCCCGCGCGCATCGCCCGGCTCCGGCTTCGGGTGTGGGCTCACAGCGACCATATCCGCCAGGTTCACCTCAAGCACGACTTCGTCGACCGCCCGCCGCAGACCCTCTCATCGCGAAAATCGGCGCTCCAATTCACCGTCTACGCCATCGCCTTTGCGCCGCCGGCGGCCTGGGGATTTGTGCATCATTTTATCCCGTATCAGCTCACAAAACTTATGGTAGCGCGCGCGCCCGACGAGGCAATTCGCGCCATCACCGGATTGCTGAGTGGGGCGTTTTTCTTCATCCTTTTTTACGCCCTCTACGGCGCCGCCCTCTGGTGGGGCGCGGGCAAGAGCCCCTGGCTGGTCTTTGGCTACCTCGCCTCGTTAATCCCGGCGGGATACTTTTTTTTGAGCTATCGCCAACGCCTGTCGCGCTACCGCCGGCGCATCTTGACGCGCACGCTTTTTCGCACCGAGAAAGAACTGATCGAAACCCTGGTCAAAGAGCGCGGCGAGGTCATCGCCGAGCTCGACGCGATGCGCGAGCAATACGCCGAGGCGTTGCAGGCCAACAAACTGGGCGAGCTGGGCGCATCCGTCGGTTGATCGCCGCTCGATTCTGCGAAAGGTGAGTTTCAGCAGGGCCTTTTACCCAAACGTTCCCCTCCCTCGACCCACACACCCAGCCTGCGATATTCTCTCCCCATAACCGACACGAAGTATCGTCGCGCAATCACCGCAACAGCCCGAATCATAGATCATCCGGGCGTCCGGCCAATGGGGCCGACCGCGGCAAAATGAATGGGAGGATGAAATGTCGACTCAAGAATTGGACCGATTAACCCCCACCCTGCACGCGATCCCCGCCGAGACTACAGAGGTGACTCAAAACTTAACTGAGATGACCCAAAACCCAACTGAGACGACGAAAACCGCAATAGAGATGACCCCAAACCCC
>Ga0209075_1001193_pt1 | contig 24844 bp, 23 predicted proteins | sample Stecom2011_FD_187523 | JGI IMG/M metagenome (GOLD analysis project Ga0209075, IMG submission 187523) | Agricultural soil microbial communities from Utah to study Nitrogen management - Steer compost 2011 (SPAdes) (version 2) | ecosystem: Environmental > Terrestrial > Soil > Agricultural land...
TATTTACATAAAATGTTTTTTAGATTAACATGTTAGTTTTTTTATTTTTACATATATAAGTATATATGTATGATTGTTTATTTAACTAGACAAAAGCTCTCCAAGAAAAATAATTAATAAAAAAAAACAATTAATGCATATTTATGGTTATATGTATTTACATCTAACGAACTGTAATTATTAATTTATTATTTTTTTCTTTTACAAGCAAAGGTAATAGTGGAGTATGTATATAAGTATATAAGTATTATTCTTTTGACTGAAATTTTTGTTTTTAAAAAAAGTTATAAAAAAAGATCTTTTAGTTATGAGAAATATGTTCAATAAACCCACATATACATATACTATGTTTAATATAGCTAGAAATTATCTTTTACTGAAATTCATTTTTTGTTTTTAATTATTATGAAATCTCTAAAAATTCTAATCGAGCCGTTGTCATTAAAAAAATATACATATATATGTATATGCCTAAAAGAAGTTTCTTTGTATAACTTGTTTTATCATTTAACAAAGTATTTATTTAAGTTTCGATAATAAAACAAGCTATAAAGGAATATATATGAAGGCATGGGGGAAAGTTATAAAACTAAATATTTACTAATAAAAAAGGCGAAAAATCGTCTTTTTAATTAGTCCTTATATAATAAGAAAGAAAAAACACAAAAACATAGTAAAAACACTAGAAAAAAATTCGTAAATATGTTATAATATAACAGTATTTAAGGAGTACGAAAACTCATGAAAAAAGTAACTATTTCAACAAAATATATAACTTTAGGACAGTTTTTAAAGTTTATTGGAATTATTAATAGTGGGTCAGAAGCAAAATGGTTCTTAAAAAGTAAATATGTATATGTTAATGACCAATTGGAAACAAGAAGAGGACGAAAACTATATAAAGATGATCTTATAAAAATAGAAGATCAAATATATAAGATTCAAGAATGAGTTTTTTTTTAGAAGAACTAAAACTTAAAAACTTTAGGTCTTATGAGCAAGCAAAATACCAATTTAGTCCTCATCGTAATATAATTGTTGGGTTAAATGCTGTTGGTAAGACAAATCTTGTAGAAGCGGTTTATTGTCTATGCTTTACTAAGTCATTCAAAAACAATAAAGATGCAGACCTGATTAAATTTGGGAGCTCTTTTTTCAATTTGAAGGGTAAGTTCAGCAATTTTGAAAGGACGGATAATGTTCTCCTTTCTTATGACGGAAAAGATAAACGAATTCAAAAAGATAATTATGTTTATAAAACAATTAGTGATTATCTAGGATATGTGAATGCAATTGTTTTTAGTCCTGACGATTTAGAACTTGTAAAAGGGGCTCCAAGTGTTAGGCGTAGGTTCTTAGATACAAATATCGGACAAATAAACAAAGAGTATCTCCAGGCATCTATTAAATATAAAAATGTATTAAAAGAACGTAATGAGTTTTTAAAATCAGTAGTAAACGAAAAAACAGATGATGTGTTATTGGATGTTATTACAAAAGGTTTAATTGAGTATGGAAAAATTATTATTAAAAAGAGAAATGCATTTATTTCTGATTTAAATACCTATATTAAACCGATTATTAAAACAATCTCGAAAGAGGCTGAAGAAATTAAGATTGTGTATAAGCCAAATACAAATGTTGATAACTTGTGGAAAACTGCTAATGAAAAAAAGCTTAATGATCTAATGATGAAAACGACAACCTGGGGGCCGACTCGTGATGATTTTGAAATATTAGTTAACGGCCATCTTGCGGCTAATTATTGTTCTCAAGGGCAAATAAGAACAGCAACGTTGGCAATAAAATTAGCTTTAGCAGAATATATTAAACAAAAAAACGAAAGAATTATTGTTATTTTAGATGATGTTTTTAGTGAACTTGATAACGAGCGTCAAAATCAAGTATTAAAACTCCTCGACAACAATAACCAAACCTTTATTACTACAACAACTATTGAAAGCATCGATGATGCAATCAAAAAGGAGAGCTTAGTAATAGAAATTGAAAGGGGAAATGATAATGATTGATAATATAAAAGAAAAACCAAAAAATTATGGTGCAGAAAGTATTCAATTACTAGAAGGGCTTGAAGCGGTTAGACGACGACCAGGAATGTATATTGGTTCTACTGGATCAAGAGGATTGCATCATTTAGTATGGGAAATTGTTGATAACGCGATTGATGAAGCCTTAGCAGGCTATTGTTCACATATTAAAATCGAACTATTACCACAAGATATAATCAGAGTAACCGACGATGGACGGGGTATACCTGTGGAAATCCATGAAAAAACCGGTGCATCAGCTGTTGAAGCCGTTTTTACAAAGCTTCATGCTGGTGGAAAGTTTGATGGTTCATCCTATAAAGTATCAGGAGGGCTTCATGGTGTTGGTGCAGCTGTTGTTAACGCCTTAAGTGAATGGTTACATGTGGAAATCCATAAAGATGGGTTTAAATATGAACAAAAGTATAATCGCGGCGTAAAAGAGTATGATCTAAGACAAATTGGGCCAACAGATTCTACGGGTACGAGAATTACCTTTAAAGCCGATGAAGAAATATTTAAAGATACAACGGTTTATGATTATGATACATTGAGAACAAGAATCCAACAAAGTGCCTTTTTAAATAAAGGCCTTAAAATTTCTTTTATTGATTCACGCGATAGCGAAAAGGTAAAAGAGGTCAATTACCACTATGAAGGTGGTATTAAGGAATATGTTAGTTTCTTAAATAAGAAAAAGACACCAATCCATTCAGAAATTATCTTTTTTGATGGAAAAACAGAAGGTGTTGAAATAGAAATTGCGATGCAATATACAAATGAATATAGTACAAATATATATTCATTTGTAAATAATATTTTTACTCCTGAGGGTGGAATGCATGAAGATGGCTTTCGTTCAAGGTTAACAGGGATATTAAATACTTACGGAAAAAACAATAATCTATTTAGAAAAGATGAAAGCTTAAATGGTGAGGATGCTAGAGAAGGGCTAACAGCGATTATTAATTGTCGTCACCCTGATCCCCAATTTGAAGGACAAACAAAGTCGAAATTAGGGAATACTGAAGTTAGAAAGATTACTTCACAAATAGTTGGTGAAGGATTAGAAAAGTTCTTACAAGAAACTCCTGCTTCCGCTAAAAAAATTATTGAAAAGGCAACGCTAGCAAGTAGAGCGAGAGTTGCGGCTAAAAAAGCACGTGAAGCAACAAGAAGAAAAAGTCCACTAGAAAGTTTGGGCTTCGCCTCTAAACTTGCTGATTGTCGTAGTAAAGACCCAGAAATTAGCGAAATTTATATCGTCGAGGGTGATTCTGCAGGCGGTTCAGCAAAACAAGGTCGAGATAGTTATTTTCAAGCGATTTTGCCTTTAAGAGGTAAAGTATTGAATGTGGAAAAGGCAAGACTAGACAGGGCATTAGGTAACAAGGAAATTATCTCGATGATTCAAGCTTTTGGGACTGGTGTAGGTGATGAGTTTGATGTTGAGGCAGCCAGATATCATAAAATTATCATTATGACAGATGCCGATGTAGATGGCGCCCATATTAGAACGCTTTTACTAACATTCTTATTTAGATTTATGCGTCCTCTAATTGAAAAAGGTTATGTATATATAGCTCAACCACCTTTGTATAAAATTGCTCATGGAAGAGTGGAAAAGTATGTATATTCAGATGCCGATTTACAAAAATACTTACAAACACTAACAAAGTCAACTAAATACTCAATTCAAAGATATAAAGGGTTAGGAGAGATGAATCCAGAGCAATTATGGGATACAACAATGAATCCTAAAACACGTATATTAGTTAGAGTTACACTAGATGAAGCTATTGAAGCCGATGATACGTTTACAATGTTAATGGGTGATGATGTTGAGCCTAGACGCGAGTTTATTGAAGAAAATGCTGTCTATGTTGAAAATATCGACTACTAGGGTGGTGAGAAGATGAAAGATAATGAAAAAAATCTAAATGAAGGGGATTTATCAACTAACGAAGAAGAAATTGAAATCGTAGAAGATGAATTCGAAGAAAATATTAAGGAAGTTAATATTACTAAAGAAATGAAAAGCTCATTTTTATCATATGCAATGAGTGTTATTGTTTCTCGTGCTCTTCCAGATGTCCGCGATGGAATGAAACCAGTTCACCGACGAATATTATATGGGATGAATGGCTTAGGTATACATGCCGATAAAGCATATAAAAAATCAGCAAGAATTGTTGGTGAAGTAATGGGTAAATACCATCCGCATGGCGATAGTGCAATATATGATTCGATGGTTAGAATGGCCCAAGATTTTAGTTATCGCTATCCATTAGTTGATGGTCACGGAAACTTTGGTTCCATTGATGGCGATGGTGCTGCGGCAATGCGTTATACTGAAGCGAAAATGAGTAAAATCGCCATGGAGCTATTAAAAGATTTAAATAAAGACACTGTTGATTTTGTTGATAATTATGATGGTAGCGAAAAAGAACCAGAAGTACTACCATCAAAATTTCCTAATATTTTAGTTAATGGGGTAACTGGGATTGCTGTTGGAATGGCAACAAATATTCCTCCACATAATTTAACTGAAGTAATTGATGGGTTATTAGCACTAATTGAAAATCCTGATATCTCTATTGAAGGATTAATGCAATATATTAAAGGTCCTGATTTTCCTACTGGAGGAATAATCATGGGTCTATCGCAAGTCCGTAAAGCCTATTTGACTGGAAATGGTGCAATTACAATTAGAGCCAAAGTTGAGACTAAAGAAATAGCTAATGGGAAAACGGAAATAATAATAACAGAAATACCATATCAAGTAAACAAAACAAGATTACTTGAAAAGATAGCTGATACAGTTAAAAATAAAGTTATTAGTGGAATTACTGATTTACGCGATGAATCAAGTCGTTATGGTATGAAAATTGTTTTGGAACTACGTCGTGATGCTAATGTAAATGTAATTTTAAATAATTTATATAAACATACTCAATTGCAAACAACATTTGGGATTAATATGCTTGCTTTAGTTAAAGGGCAACCTAAGGTATTAAACTTAAAAGAAGTGTTAGAATATTATTTAGAATACCAAATTGAAATAATTACAAGAAGAACACAGCATGATCTTGATAAAGCTGAAGCAAGAGCGCATATTTTAGAAGGTTTAATTATCGCTTTGGGTAGTATTGATGAAGTAATTCAAGTAATTAAAAAGTCAAAACATACTGAAGAAGCAACGAAGAGTTTAATTTCAACATTTAAGCTTTCGGAAACTCAGGCAAAAGCAATTCTTGATATGAGATTGCAACGTCTTACAGCTTTAGAAACTGATAAGATTAAAGAAGAATTAACAACTTTAAAGAAATTCATTCAAGAATGCAAAGAAATATTAGCAAGCCATGATAAAAAACTAGAAATAATAGTTGGAGAAATCGAGGAAATTAAAACCCGTTATGGTGATGAAAGAAAAACTGATATTAGCTTAAGCGATGAATTAGATATTGAAGATGAAGATTTAATTCCTGAAGAAGATGTAATTATTACAATTACTGCTAATGGTTATGTAAAACGGATGATTGTTGATACATATAAAGTACAAAATCGTGGCGGTAAGGGTGTTACTGGTGCGAAAATGAGTGATGATGACTATATTGAAAGACTATTATATACTTCAACGCATAATACATTACTCTTTTTTACAAATTTAGGGCAAGTATATAAGCTTAAAGCTTTTCAAATCCCAATATATTCACGGATTGCAAAAGGTTTACCAATAGTAAATTTACTTAATTTCGCCCCTGGTGAAGAGCTTGCAGCGGTATTAACTGTCGATAATGAAGAAAAAAACAATGGGTTTTTAGTTTTCGCAACGAAAAAAGGAATTGTGAAAAAGACGGATCTATTTGAATTTACTAACATTAGAACAAGCGGGATTAAAGCGGTATTGTTAAATGAAGGTGATGAGTTACTCACCGTTAAACATACAGATGGAGAAAAAGATATTATCTTAGGCTCATCAAGTGGTAAAGCAATACGCTTTAGTGAAGGCGATATTCGTCCAATGGGAAGAATTGCTGCTGGTGTTCGTGGAATTAAGGTCGAAGATGATGAAGAAGTTGTCGGAATGGCAATAATTAACACTGATGGTGATGAAATTGTTATTCTTACAGAAAATGGTTATGGAAAGAGAACCAATGTCGATGACTTTAGAGTCCAAATCCGTGGTGGTAAAGGTGTTAAAGCAATGAACATGACCGAAAAGAATGGTAAGATGGTTGCTTTAGCGACAGTTCGCGGAGACGAAGACTTAATTGTTGTAACGGATAAAGGTATGGTAATTAGAACCCATTTAGATCAAATTCAAACAATTGGCCGCGATACTCAAGGCGTAAGAATAATTATGCTAAATGAAGGTCATAAAGTATCCAACATTGCAATAGTTCCTCGCGATGATGACGAAGAATTTGAAGAATTTAAAGAGGAGTATGAATTAGATACAGATTATAGATTTTTAGATGAAATCAAAGAAAAATAGCGTAACGAGCATTAAGCCATGTGGTTTAAAGCTCGTTATATTCCACATTGGAGGGAAAACAAATGATTGATATTAAATTAATTAGAGAAAATATTGATTTTGTTATTGAAAACTTAACAAGACGCGGTGGAGATTTTACATATTTACATGAAGTAAAAACTTTGGATGAAGAGCGCCGTGATATTATTAGTAAGGTTGAAGCACTTAAAAAAGAAAGAAATGATAAGTCACATCAAATTGGCAAATTAAAAAGACAAAAACTAGATGCAACTGAAGTATTAGAAAGTGTTGCTCATTTGGGTAATGAAATAACTGAATTGGATAGTGAGCTAAAGGAAATTGAAACTCAGATTAAAGATTATTTGTTAAGTACGCCTAATTTACTTGCTGATGATGTTCCTTTAGGAACTGATGAAAGTGCTAATGTAGAAGTTAAAAAGTATCTTGAACCAAGAAAGTTTACTTTTGAAATTAAAGCGCATTATGAATTAGGAGAAAAATTAGATATTCTTGATTTTGATCGAGCAGCTAAAGTAGCAGGCAGTAGATTTGTCTTTTATAAAGGCTTAGGAGCAAGGTTAGAACGCGCTTTAATTAACTTTATGATGGATTTGCATACAACTAAAGGCTATAAGGAAGTAATTCCACCTTATATTGTTAATCAGGAAAGTATGACTGCAACAGGGCAGCTACCAAAATTTGCTGAAGATGCTTTTAAACTTTGTAATAAGGAATGGTATTTAAATCCGACGGCTGAAGTGCCAACGATAAATATGCATCGTGATGAAATTTTAGACTTTGGTTTATTACCATTAAATTATACATCTTATACAATGGCATTTCGTAGTGAAGCAGGAAGTGCTGGTCGTGATACTAGAGGGTTAATAAGAACGCATCAATTTAATAAGGTTGAATTGATTAAATTTGCAAGTCCTGAGCATTCAAATGATGAATTAGAAAATATGTTAGCTGATTCAGAAAAAGTTCTCCAATTATTGAAAATCCCTTATCGTGTAGTCAATAAGTGCGGTGGGGATGTTGGTTTTGCAATGGCAAAGACATATGATATTGAAGTATGGATTCCATCACAAAACACATATCGTGAAATTGGAAGCATTAGTAATGCAAAGGATTATCAAGCTCGTAGAGCAAATATTAGATTCAAACGTAGTAAAGATGCAAAACCGGAATATATTCATACACTTAATGGGTCTGGTTTGGCAGTAGGAAGAACATTAGTTGCTGTTTTAGAAAATTATCAAAATGAAAATGGTACAATTACTGTTCCCGAAATTTTAATACCATATATGGGTGTGAAAACTATAGAATAAGGAGCAAAAACATGGAAATATTGAAAAAGGAAAAACAAGAATCATCATTAGTAGTAGGGATTTTCACTGATGAAAAGCCGAATATTGCTAGTGAAATTGACGAAGAAGTAGCCAAGCTTATTGAAGAAAAGATTTTTTCTACTAAATTAGGGAAAGTAAATAAATTTTACCCGCTTGGTAAAATCAAGAATAAAGTAGTCTTCATCATAGGTTTAGGAAATAAAAAAGATTATAACTATAAACGCTTAGAAAAAGCAGCAAGGGGTATTACAAAATCATTAAGTTCAGATCTTGTAATTGATGCAGAAAGCTTTACTGGTAATTTAGAATTAAAAGAAGTCCTTAAAAGGCTATTATTAACGGTTCATTATTATGATTATTCATTTGATGAGTATAAAAAGAAGAAAAATAACAAAGATTTAACGGTTAGTTTTCGTTTAAAAGAAAATCAAGATAAGATTATTGAAGAATTTAATAATTTAGCGGTAGCAATTAAAAATACGAGAGATTTAGTTAACAGGCCATATAACGATTTAAATGCTGAAGACTTAGCCCTTTATGCTACTGAATTAGCTAAAGCATTAGATAGTGATAAAGTATCATTAAATATATTAGATAAAAAAGCAATAGAAGCTTTAGAAATGAACGCATTTTTGGCTGTTAATAAAGGTTCAAGCGTTGAGCCGAGACTAATTCATTTAAAATACCAAGGGAAAGAGGACTTTAAAGATCCAATTGCCCTAGTTGGTAAAGGTGTTATGTATGATACTGGTGGATATAGCATTAAGTCAAAAATGAACAATATGAAAAGTGATATGGCAGGTGCAGCAACAGCTTTAGGAGTTTTTGAAGCAGTTGTAAAGAATAACTTGCCGATAAACCTTCAAGTAGTTATCGCAGCAACTGATAATCGTATTAGCTCTGATGCTTTACTGCCAGATGATATTGTTACAGCGATGAATGGAAAAACAATCGAAATTGTTTCAACAGATGCAGAAGGAAGATTGACTTTAGCTGATGCACTTACATATGCACAAAAAGAAGGAAGTAAAAGATTAATCGACATCGCAACATTAACAGGGGCAGTAATAGTTGCTCTTGGAGGTTATACAACTGGTATCTTTGGTAATAACAAAAACATGACTATTGATTTAATTAATAGTGGATGTTATGAAAATGAGCATCTTTGGGAATTACCAATTACAAGATATATCCGTAAGAAAGTAAAAGGTTCGAAAGTGGCTGATCTAACTAACTCTACTGGTGGAGAAGCTGGTGCTAGTAGTGCTGCAGCATTTTTATCAGAGTTTGTGGAAGAAGGAAGTAACTGGGTTCATTTAGATATTGCGGGAACGGCATTCCACACAAGTCCATCTTATAAAGAGCATTATGGTGCTAGTGGCGTAATGGTTAGAACTTTATATCAATATTTAAAAACAAAATAAGATTATGAGGGGGTGAAGTATGGAAATTGTAATATTAATTATTACTTTATTTGTTTTAATAATTATAGTAAAAACATTATTAATAAGAAACAAAGAAGTAAGAACGCTTAATTTTGATAACGAAACAATAAACAAACAATATGCACAAGAAGCTTTTGATTTAATTAAAATAAAAACACCATCCGAAGAGGATAGTGTGACATATCATGAGTTTCGTGAGAAAATGAAAGAGTTATTCCCCCTTGTTCATCAAAAATTAAAACGCAAAAAGCTTGGTAGTAATGTTATTTTCACATATGAAGTTAATGAAGCATTTAGACCACATATTCTTATTGTTTCGCATATCGATACTTTTAATGTAAATGATGAAGTTTATATGACTGATAAGGAAATCCGTGGTGAAGGAAGTTTTGATTCTAAAGCATTAGTTTATGCAGTATTTCAAGCAATGGAAGAAAAACTAAATGAAGAAATAAATGTAAATATAATGCTTATTATAACTACAGATGATAAAGCTTCAAGAACTGGAAGCGAACAACTTGTTAATTATTTTACAAGAAGAGGTCTTTTCTTTAATCTAGTTTTAGAAGATGGTGCCGGGATAATTGATCCTTATGCGTTTGATCTTAAAAGTAATCATGCATTAATTGGTGTAGGTGTTACTGGTGAAGTAATTGTCCGCTATCAAGCTAAAAAAAGGCATGTCGCCTTACATAATTTAGAAAATTTTATCGAGGAAATTAAAGAAGAAGATATTTTTAAAGCTAAAATCGATAGAAATAGTGCTAAAGTGCTTAAAGCATTTTCTAAAGATATGAATTTTAAAAATCGTTTGTTATTTGGCAATCCTAATTTGTTTAGCTTTTTCATTAAAAGAAAGCTTAACAAGCATAAAATCGAGATAGGGAAACTTATCAAGACGCAAGTGGATTTTTCCAAAATCAAGGAAGATGATGAATATTATTATTCTGATTGTACCTTTGGTTTAGCAACACATGATACTCCAGCAGAAATTATTCGCACAATCGCACCATATGTACAAAAGTATGAGTTAACATATGAGGTTTCGAAAATTGCTGATTCATCGAAAGTAACTTCGGAAAAATCAGAAGGATATAAAAAAGTTGAAGATGTAATAGATAAAACATTTTCTGATGTTTATGTGACGCCATATATTATAACAAAATTTTCAGAAAGAAGATATTTTACGAGAGTAAGTGATTGTGTCATAAGGTTTTCGCCATTATATTATGATCATGAGAAATTAACAAATGCCTTAGAGGGTAATGAAAGTTTATCTAAGTTGAGTTTAAATAAGGCAATAAGGTTTTATAAAAAATTAATTGAAAGCTACGAGGAGTAATCTATGTTTTGTCATAATTGTGGTAAAGAGTTAAAACCAAATGCAAATTTTTGTTCTAATTGTCGTACGGAAGTAATAATCATTGAGCAGAAGGACATAAAAGAAACCTTACTTTTTATTAGCAGTATTATTGCTTGTGGTCTAACAATTCTAGCATTTAATACGATTGTTATAATTACTGGTATTATCTTTGGTATAATAGGCCTTGTTGGTGGAATTGTGTACCGAAGTAAAAATAAAACAAGTAAAAAATCATTATATACGATTGCCTTAGGCATATCAGGGATTGCCATTCATATAACATGGTATCTATTTATAATGTATGTTTTATAAAAAAATCCTAGCTATCTAGGATTTTTTCTTGGATTTTCTTCATTTCATCTTGACTTAAATTTTGTCTTTTAAATTTAAATTCAACGTCATCATCTAAATAACGCGGAAGCAGGTGTAAATGATAATGATCAACTTCTTGACCGGCTTTCTTTCCATTGTTATTTACTAGATTTAAATCATTTATTTTTAAGTTTTTCTGGAGTTTTTGTGCCATCTCTACAGTAGCTGCAAAAAGTTTTTGCGCGATATCTTTATCTAATGTGAAAATATCTTTATAATGCTTTTTAGGAATTACTAAGACATGTCCAGTTGTTACCTGAGCAATATCTAAAAAAGCTAAAACATCATCATCCTCATATAGTTTATATGAAGGAATTTCTCCAGCGACAATCTTACAAAACACACACATATAATCACCTCTTACTTATAATTATACAAGAAAACATTTTCAAAATCAATAGGCTATTGCCACGAATGCTTGTTTATGTTATAATATTTTTTACAAAGGAAATAATAATTATGAAAAACACAAATTTAAAAAAAATAGTCTTTTTATCAATTTTACTAACAATTGCCGTTGTTTTATCAATTGTCGATAAGTCAATAACGCTTCTTGCTTTTCCGTATTTGCCAACAGCAAAAATTGGACTTGCAAATATTATTATCTTGACAGCAATTATCAAATTTGATTTTAAAGATAGTTTACTTCTCGTTATATTAAAATCTGTTCTTGCAAATCTATTATTTGGTGGATTAACTTCATTTATAATTGGTGGTTCTGCAAGTTTGTTAAGTTTTTTAGGAATGCAACTTACTTTTAGATTTGGTAAAAAATACTTATCGTCAGTTGGTGTTAGTGTGATTGGTGGTTTTATTCATATTATAACGCAATTATTTATTACCGCAACGATTTATCATTTAGGTGCAATAGTATTATTTTATGGTGCATTATTAGTTATTGTATCCTTAATTACAAGTATTATTATTGGTCTTTTAGTTAACAAAGTAAGTGAATATAAATTTATTGGAATATAATTTAAAATTCTTCTGTATAAAAAACTATTAATCGTTAAAAATATGAACGTATTAATAAATATATGGAGGAAAAAATGAAAGACAACGAAAGAAATCAACGAAATAGGAACAATTTGGAATGTGCTAACGAGCAAAACCAAAAAAGGCAAAACAGGAACCGTCAGCAAAACCAAAATTTACAAAATGAATTTGGACTTGAATTTGGTGAAGATAACTTCTTTAATCCTGATTTAGGCACCCTTACTGATGAAGACATGAACCGTCAAAGACGTAGAGATCGTACTAGACAAGATGATTTTGAATTTGGATCTGATAATTATTTTCCGAATTTAGAAGATGATGAGCAACAAAGAGAGCATGATCGCAAGCAGAGAAATAAAAATAGACAAAATAGACAAAATAATCAAGACAACTAAAATTATTAATACAAAAAACTCTAATAGTCAAATATTAGAGTTTTTAATTTTTCTTTTTCTTACGGAAAGGGTAATCATATTCAATATCTTCATCAAAGGTAATATAATTTAAAAAGATAGTTAATAATATATAGCGTGTTTCTGAGTTGACATCTTTTAAAATGATATGATCTGTTCCTGCTGCATTAACAATGCCTTTAAATATTTTTGATCCCCATTGACTTCCTTCAAAGTTCATATAAACTGTCGCCACTTTACCTAAGTTCAATCTTAAAATGTTTTCTATATATGATTGTTCTGCTCTTGGCATTTCCGTCGGCATCACTGGCGGCATCCCCATTGGATCAAGTCCTTGTGGTCCCTGTGGGAAGGGTTGAAAAAAAGGTTGTGGACTATATTGAAAGCCAGGCGTTATTCCCGGACCACAAACAAATGGTTGTTGATAATAATTCATAAAATCCTCCTAATAACAATTTTCACTTTCTAGTGGGGCATAAAAGCAATGAGATTTAAAGCGGCCCGTATTCCACTGACCATACCATTGAGCACGACAATCTTGATCCCCTGCAGCATAAAACCATAATGCTCTTTCTGCTGGAACAAATCTTTCTCCATTAAGACAACGTCTTGCCAGTTGGACATCAATACTTCTTGCAGGCTGATAAAAATAGCTATACAATGTTGCTTCAAAGCCTCCAGGGCGTTGATAAACCATATCAGTTATCGTTCTTATATCAACAAAATCTAAACATCTAGCAAGAACTCTATTCACACCTACATTTCCAACAAGTAACATTCCTTGTTGACCATCGCTTTCTGCTTCAGCGCGCATTAGGCGTGCTAACAGTTTGACTTCTTTTTCATTATGCGCAACTACTGCCATATTTCCCCCCTAATAAAGTATATTTAGAAAAAAACAAATTATGTCTTAAAAATTTAGTTTTTATGTTAGAATAGAAAGGAAGATAGGATGCGTTGTAATAAATGCAATACTAAAGGTAAGGCTGTTAAAATTGACACAGTTTTAAGCTTATGCAATGATTATGTGAAAAACACAATTACTGATGATAAATATTATCTATGTATGAATCCAGAATGTACAGTAGCCTACTATTCAATTATTGGAAGAGAGGTAGAATTAGATTCTTTAAAAGTTAGTATTAACTTTAAAAATAAAAAACAAAAGCATATTGTTTGTTATTGCCGCAATATCGATTTAGATGATATATATTTAGCTGTCAATAAAACAAGTGATTATTCAATTGCAAAGATTATCCGTCTGTTGTTAAAAGATGATGTTGTCATAGATTGTTTGCATCTTAATCCAACGGGAGATGATTGTACGGAAGCGTTTAAGGCGGCTATTGAAAAGGCGAGGAAAGTAAAAAATAAAGGGGAAGAGTAATGATAGAATTTATTCATTGTGGAGATTTACATTTGGGTTGTAATCCCAATCGTATAGAGGAAAGATATGAAGATTTTTTCGTTGCATTTAATAACTTAATTGATTATGCAATTAATAAAAATGTAAGGCTAATTTTAGTAAGTGGTGATTTCTTTCATTTAAAAGTAATTAATTCTAAAACTTTAATTAAAACGATTGAAAGCTTAAATAGGGCTAAAGAAAACAAGATTGAGGTTATTGTTATCGAAGGCAATCATGATCAGGCTTTTTATGTTGATGAGGACTCTTGGCTATATTTTTTAAATAAGCAAAAATACTTAAAATTATTGCAAAATGAAATTATTGACGGAAAGATAAAGTTAAAGCTATTTGATGATGAAACAGGAAACATCATTGAAACGGATGATTATCGAATTATTGGGTTAGGATACCTTGGCGGGATGACAGAAAAATACATTAATGACTTAGCTAGTTTAATTGAAAAAAAGCATAAGCCGACAGTTTTAATGATGCATGCAGCAATAAATAGGCTTTATGGGCAAGACATGGGTGATGTTAAAAGTGAAGTGATTTTAAAATTAGTCGATAAAATTGACTATATCGCTTTAGGTCACATTCATAACAGGTATGAAATTGATGATTTTATTTTTAATCCTGGCGCATTAGAAAATATTCGTTTACGTGATAGTAAATCAGGTGGCGAAAAAGGCTTTTACCATGTGAAAATAACAAGGGAAGAGAAAGAAGTAAAATATATTCTAAGCAAGCCAAGAAAAGTTTTGTATGAAAATCTTGATTTATCGAAGATAAAGTTGCCAGAAAAGGCGCTTGAAATAATCAAAGAAACCAAGTTTGATTTAAATTCAGGGGATATGCTTGAACTAAATTTATATGGACAAGTTGATTTTAATCCTTATTTAATCGATATCGATAAAATTAAGACAAGCCTTCAAGATAAATATGACCTATTATATCTTGAAGTCAATAATTATATAAACTTAGAAACAAAAGCAGGAGAAAAAAGCGAGATTGATTTAGAGAACATTGTTGAAGAATTAATAGTTGAAGAAATTAAGGTTAATTATCCAGAAGCGAAAAGGCCAAAGCATCTAGCAAATCTAATGATTAATCTTGTTGATAAAATTACCGAAGATGCCGATGAAAAGACAATTATTCAAATGCTTTACGAAGAGGAAAAAAGCATATGATTATAAAAAAAGTAAAATTAGAAAATATAAAAAGTTATATTAATGAAGAAATCGAATTGCGTCCAGGAATAAACTTTATTCTTGGTCTAAATGGTTCCGGTAAATCAACAATCATTGAAGCAATTGGCTTTGCTTTATTTAATTATACAAAGGGAAATATCAGTAAGTTACTACGCTATAATGAGAAAAAAGGCTTAGTGAGAGTTGAATTTGTTGCCAATGACGATAAAGCATATGCTGTTGAAAGAGTAATCCGTTCTAGTGGTGGTTCAGTAAAAATAATAGATCTAAAGACATCTACAGAACTATATTCAGGGGTTAGTGATGTTTATAGCTTTATAAAAAAAGTTTTACGGATTAAAAACACTAAGGATTTTGCGGATATGTTTGCTGAGATCATTGCCGTACCGCAAGGAAATTATGTTAGTGCTTTTTTAGAAAAGCCTGCGATTAGAAAAACAAATTTTGACCGATTATTAAATTTACATATATATAAGGATATTGGATATAAGATTAAATCATTATATGATAATATTAAATTAAATTATATTGACTCTTTAACGCAAGAGATTGCCTTAATTGATGGTAAAGTAGACCGTTATGATGAAAAGCTGGCTAAAGAGAAGTTAGTTATAAAAGAAATTGAAGCAATTGAAAAAAAGATTAAAGAAAAAAATGCAAAGTTAAAATTAGTTATAACTGAAAAAAAAGCTTTAGAGGTCTTAAAAGATGAAATAAACGAGCTAAATAAGAAACAAGAAATATATCAAGAGCGAATAAAAAATGCTAGTTTACGAATTGAGGATGCATCTAGAGAAATTGAAAACGCAAAAAAGGCAAAAAAGATTGTTGAAGAAACGCAAGATGATTATAATATATATAATCAATATCAAGAAAAGCAAGTTATTCTAGAAAATAAACATAGAGAGTTTTTAAACCTAGAAGAGAGAATAAAAACAATCACAAATGAAGTTAAAATCATCAATAATAATATCAAAAACACTGATAGCAAAATAGAAGAAAAAAATATCGAGCTTGATAAGCTGAAAAATGAACGTTTAGGCTATGATAGAAAAGTTGTTGTATTAAATAATAACTTAGAATCATTAACGGCAAAGTATGAAGTTAAAAGACAAAACCTTGCGAAGAGCGAAAAACAAGTAAATAATAAAAAAGAAAAAATAATTGAAAAAATTGATTTTATAAAACAAATAAATGCAGAATATCAAAGTTTAGATATTATTGATCAAGAAAAGTATACAGAAATTGAAGAGGAAATCAAAAAATTAAAAGCAAAACTAGAAGAATTTGAACAAGAAAAATGTAAAATTAAGGAGTTGAAAGAAAAAGAGATATCCTTAGAAACTCGACTAAATGATGCCTTACAGTATTCGCAAATTTCATATGATGGTAATTGCCCATTCTTTAAAACCAAATGTAAGAATATTGGTGAAATCTCTTTGAATCAATTTTTTGGAGATATTATTGCTGATAGCAATAAAAAGCTTGATAAAATAATTAAAGAAAAGGCTATTCTAAAAGCAAATTTAGATGATGAGAATGGGGTAGTTGTAAAGATTCAAAGTTTAGAAAATCGTTTAAGTAATGTTAAAGTAAATTATGATAAGATAGAATTATTACTAGAAAAGCTGAAAGAAGAATTTGCTATATCTAGTGATGAGAAAATAAATGTTTTGCTAGAAAACTTACTTAAAGAGTATAATGATCAGCTTGATGAGCTAAAAAAGGATGAAGAAAAGCTAAAAGCAAGTAATCTAGAGTTAATTAATGAAAAAACTGATCTTAACACTTTGAATTTTGAAATAAATACAACTAAAATTAATATTGAAAATACGGAAGCAAAATTAAAGGGAGTAAAAGCTTACTTAGATATTCAAAGAAAGCACAATGGCGTCCTTACGAGCAAAAAAGCTAATCTAATAAGTGAGAAGATGGGTTTAGAATTAAAGAGTAAGGAAGTAGATGTAAAAGCAGAGCTCGACTTAGTTAAAGCAAGTCTTAAAGAGTTAGAGCCTAATCGGGAGTTGTATATAGCTAATATAAATAAAGCAAAGGAATTAGAGGAGTTAATTCTAAATCTAGAAAAAGATAAAGAAAACAAAGCGGATTTTGAAGAGAAAGCAAGTAGTTTAAATAATGAAGTTAAAACCCTAGAGAAGAAGTTTTCTTTAAAAGCTTTACAAAAGGTAAGCGAAAGCGAAAAAGTCCTTGATAAAGAGATTAGTTCTCTTGATACATTGGAAACGGAAAAACAAAAGGCTAAGCTTGAGTTAGCAAAAGAAATAAGCGAGATGGAAAACTTAATTAAAGAGCGAAGCAAAAAACAAAAAGAAATGAATAAATATAATAATATAATTAGCTTTTTAATAAATATGCGTGCTATTTATACTAACCTTCCTTTAAAACTTTCAGAAAGATATCGTGAATATATTGCCAATGCAGCAACCCAGCTTTACAGACAAATATCAATGGAAAATGTTAAACTAGAGTTAACAGATGATTATGAAGTAAGAATGATTGATGGTGTTAAAAAGGAGAACTTTAAAACCATTGACCAATTATCTGGTGGGGAACAGATGAGTGTTGCTATTGCCATTAGACTATCAATGCTTAAACATCTTGCCGGGGTTGATATTTACTTTTTAGATGAACCAACAATTAATTTAGATGAATTAAGGCGGGAAAAAATTGCTGATGTTGTTCAAGATATAGCAACTGAATTAACGCAATTATTCGTTATTAGCCATGATGACACATTTGATAATATTACTGATAATGTTATTAAATTAGAAAAGATTAATAATATAAGCAAAAAAATATAGTAGGAGAAAAGTATGTTTACCAAAATACATCAAAAAATAGAAGCATATGATATAATTATTATTCATCGCCATCATCGCCCTGATGGAGATGCATTGGGAAGTCAAATAGGTTTAAGGGAAGCATTAAGGATGAGTTTTCCTAATAAAAAGATATACGCTGTCGGAGAAACAAGCAATAGATTTGCTTTTATTGGCGATATGGATATAGTAGATGATAGTTTATATAAAGATGCATTAGTAATTGTTTTAGATTCATCAACAACGGATATGATTAGTGATGATAGATATAAATTAGCTGATTATGTAATTAAAATTGACCATCATAAAGCCGGAAAAGATTATGGTGATTTAATTTATGTTGATATTGATGAGATTAGTACAGCTTCAATTATTACGGATTTTATTTATAAAATGAAGCTAAAATTAAACACTTTTGGTGCCAGGGCTTTGTTTACTGGCATTGTAACCGATAGTGGGCGCTTTCGCTATGAAGGCGTAAATGCAAAGACATTTAACCTTGCTGGAAAATTATTAGCATATCCTTTTTCCATTACCGAAGTTTATAACTATTTATATATAGATGAATTAGAATATGTCCGTTTAAAAGCAGAGATGACGTTAAAGTTTAAGATTAAGAACAATGTTGCCTATCTTAAAACTACTAACAAAGAGGTTAAATCATCAGGCGTCGATGTTTTTACAATTTCCCGTGGTATGGTTGGTGTAATGGGTGGCATTAAAGGAATTAACATTTGGGTTAACTTTACTGAAAATGAAGATAACAATGTCTTCGCTGAGATTAGGTCAAACAAACTCGATGTTAGTGGTATTGCTCAAAAATATGGTGGCGGTGGCCACAAACTTGCAAGTGGTGCAACCTTAAAGAACTTTAAAGAAGCAAAATTAATGTTGGATGACTTAGTAGAATTAGCGGAGGATATTAATGGCTAAAAGCTTAGAAATAAAAACAAAAATATATGAAAAAATAAAAGCATATGATACAATTATTATTCATAGGCATCATCGTCCTGATGGTGACTGTATGGGAAGCTCATTTGGTTTAAGAGATATTTTGCTAGCATCATTTCCAGACAAGAATATTTATTCTGTTGGTGGCCGTGATAAAGCTGAATACCTTGAATTCTTAGGCAAGGAAGATCAAATTAACGAAGAAGATTATCAAGATGCGCTAGTGATTGTTGTGGATACTGCAAATAAAGAACGAATTAGTGGCGATGATTATAGTCTTGGAAAAGAGATAATTAAAATTGATCATCATATTGAAACTGATCCTTATGGTGATATTAATTATGTGCGTACTGATTACCCTTCAACAACTAGCTTAATTATGGACTTTTTCATTAGCTTTCCTGATTTAAAAATGACTAAGGTTGGCGCTACAGCGCTTTATGTAGGTATGGTGACTGATACTGGTAGATTTAGATATGATGGCGTCACAGGCAAAACTCTGCGCCTTGCTGGCGATCTATTAGACTATAACCTTGATACCGAAGAAATCTTTTCGCGTTTATATATGCGTGAAAGAAATGTTTTGAAACTTGAAGGCCATGTTCTAAGGAAGTTTAAAACTACTGAAAATGGCGTTAATTATATGTATATTTCCCGAAGATTAAGGGAAAGGTTTAAAGTTAAACATGGTGACGCTTCGGCACTAGTAAATACAATGGATAATGTAAAAGGTAGTTTAGTTTGGATTTTATTCCTTGAGGCTAAAGAAGGGATTCGAGCGAGAATTAGAAGTCGTTATGTTAATATATCTTTAATAGCTCAAGAGTTTAATGGTGGTGGTCACAAACAGGCTAGTGGTGCTAGTGTTAAAAATAAGCGAGAATTAAAACAATTAGTTAAACGAGCAGATGAAGAATTAGCAAAATTTAAAGAAGAAAATGGAGATTTGATTTAATGAGGATATTAGTTACAAATGATGATGGAATTGAATCGCCAGGCTTAAAGCAACTGGCAAAAAAGGCCAGCTTATATGGTGATGTAATCATTGTTGCTCCGAAGGTTGAGCAATCAGGACAAAGTCATGCGATTAATGTAACCAAAGGACTTTTGTTTGAAAAACTAGATGACCTAGTACCTAATGCGCCGACTTATTTAGTTGATTCAACTCCTGCTGATTGTGTAAGATTTGCTAAATATTACCTACATGATGAATTTGATATTGTTTTTTCGGGAGTAAATAAAGGCTATAATTTAGGTGAGGATATAATGTATTCAGGTACAGTTGCTGCAGCAAGTGAAGCAGTATTTGCCGGTAAAAAAGGCATTTCTTTTTCGGCTCATCATGACGATACTGTCCATATCGATAAATACTTTGAAAAGATATATGATTATATATTTAAAGGCGATTTATTAAGCATGGGTAAACTATATAATATTAATATCCCTTTAGGTGATGCGAAAGGAATTCGCATAACACATCAAGGGAATGCACATTATAATACTAAGTTTGTTAATGAAGATGATTTAGTATATCAAAAAGGAAAACCACATTTTGATAAAGATCATCTAAATACAAATAGTGATGTTACAGCTATTTTTAATAATTATATTTCCATTACCCCACTCACTGTCGATAGAACCGATCAAAAAGTATTAGAAAAAATCATAAATCGATAGTTGTCTCATATAATATTATGAGGTGCTAACAAATGAAGAAATTTATAAAATGGTTGTTTAAGTCAGTAATAATAGCGTTGATTATTATATTTGTTGTAAATATATTGGGCTCATTTATCCAAATAAATATCCCTTTAAATTTTTGGACATTATTAATTATCACATTATTTAGAATACCGGGAGCAATCATTTTAATAATTTTCTTTTTATTATAAATACATGTTGAAAATAGATAGAAAATAGGATAAAATATTATTGGAGGATAGAATATGAATATTGAAAGACAAGAATCATTAATTGAAACAGCGTTTCGTTTGATGAGAAGCAAAAAGAAACCTAAAGATTTGGAGTATATTACTAAGGAAGTTTTCCAAATGAAAGGGATTCATTATGATAAAAGTTCGGAAAGAACAAAAGCACAATTCCAACTTGATTTTATGACAAGTGGACATTTTGTATGTTGTGGAGAAAATAAAAAGGGTCTTAAGCTCTGGGATATAAAGGATCGTCAACCATCATCATTATTAGACAAAGATGGAACTTATCTAGAAGATCTATATGTTGATGAAGATGCAATAATAAATGAATTAAAAGACGAAGATGATATCGATGAAGATGAAGACGATGATGAGCTAGAAACCAAGGATGATATTGAAGAAGAATTAGACTTAGAAAAAGATGAAGATGAAGACGATGATATTACTGAAACTTTAATTGATGATGATTTTGATGATTTAGAAGATGAAGACGAAGATGAATAGGCATTTAGTGCCTATTTTTTTTATCAATTTAAAAATCTGTTTTTCTACAATAAAAGAATTTACTTGCAATAAATGTCAATATGCTGTAAAATTAATATAATGTAACTGTTTACAATGAATTATTAATATAAGAAGGGGTTGCGATGAAGGGTCAAATGAGAAAAGAAGAATTTGAAATTCTTTTAAAAGCACGCAACATTATGGTTAATCAAGCTCATGCTGCATTAAAATATTTAAACTCTTGTGACATCGAGACGTCAGTTAAAGGACATTACAAATTATATCTTACAGCGTATAATGCTTATAACACTAATGTTAGTTCGATTATTTTAGAATCGATGCAAAAGTATTTACCAATAATTAAGGATAATAAGATGTTGGCCGGTGTATACTGTGTTATGGCATCGGATTATTTGCGTCAAGACAAGTTTAGTGAAACGATAAACCTATACTTTCAATACAAAGGTTTACAGGTTGATGACAAAAAACTTGATTATAATTTTGACGGGTTTATGTTACAGATCCTTGGTGAAAACGAATTATATGAAAAGTACAAATTTTATTCATTAAAAACAATCAATAATCCATATTTGTTAGAGTTAGATGCCTATGGTGCCGTAGTAATTTATTATAATAATATTGTAATGTCCTATGATAACAAAGATGATGAATTTTTAGAAAGAAATATCAATCTTATAAATAAAGTAATTGAAACCAAACGGGAAACAGATTATCCTGAGCTTTGTTTATATTTTAATGAAATAAGCAATTTATTATATCGTAATTATCATGCGAAAACAGAAACTGAGTATATCCAGATAATAAATGATTATCGAAGTTTTCTTGCCAAATATGAAGATGAATATGAAATGTATAATATTAGGGTCATATCAGCACATTTATTCATCTTGAAAACATTCATTAAATGTAAATATTATAATTATGCAATTACGATGCTTAAGACTATCCTTAATTTGGATGTTAAAACGAAGGCAAAGGTTTATATTTATGAAACTATGTTAACTTGTTATAAGCACACAGACAATGAAAAATATGTTGAAACCTTGGAAATACTTTCAAAATTAAATGTTGACTTACGTAAAGAACTGCAATTTAATATAAATGAAGGAATTTTAAATTCGATTAGGTTTTATGAAACGCAAAACAGTTATGATAAAATTAAAAAACGTTATGAAATTGATCATTTGACTGGTTGTTATACGCGAAGTGTGATGCGTAAGAAAAGTTTAAAATTATTTGAAAAGAATAATAAAGGTACGATAATCTTTATTGATTTAGATAATCTTAAAAAAACCAATGATAAATATAGTCATAGTTATGGTGATGAATATTTACGTATATTTGTAAAAGGAATTTCTGAGGTTATTGATGATTCTTCGTTAATATTTAGATATGGTGGCGATGAGTTTGTAGTTGTTGCAAGTGAAAACAATCTAAGAAAAGCCAAAAAGCTGATACAAAAGATTATCAGAAAGTTTAAAAAGCCAGTTAAAATATATGATGAAATGATTAAGGTAGAGTTTAGTGCGGGTATTGCGCTTTTTCCTAATGATGGGAAAACTTTTGAAGAAGTTTTAAACAAAGCTGATGCAGCAATGTATGAAGCAAAAAAAAGTACGCATGATTATATCTTTACTAAAAACGCTAAATAAACTTTGATAATTTGTTTTAATTTGGTATAATGAAAAAGAGACTTAAAAGTTCTCTCTAGGGAGGACTTTTTTTATTTTTATAGGAGTGATAACATGACAAAGTATATTTTTGTAACAGGTGGAGTAGTTTCAAGTTTAGGTAAAGGAATTAATGGTTCTAGCATTGGTAGACTTTTAAAAGCTAGGGGATTGAAAGTTTTTATGCAAAAGTTCGATCCTTATATTAATGTTGATCCGGGAAACATGAGCCCGCTTCAACATGGAGAAGTATTTGTAACTGAAGATGGGGCAGAAACTGATTTAGACTTAGGTCATTATGAAAGATTTATTGATGAAAATTTAAGTAAGCACTCAAGCGTTACAACAGGGAAAATTTATTTAGAGGTAATTAATAAAGAACGCAATGGTGAATATGATGGGAAAACAGTACAAGTAATTCCCCATATAACAAACGCAATAAAAGAATCGATTTATGATGCAGCAAGCTATAGTAATGCTGATGTAGTTATCACGGAAGTTGGGGGGACTGTTGGTGATATCGAATCACTACCTTTCCTAGAAGCGATTCGTCATGTTAGGCGTGAAAAAGGTGTGCAAAACACATTTTATATTCATAACACCTTAGTTCCTTATTTACAAACATCAAAAGAGTTAAAGACAAAGCCAACACAGCATAGCGTTAAAGAGTTGCGTTCCATTGGAATTAACCCTGACATGATTATTCTTCGCTGTGATAAAGTAATTAAAAAAGAAGAAAAGGAAAAAATTGCTTTGTTTTGTGATGTTGGTTATGATTCTGTTATTGAGGCGCGTAGCATTAGCAATATTTATGAATTGCCATTAGTGCTTGCAAATCAAAATGTTGATAAATTAATTATGAAACATTTCAATCTAGAAATTAATGAATTAAATTTGCAAGAATGGTATGATATGCTTTCGCTTGTGAAAAAGCAAGAAGGATTAGTTAAAATAGCAATAGTAGGTAAATACGTGCAATTACGTGATGCGTATTTATCGATTATAGAATCATTAAATCATGCGGGGATCCACTTAGGAAGTAAAGTTGATATTGATTATATTGATGCAGAAAAACTTGATGGGGAAAATGTAGATAATGAACTTCAAGTTTACAACGGTCTTTTAGTTCCTGGGGGTTTTGGTGAAAGAGCAATTGATGGAAAGTTAATTGCAATTAAATATGCAAGAGAAAACAATGTTCCCTTCTTTGGAATATGTTTGGGGATGCAACTTGCTGTAATTGAGTATGCTAGAAATGTTTTAGGATATAAAGATGCCAATAGTAGTGAATTTGATACAGATAAAAAGATGCCAATCTTTGATCTTAATTATAATGAAGAAGGCGTTGAAAAGCCTATGCGAATTGGGTCTTATAAATGTAAATTAACGAAAGATAGTAAAGCATTTAAAGTATATGGCAAAGAAATAATAAATGAACGCCATCGTCATCGATATGAATTTAATAATAAATATCGGGATATATTTAAAGATAATAATTTTAAAATTACTGGGATTAATCCCGAAGCTGATATAGTTGAAGTTATCGAGCTAAAAGAACATAAATGGTTTTTAGGCTGTCAATTCCATCCAGAGTTTACATCTAGGCCAACAAAGCCACATCCATTATTTATGGGCTTTTTAAAAGCAGCTATTGATAATAAATAAAACAAGACCAACAATTCACGTAATTGTTGGTTTTTTATGTGTGCCGGGCATGTTGAATAATTTGGGAGTGAAAGTCTCTTACACGGGAAGATGTCAAACGAAGTGTTAGCCAAAGGCAAGGTGTTTACCGTGAGGTAAAAGCTGAAGGAAGCTCTA
>Ga0209075_1001195_pt1 | contig 24817 bp, 20 predicted proteins | sample Stecom2011_FD_187523 | JGI IMG/M metagenome (GOLD analysis project Ga0209075, IMG submission 187523) | Agricultural soil microbial communities from Utah to study Nitrogen management - Steer compost 2011 (SPAdes) (version 2) | ecosystem: Environmental > Terrestrial > Soil > Agricultural land...
TGGCACTCCTGCTGTGTGTCAATTAAGGGTGAAAGCATAAAAATGCTTTCGCCCTCTTTAATAATTAAATAGATTTCAGTCTTTGATTTATATCCCCAATCTTTCCTAACAACCAAGTAGCAAATAAGGGTATTCCATAGGGACTAATAAGATAGGCAAGTACCATTGCTTTTAATCCATCCTGCACATCTTTCAAGAAAATCATAGTAGCTAGTGCTAGGACGAACAGGAGCAAGGCTAGGATGGAAAGTAGCATTGTTCCAAACATACATATAAACTCACAGATGAGCAGAATAATGGTCAATATTAGAGTAATTGGAAATAATAATATTTTAAGTAGTATTCGCATAATGAAATCCCCCTTTTCCCTTAATACATCTTATATAAAAAACATACCAAATAAAAAGGATATTGTATATCTTATGAATTTTAAATGGTAGAAAGTCTCAACAGTATTTCATCTGCCATATCCCAAAGCCTGTCATAACTTTCTCTAAGAGCCTCTATATCCTCACCATATATATTTCCTGTCTGATGGACACGCTTTGTAAGCTGATTTAAGCTGTTGCTAGTACGACGAAGGAGTGTTACTAACTCTCGTATATCTGATAGGTCTAGGTGGATAATATAGCCGTCTATAGCCATTTTACGGAGATAGGCTCCCATGTTCTTTGTACCAAGTTGAGCCATCTTTTCATCTATTAAACTGCGTTCATGCTCTGTTACCATAAAATGTAGTTGGACATTTCTTTTACGATTTGCCATCACCTCACCTCCGCACATTTATCTTGTTTAACTTTAAATTCTCTATTTAATTGTGGGGATTGTTTTAAGCTATTTAATACAGATGGGCGTTCAGGTTTAGGATTCTCCTTTTGTACCTGTTCTTGCGAGCCTGATACTTCTATGCCCATATTTAGCTCTGTATCAAGTACAGCTAACCTAGAAATTTTATCCTTTAACTCTTGTTCTTGTGGGAAGGGCTTGCCAATCTCTGACTTTGCCGCTTCTTGCTGTTTGGTGAGATTTTCAAGCTGATCCCTAACATGATTTAATCTATTTCCCATATTAGTAAGGGTATTATCAATACGGGTAAGATTACCCCTTGCATCAGTTCCCAATTTTGCTGTATGACTCATTGCTCCCTTTAGATTAAGTTGAAATTCATTATAAAAGCCATCATAGGATAAGTACATGGTAAAACCTCTATAACTGCCTACTTCCACTGGTTCTTTGCCTCTTACTTCTTTACAAACTTCAAGTAAAGCAGCTCCTGCCTTCTCCTTATCTGTAAAGGTATTACCTTTTATCACCATTGGTAAAAACTCACCTTCAGTTGGAATGTTTTCTGAAAGGGTCTTTAAATCCTGTTCAAAACCCCTAATAAATCCCTTGTTCTTTTCAATATTTTCAGGAAAGTATTTTAATAGATTATCTTCTAAACGGTACTGGTTACTCTGATGGTTTGCCTTCAAAAGCTTTAGCTTTGCCACATCAATATCCAAATCCATCTTTTCCTTGATTTTTGGATTACCTGCACATAGGGCTTTAATTTCTGCATAAGATAGAGCCGCTTCATCCACATCTTCACAGGAACGGACAGGGCTTTTTGAAGTCATTATCTGTGAAATAAATTTCTGCTTGTTTTCTACAGTTTGCCAGATATACGCATCAAATGTTGCCTCTGTTACATAGCGAAAAATATCTACCTCATCATTCATATTTCCCTGTCTTTCAATTCTTCCCGCCCTCTGTGTTAAATCCCCTGGTCTCCAGGGACAATCTAAATCATGAAGTGCCACAAGTCGATCCTGAATATTAGTACCTGCACCGCATTTTTGAGTGCTACCAATTAGTACCCGAACATCGCCACTACGCACCTTGGCAAACAATTCCTTCTTTCTAACTTCTGTATTTGCCTCATGAATAAAGGCTACCTCATGGGCAGGTACACCTTTTGCTACTAACTTATCCCTTATATCATCATAAACATTAAATGTAGCTCTATAGTTAGCTTCCTCTTGAGCTGAACCATCTTGTAAAGCATAAAGTTCTGTTCCATTAACGGTTTTATTTCCTGCCTCTGCCACCCTTTGCACTTGTGATGCCCTGCCTTTAGGTGTAGAAATATCACAGAAAACAAGTTGGGTTAATTTTTCAGGTTTACCTTTATCCCAGATATTATAAATGTTATTGATACAGGCATTTACCTTGCTATTTTCATCGTCTGGTAGGAGTGGGTTAACAATCCGTTGGTCTAGTCCTAGTTTTCTTCCATCCGACGTGATCTTTAACATATTATCAATAGTAGGGTCAACCTTATTTGTATGGACATCAGCCGCTCTATCGGATAAATCTTTTACCATCTCCTCTTGTATTTCTGTAGGTTTTACCGCAATGGTATGATAATTTGCTTTAGGGGTGGGTAGATTCAATTGGTCAGCGGTTTTAATGTCTGCAACCTCTTTAAACATTGCCATAAGTTCAGGAAGGTTAAAGAATTTTGAAAATCTCGTCCTTGCCCTATAACCTGTACCTTCAGGAGCAAGTTCAATGGCAGTTACTGTTTCTCCAAAGGTACTTGCCCAGCTATCAAAATGTACCAGTCCATTTCTTTGTAATGTGTTATATTGAAGATACCTCATCATGGTATAAAGCTCGGTCATGGAGTTTGAGACTGGTGTCCCTGTAGCAAATACAATACCTTTACCACCTGTTAATTCATCCATATAACGGCATTTCATAAACATATCACTGGATTTTTGGGCATCCGTAGTAGATAGTCCTGCCACATTACGCATTTTGGTATATAAAAATAGATTCTTATAATTATGTGCTTCATCTACATATAGCCTGTCAACACCTAGTTGTTCAAAGGTTACAACATCATCTTTTCTTTCTTGGGACTGTAATTTTTCTAGCCTTTGTTCCAAACCCTTTTTTGTTCTTTCCAACTGTTTAACAGTAAATCTTTCACCACCACTTGCCTTTACTTCTTTAATTCCTTCCAAGATTTCATCAATCTGTTCACGAAGAAGTCTCTCCTGCCTTTCAATAGACATAGGAATACGCTCAAACTGACTATGACCTATAATAACTGCATCATATTCCCCTGTAGCTATTCTTGCACAAAACTTCTTTCTATTTCTTGTTTCAAAACCCTTCTTTGTGGCTACTAAAATATTAGCGGCAGGGTAAAGCCTTAAAAACTCACCTGCCCATTGCTCTGTTAAATGATTAGGTACAGCAAAGAGTGGTTTTTGGCAAAGTCCTAACCTTTTACTTTCCATAGCAGCAGCTACCATTTCAAAAGTCTTTCCTGCACCCACTTCATGGGCGAGAAGAACATTATCCCCATAAAGGATATGGGCAATGGCATTGACTTGGTGGGGTCTTAATGTGATTTCAGGATTCATACCCACAAAGTTTATATGCTTTCCATCGTATTCACGGGGGCGGATGGAATTAAATTTCTTATTATATTTCTTAACTAAGGTCTGCCTTCTGTCTGCATCCTTCCAAATCCAATCCTGAAATTCATCCTTAATGGCTTGTTGTTTTTGCTGTGCCAAAGTAGTTGCATCCTTATTTAGTACACGCTTTTCCTTGCCATCAGCATCGGTTATAGTGTCATAAATCCTAACATCACGAAGATTTAGACTATCTTCTAAAATTTTATAAGCATTGGCTCTATCTGTACCATAGGTAACATATGCAGCTACATTGTTATATCCAACGGCATTTTTATTGCTAATATTCCATTCCGCAGTAAATGGGGCATATTTAACTTCAATTTGCCCCTGATAACGGTAAGGAGTATCAAATAATTCATACATAAACTGCTGAATATATTCCTTATCAATCCAAGTAGCACCAAGACGGACATCTATTTCAGAGGCATCTAAATCCTTTGGCTGTGCCGATTCTAAAGCTTCCACATTGCTTCTATAAATATCTGATGTTTGTAGGGCAAGTTTAGCTGTTTGAAGCTTTTCCCTTACATTACCAGAAAGATATTCATCTGCTGTAACATAATTTGTAGGACTATCATTATCAAGGGGAGTAGGTAGAGGGAAGATAACACCTCTTAAATCATTGGCAAGCTCTTCTTCATTAAGTCCTGTTAGCCTACCCATATATGCCATATCTACCCTTGCTTTTTCAGCTATAGAGACTGCTAATGCCTCGCTTGCAGTATCAACTGAATGGACAGATGTACGCTTTTTAATGGTACGCTTAGTAAACATATCTGCCTTGGCTTTTAGATTGCCATTTTCGTCTACATCTTCAAGGGAACAAAGGAGATAATAGGAGTTATCATCACTAAAGGCAAGGCTATTACCACGGCTGTTAATGAGTCCGTATTTAGCAGTGAAGCTATCATAAAGCCGATTAAGGGTTTCCTGTTCCTCTTTAATAGTTTCCTCACTGTAATCCTCCAACTGGTAGCGTATAAGATTATCTACGCACTCCCTCAGCTCCACCATTCCCTTAATTCTTTCCTTTGCCCTCTCATTGGTATTTGGCTTTATCATGCGAGAGTTTTCACGGTAGTATATTTCACCGTCTACAAGGGTATAGGAAAAGTTCTTAACTTTTGGGTCAGCAGGGATGGATGTATCAGTATCTAATTCCATATCAGGTAAATCTATTTCTGATATACTACCTTCAATGTTTTGAATAGCCACCTTTAGCTGTTCTGAAAGGTCAGCATCTGGAAGGGGTGTACAAGTACTTTCCATTCCAAAGGGTCCGCTTTTCATCTCCATTTTTCCTAGAATCATCTCAGTATTATCTACAAAGTAACTATTCAAGGTAATGCCATCTTCATCGGTATCAAGATGAATCCAATCCCTATCCATATCAATAGGTCTATCTCTCTTTTGTAGAAAGATAATATCACTTGTAACCTCTGCACCTGCATTTTTAAAGGTGTTGTTAGGTAGTCTAATTGCACCTAATAATTCAGCCCTTTGTGCAAGGTATCTGCGTACATCAGGACTTTGCTTATCCATTGTTCCCTTTGAAGTGATAAAGGCAACTACTCCTCCGGGACGGACTTTATCTAACGCCTTTGCAAAGAAGTGGTCATGTATGAGGAAGTTCAGATTGTCATATTTCTTTTCATTTAACTTGTAGTTACCAAAGGGTACATTTCCAATAGCAAGGTCAAAAAAACTATCAGGTAGTTCTGTCTTTTCAAATCCATTTATAGATATATGGGCATTGAGGTAAAGCTGTTTTGAAATTCTTCCTGTAATACTATCTAATTCAATTCCGTATAGATTAGAATTTTGCATACTATCAGGAAGCATACCAAAGAAACTTCCAATTCCGCAGGAAGGCTCTAATATATTTCCCCTTGTAAATCCCATCCTATCCACTGCATCATATATAGCTTTAATAACTATGGGACTTGTATAATGAGCATTAAGGGTAGAGGCTCTTGCCATACTATACTCATCTTCAGATAGTAAGGATTTTAGCTGTGCATATTCACTAGCAAAACTACTATTGTCCTTATCAAAGACTTCCGATAAGCCTCCCCAGCCTACATAACGAGATAGGATTTCTTGTTCTTCTTTTGTTGCAGAACGATTTTCCCTTTCAATGGTCTGTAAGGTGGTAATGGCATTTATATTTCCTACAAACTTCTCTCTTTTACTTCCTTGCCCTAAATCTTCATCAGTGATACGAAAGTTTTCAACTTTTCCCTCTGATACTTTTGCTTGAGGATAACGCTCCAAAAGCTGTAAAAAACTTTCCCTGCTTTCCGCCCTAAGTATTGGATAAAGCAAAGATGGATCGCGAAGGGTTACCCTATAATCCGTAATTTCTTCAATTAAAAAAGGTGTACCATTTTCTAAATATATGATATCACCTTTACTGTAAGGAATAGGAATAGTTTCTTCTGTAGTGTCCTGTGCCATTTCTTGGCTTGTTTCTTTCTGTTCTATTTCTTCTTGCTTTGATACAGAAATAGGAGTGGAATCAGCAGTTTCTTCCACAGGCTCTGTTATTTCAGGTATGGGTGGTGTATCTATTATCCCTGCCTTATCCCTCTGTATTTCTTCAAGCCTTATCTTTTCTTCAGTAGTTATATAACGGTCAGTGGATATAAGGTAATCAACTCGCTTGGTAACTTTACTCCAGTTTAAATGTAATTTGTCATCCCCATCCCTACGGCTATATACAATGCCTTTTGCATCGTGCATTTGAGTGCTATTATCAGCTCCAGAAAGGGCATGACTTCTGCCCCCTGTACCATATTCTTGCTTTAAAAAATCTTCTTTTTCTTTAGGAGTGTGTGGCTCTGTGAAAAATTCATATATACGAAATTTACCGCCTTGGATACCACTTCCGCTAGTAAGTTCCTTATCTACTTCATCCTGTGTGATAAACATCTTATAATCAGAAATCTCAGTAATATTTGCATTAAATTCCCGTCTAGGTAGTTGTAAGTCTTTAATATCAGAAAGAAGCTTTTGAGGTTTATGGAAATGGAAACGCAAAAGTTTAGGGTCTTCTTCATAGGCAAAATTAAACTGTTGTAATGATTCAATAATTATTTCCCTTTCCTTTGGGCTATCTAGTAACTGTGCTATATGTTTCGTTGAATCAGGAAATCCCCCTTTAAATATTTCTTCATTAAAAAATTGCTTTCTTGCCTTATCAGAAAAATCCTGATGCAGATACCATAGTGTTTGTGCAAGTTCTTGTCTTTCATAGGCTCCTACCTTATCTAATATATCCTGCGGTACATATTGTCCATCTCTTAAAAGTTCTTCAATCCTTTCAGCAACTTCTATCCAGCTAATTACTTGCTTTGAATTAGAATAGAGGGCAGTATCTCCCTTAGCTATATGAATACCATCATCATAAAACCATAAAGATACTTTCTGATTTTCAATATAAAGTCCTTTTCCACCCTGATATTCCTTTTGTAAAAAATCTGCCTTTTCTTCTAATGATTTATTCTTTTGATAAAATGAAATAATTCTTAGTAAGCCATCATCCTTGTTATTCCCTGTCCTTAATATGGAGTCCATCTGATTTTGTGGCATAGAAAAAGCGGAGTAGGCAAAAGGTTTATTAATCCTTTCCTTCCCCGCTATCCTTTGTATCTGTTCTTGTTCCGTAGGAAACAGAGTTAATTGTATATAAGCTCCGCCAGTATCATTTCCTCTGCCTGTGCTTTCAGATTGTTCATGTAACCCACCCATTCCATCTGGTCTGTCATCTTGTCCGGTGGGGTCTGTACTTTCTGCAAATCTATCATTATTTGCCCCATCCGCCTGTTCGCTGTCTTGTCTATCTCCAACAGGTGGGCTAACAGTTTCTCCGATAGGAGTAGGGAGTGGAATAATGGTTTCCTGTGTTCCTGAAGATATTGTTTTCTCATCCTGCCGTATTTGCCCAGTGGACTCTGGTCTTTGCTCTCCTTCTGACCTGTCAATTCTATGTTGGGTATCAGATAATCTCCGTTCCTTCTGTAAGTTATTTCTTTCATTTTCCTCGCTCCTCTCACGCTCTGTTTTAATAATAGTAATAGCTATTTCTCTAAATATTTCCTCTGATTGCTCACTAATTGCTGTACCTAATAAGGCGATGGTATCAGCAGTGTTAAAATTAAATACGGGTAGAAAATCCTCATGTCCAAAATATCCATCTGTATCTAAGCCACATCTTTTCATTAGGGTGTATGCTGTACTGACAGTTGCTGCATCTTCAAAAGCCTTTTGTAGGTTATCCTCATCATATTCCTCTAAAGAGCTATTTTCTATAAGATAACCCATATCCCTTTTATGATTATTATAATACTCCCTGGACATATTTCTTGCAATCTTATAAAAGGCATCAAAAAGATTATTTTCCTCTACATTATACTTATCCTTTAACATATCTAAAATCGGCTCTTTGTGATCTTCTTTCATATCCCAAAGATAAGGATAACGGGAATTTTCCCTGCCCCCTGTATCAGAAACATCAAAAACATATCTTAGCCTTGGAATATCAGCTGTCGTATCAAGCAATGCAATTCCCTTTGAGCCACGGCGAACATACCTATTCATAGTGTTATTCCAAAGGTCATATTCTGCACAAGCCCTAGCATCAGGTCTTTGTGCATAAATCATTAGCTGTTCATGATAAGGGTATTTATATAGCCTTCCAACAGTATTAAGAAAACCTGTCCAATCTTCAAGGCTCCTAGTTAAGCCTTTGGCTGTATCTTCTGCCAATTGTGCATAGGTTTGTATTTTAGTTGCCATATATTAATCCTCCTTTATTTTTGCACAGAAAAAAGCAACTCACCTGCTAAAAAGGGAGTTGCTTTTATGTCTATGTTAATAGTGAATTAGCTAACAAATTGGATTTCATTTAAAACAATCAATCTTTATTCATTTCACTATTTTTTATAATGTTTTTCCCAATATTTTCTTTCATACGTCCCTGAACCTTCTGGCACTTGAAATTCGCACTGTCCTTGTTCTTGATATTGAACTATTCTTTGAAGTTCCGCTAGAGCAAGACGATGAGCAGCTTTTGAAAAAGAAGTATCATGGTAATCAATCTTATCAAGTATTCTTACTTCAATTTTGTATTTATCATTAAGATATTCATTAATTTTTTGTGGAACTAATTTTGAATAATCATTTTTTAAATATAAATAAACATGCCCATTACTAGAGCCTAACAGTCTATATGCTACGTTAGTCGCTTTTCCTATATAGAAACAATATTCTTCATCTCTTTTAATTGCAAAAAATCCATATACACCGACAATATTTTCATCAGCCAATAAATCATCAGGAATATTGATATCTCGTTTGTCTGCTTCATCTATCTTTTGTTTTAATGTCTTTCTCATAAACTACTCCCTAAATTCCTATTTGTTTGTATCTTACTACGAAATCTAACTTATCACAACAAATAGCTAATTAAAATCAGCCACTAATTCTACTATAACATCCTCAAAATCACCATCACTCATAGCACTTATCTTATTTATAACTGATTTTGTAAGTTCTATAAGTTCCGTTTCATCCTGTTCTAAGTGGGTCTGCATTTCAGATAGTTCTTCAAGCAAGCTTTCCCTTGTGCCTGTATTGTAGATACATATTAAATTTGTTTCCTCTACTGTAAATTTATCCATAATCATCGCTCCATTTCTGTACCTATTTGAGGTAATCTTTTCTGCTTTTCCTTTTTTATAGCTGGTTTTGCTTTAAGTTGCTTTACTATAGAGGTTTTCTTTTCTTCTCTTTCTGCCTTTACTGAATTGGCAAGATCTAATAATGAAATATTACCACCTGCATTTACAGTCTGCTCCAATTCCTCCACTGTAGGCTTGTTATTAATTATTCCATCTATTTGATTATAGTTTTGCTCCACTGATTTCTCAGCAGTTTCTAAATAGTTTTTTTGGTCTATCCAGCTAATGCGCTCAATACCGAAGATACCATTATGGTTATCTATATCCTTTAGGTCAAAAGCAATTGCCTCAGAATTATCTTCATAGAGTAAGAATACAGGTAAATTCTCTTTAAATAATTCTGTAGCTCGTCCTTTTGATAGTGGTAGCATTTCATCATCTAAGTATCCGTGGGAGTTTCTATCTGAAATACTCATATTAGGATCAGGCATGGGATAGCTATGTTCTTGCATAGGCATCATATAATCAGATTTTATTTCCCCTACTGATTGTGATGAATTAATACCATAGGCTGCTACTACTTCTAGTACCCCCTTAGCTTGGAAGGAATATACTTCATTTTGATTAATGCCACTAATAATCAAATGATCTAAAACCTTAATACCCAACAGATTACCTGTTTCTTTTAGCCTTCTTGTAATATTAATATCTTCTGTACTTGGTGTTAAATCCCCTGATGGATGGTTATGACAAAGAATCACAGAGTTAGCCTTGTTGATTATAGCATTTCTAAAGACTTCCCTTGGGTGTACCAGTGAGCTATTAATAGTTCCAACGGATACAACCTCATGGTCCATAACACGATTTTTAGTGTTTAAAAAGGCAACTACAAAGGCTTCCTTATCATATATTTCATCCATTACTGAATGAAAATAAGATGAAGCCTTTTCCGGGGAATTGATGATAGGATTTCTAGTATTAATGGTACTACTCATTCTATATAAATCAAGAAAAGCCTGATGTTTCTCCTGCTGAACTGGGGTAGCAAGGAGTTGGGTAGCATTGTCTACCAATGCATTTAATCCTTTTCTCTCAGCATATTCTATAGCAGCATCTTCTTTTACACCGATAATTCTTGCAAAGGCCTGAATATAACGAAGTTCATCAGTGTCCCTCATTTATTCCACCTCCTGCTTATCTAGCAAATCTATGAGTAAAAATAAGTCATTTAGCTTTTCTATATCCTCTTTTTTAGTAACATATTTACTTGGATTATCACGTAGTTCCAGTAAGTTATCAGCTTCTACTTCTATATCTAAAAGAGTCTTAATTAAATTTTTAATACTCATGCTTTTACCTTCCTTTCTTTGCAGGAAACTCTATTTTAAAGTTTATATACTTACCACCATTATCATCAAGGATAACAATAGCATCATAAGTTTTACCTGTTTTTCCTGAATAACAGCCTGTAAGTTTTACCCTCCCTTCTTTTAAAAGTTTGATTGCTATTTCTTTTGTCAAAGTCTTTTTCTTCATTGTAAAAAATTTATTTTCTTTCCAAAGTGCAAAACCACAATCCTTGTTTCCACAGCAAAATCCTTTCCTGTTTTCTACTACATTTCCGCCACATCTGGGGCATTTACCGATACCTTCTTTATTAGATGGAAATAGATTATCTGTCCCCTTTATTACTTCATAGGTTCTTACAAGGCTTTCTATCATTTCATTAATCTCCTGTAAAAATTCATCTGGAGAAAGACCACCCTGTTCAATCTGTTTTAGCTTTTCTTCCCATTCGGCAGTAAGTATAGGTGATTGGATAATTTCTGGCAAAATGGTAATAAGAGAAATGCCTTTATGTGTAGGAATAAAATGTTTAGCTTTTTTATCTCCTTTACGCTCTGCAAATCCTGTCTTAATAAGCTTTTCTAAAATTCCTGCACGGGTGGCAGGAGTTCCAATACCTTTTCTCCCCATATCCTCCAGTGCATTATTGGCATTTCCCATAGCAGAAAGCAAGGTATCATCTGTATAGTGTTTTGGCGGGCTAGTTTTACCTTCTTTAATCGATGCTTTTGCAGTAAACACTTCTCCTTGGGAAATTGCTGGTAAGACTTTATCCTTATCATCTTTAGCTTGTTTCTTTTTATTTTTAAGATATAAGTTTTCAACTGATTTAAATCCATCTTCAAGGATTGTCTTACCCTTTACAGTAAATATAGTTTCATTACAGTTAGCTGTTATAATGGCCTCAGCATAATGGTGATTATCTCCCACGGCACTAATTAAGCCTATGGCAACTATCTTTAATATTTCCTTTTCTCCAAAGGGCAGTGAATGAATATCATAGTTTTCAATACCCATAGTGGTAATAATTCCGTGATGATCACTTACCTTACTGTTGTCAATTACCTGTTCTATATTTATGGGTAGGTTAGTATCTTGGGATAAAAATATCCCTGCATTGATATTTACCAAGGCAGGGATACTATCTTTCATATCTTCTGTTAAATAACGGCTATCAGTACGGGGATAGGTAACAAGTTTTTTCTCATAAAGGCTTTGTATATATTCAAGAGTCTGATTAGCAGTAAAGCCTAATTGCCTATTTGCTTCCCTTTGCAAAGTAGTTAAATCATATAGCTTTGGTGGTTTTTCTGTCTTTTCTTTTTCCTCTACCTTTTCTATGGCAATACTTTGTCCATCGCAGGATTTACAAAGTGTTTCAGCTATTTCCTTATCTTTTATCTTCTCACTTGAAAGAATGAAATCACCACAATGTAGTTCTACAATATAAAATGGCTCTGCTTTAAATTCTGAAATATTTACTTGTCTTTCTACTATCATGGCAAGGGTTGGGGTCATTACCCTGCCCACATTTAAGGTCTGTCCGTAAAGGACAGAAAAAAGACGGGTTGCATTAATCCCTACAATCCAATCTGCCTTGGCCCTGCAAAGTGCCGATTGATATAAAAGCTCATAGTCTGTCCCATTTCGTAGATTCTCAAATCCCTTGGCAATGGCACTTTCCTCCATTGAAGAAATCCATAATCTTTTAATAGGTTTCTTGCATCTTAATTTCTCATATACCAATCTAAAAATTAATTCTCCTTCACGCCCTGAATCCGTAGCTGCTATAATTTCTTTAACTTCTGCTCGTTTCATTAACTGACCAATAATTTTCATTTGCTTTTCCTTACCCTTTGAGATGATATATTTCCAATCTTGCGGTAAAATGGGCAAATCCTTATACTGCCACCTTGTATGTTTCTCATCATATAAATGGGCTGGGGCAAGTTCCAACAAATGCCCCACACACCATGTTACAATATAGCCACTACCCTCCATATATCCATCTTTCCTACTATTAGCACCTAAAACAGCTCCTATACTTTGGGCTACAGATGGCTTTTCTGCAATAACCAGTCTCATTCTTTTTCACTTCCTTCCTTTGTAATAATAATCAGCTTACGATATTTAAGCTTATTATCTATACCATTACTTACATTCTTCTTTTTTAAGGCAGGAGTTTCATTCTCCTGCCTGTATCTTGGTCTTTGGGTCATCATCCGTTCATAAACACTATCCGTAAAATAAGCCACTAAATATCAACCTCACTTTCATCTTCATCATCAATTTCTGTTTCATATTCATAATCATCGTCTTCATCATCCTCAAAGTCATAATCATCAAGGATGGTATTTCCTTTAGTATTTGGCTTGTTTTTTAACACTTTAAAATAATAAATTCCTCCACCTGCCATACCGACTATTAGTAAGAGTACGATACCACCCATACCCTTATTTTTTCCCTTTTCAGGTTCAGAGGTAGATGTAGGAGTTAATGGCTTTCCTGTGCATTTAGAAAGATCATTTCTACAAAGGGGACAATTGGTGTCTATTTTACCTTCCTCACAAAGATTAATACAGTTACATACCTGTGGTACTTCTTGCTGTTTGGGTTTATCTTCCTCAATTAAGGCAAGTAAATCTTCTTCATCTACAAGATTAAGGAAATATACATTTTGCCTATCCCCTGCACGATCTATAACTAGATAGAAATAGTTACCGTTCTTTGAAATAACAGTAACGAATTGTTTATCTTCTGCCTGTTCTCCTGAAACATCGTCTACTAGGGTTAAATTACCATCAGGTGTAAGGGCAGTTGGACTAGACTTTACTGGCTCATTAACTTCTGGAATAGTTGGTATTTCTTCCTCACCACCTCCTGCAAAGGCTACTGTTGAAAATGTAGTAAAGCAAAGCATAAGGGTAAGTAAGGTAATCAGTATGCGACTTTTATTCTTCATGGTTTCTTTCCTCCTCTTTTTCCATAATAAAAGACGCATCACCTTTTTCACGATACGCCTTTAAAAATATAGCAAGTTCACTGGTATTCATTTTTGTACCACGGACAAGTTCCACAATTTCCGTGTTTTCAAGTTCTGTTTTCTGATTTTCAAGCTGCCTAAGTTTGCTCTGTAAATCAGATATTTTTTCCTTTGTTTTCTTAATATCTGAAATAACTTTTTGTTTTTTCTTACTCATGTCTTCCTCCTTAATTTAATCTTCCATAAGCATAGAAATGCTCTGTCCAGTAGGGGCTATTAACTGAAGCATACTGGATAGGATTGCCACAATGGATCATCATACCGTTTCCTACATAGATACCAACATGGGATACTGCACCACTACTTGCATAAGTGCCTGTAAAGAAGATAATATCTCCCGGTCTTGCTTCACTTGGTGGAATTTTTGCACACTCATTGAAAATACCTTGTGCTGTTGTCCTTCCAATATTATAAACTCCTGATTCCCTTAGTACCCAACATACAAAGCCTGAGCAATCAAAACTGGTAGAGGGTGAACTTCCGCCCCATACATAGGGGTATCCTAAATACTTTTCAGCCTCTTTAATAAGGGCTGCAAAGTCAGGGTCAGTTAGTGCATCTGGTGGTATATCATAGTCTGTATATTCACCCTTATTAGGAGCATAGATATTTCCTGCAAATAGGTAGGGCTTATTGCCCTGTGTTTCCATATAGACCCCAAACATTTCATATTGGTCTATGGTTAAATTATTTGAGGCAATAAGACTAATATCCTTGTTTTTCAAGGTTACATGAAGAATATAATAATCGTAAGGGACTTCTACTGTGTAGGTATCACTATGGGTATTGCCATCACTATCTGTCCATGTATCAGTCCTTGTTTCCGTTCGATAACGCACCTGTATTTCCTCATGGGTAGTCAAGGTATATTGCTCATCAAACAAGGCTTTTAACTCTGAGCCTATTTCAGACCTAGTATAAACCTGTAGCTTTGCCGTTAGATATGAGGCAAGGGTAAAAGGATTATGCCCTATTTCATCTAAATGATATTGGTATTCATCATAGCCTGGATATTCACTTTCTATATTATCAATCCGTACCTGTAGTGCCTGTTCCAATGAGGTGTAATCTTCATCTACAGCAATAATATCCTCATCTTCTGATGTATAGGAAGTAGCTACTACACTTTGAAGTCCACCTTCCAAAATAACAGAACAAGATGAAATAGCACTCATTAAAAATAAAAGCGCTGCTCCAATTCCAAGAATAATCAAGATGGCCTTATGGTTTTTAACAGCAAACTTTGTTATTTTCTCTGTTGTATCTGCTAGCTTTCCCACTGTTTTTTTAGTGTTTGTAACTGTTTCTTTAGTTGTTTTTGCACTTTTCCCATACCTTTTTGCAATGTATTCCTTTTTAATTGCCTGTTTTTGTTGCCAACGGGAAATTGGATTAGTAGTAGGCTTTGGATTGTCTCCTAAACTCTTTTTATAAAGGTAATTTACCTCAGCCTTAACTGTCTTTTTTTCTGCCCTTGCAAGCTGTCTATAAGGTTTTAGCTTATGGCTGTGATAACCGCTTCTTAGCCTATTAACAACAAATTCTCCACCTTGTTCAGTTTTATGTGCAGCTTCTACTCCTACATTATCTTCCTCACCTTCCCTGATTTCCTTATGAATTTTAGCAAGGAGTTCTCTTTGTGGTATAGTCTTTAACTTATGAGAAAACTTAGAAGGTGGCTTAGGTTTATCACTTTCTTCAAAATATAAATGCACCTTTGCTTTGCCTGTCTTGGCATCAACGGTGCGTTTGCTAACTAAACTTCTCTTTTTTGGTATTTTATCCTGTGCCTTTTCTAATTTATCCCCTGCTTTTTCTGCTTTCTTTATTGGTTTTTCAAGATTAGGATCAGCCCTTTCTTCTTCTGTAAAGGTAAGTCTTGATACCTTACCAGCAGGGCGGAAGGGCTTTTTGCTTGTTTTGCTCATGGAACACCTCCTATTCCTCGTTAATTTCGTTTGGCTTAGTAGTCATAATGCTGTATAACTCTGTATCCTTTGGAAACTTATCAGTAAAGGGTAGTATTACATTTCCATAAAACAAAAGTCCTTCTCCCTCACCTGAATGAGTTACATAGGACAATTGATGGGGCGAAATATTAAGTTGTTTGGCAAGGATTTGCCTATCCCCTGATGCTTGATTGAGCATATAGATAAAATCGGAGTTTTCAAAGATATTTTCTACCTCACGGGAAGATAATAGGTCTTTTACATTTTGGGTAATACCTGTAGGAATACCGCCCCATTTTCTAAACCTTTTCCAAATCTCTACGCTATAGGCTGCTGTCTGTTCCTCCTTTAGTAGTAGGTGGAACTCATCCATATAGTACCTAGTTGACCGCTTTTCTGCACGGTTTACTGTTACCCTGTTCCATACTTGGTCTTGGACTACCAACATTCCTAATTTCTTTAATTGTTTCCCTAATTCCTTAATATCAAAGCAAACAAGGCGATTGGTTATATCTACATTTGTACGGTGATTAAAGAGATTCAGGGAGCCTGTTACATAAATTTCAAGAGCAGCTCTAATATGCTGTGCCTCTTTTTCCTCTTGATTTTCTAGTGCATCATATAAATCTCCCAATATAGGCATTTTCTCAGCTACTGGGTCTGCTAAATAATCTGCATAAATTAACCGTACACACCTATCTATGATGCTTTTTTCTACAGGCTTTAAACCATCCTTCCCCCCTACAATCAACTCACATAAGGATAGGATAAAGTCAGATTTTAAGGACAAAGGGTTTTCATCTTCTGAGTAATTAAGATTAATATCCATTGGGTTTACATAGTCAGGGGAAGTAGGTGAAATCTTAATTACTTGCCCCTTTAGTCGATTAACAAGGGGATAATACTCCGCCTCCGGATCACAAATAATAATGTCATCAGTAGTTATAAGAAAGATATTGGTAACCTCCCGCTTTGCTGAGAAGGATTTACCACTTCCCGGTGTTCCTAAGATTAAGCCATTGGGGTTTTTAAGTTTCTTACGGTCTACCATAATCAAATTATTAGATAGGGCATTTAATCCGTAATATAAAGCTTCACCACTGGATTGAAATAACTCCTGTGTAGTAAAAGGCACAAAGATTGCAGTAGCAGATGTAGTTAGACTTCTTTCTATCTCTACTTGATTAAGTCCAAGGGGAAGTGAGGATAAAAAGCCTTGTTCCTGCTGAAAATCTAATCGAACCAATAGGCAGTTATGTTTCTGGGCTATACCCGCAGCACCAAAGACAATATTTTCAAGTTCCTGCTTTGTATCGGCTGTATTCATTACAAGAAAAGTTAAAAGAAACATCCTCTCATTACGGCTTTGTAAATCCTGTAATAATTTCTTTGCCTCTGCCCCATAGGTAGCAAGGTCTGAAGGAATAATATCCATATCATATCCAGCTCTTACTGCCTTTTTTTGTTCCTCTATTTTCATCTTATCAAGGTCAGTTATTTTTCTTTTAATGGTCTTAATAGCCTTTGTCTGGTCTACAGATTGAATATGCATGGTCAATAAAAGATTACTTTCCATATCAAGAAAATCTGCTAGAATACGGTCATTTAATTCAGGTGCAAGGATCTGTAGAAAGGACATAGCACCAAATTTATTCCCTGTTTTAAAACTTCTCCCTTCCCTAAATTCAAAGGATGATGGAGCAATAAAGTCTTTGGTGGATAAGCCTGATGGAGCAAGCCATTTCCAATCAAAATTAAATGGTACATTTCCATCCATATGCAAGATATTATAGCATAGCTTTAATCTTTCCTTCCCCTCTATAGAATCTACTACCACCCCCAATCTTTTAAATCCATTCCATAGGTCATTTTCAATACGCTCCAGACGAGGTTTTGCTATCTTTATACTATCGGCTTCTATTCCAAAGGTCAGGTACTTACTTTTCATTAAGCCATTATTCCCTTTAGAAAGTTGGTTATGAAGCATCTGAGTATATTCAGTACGGATACTATCGAAATCATCTTCCTGTGATTTAATATGAATACTGCTTTCATAATCCTTTGTATTAGCCGTCATATTAAGAAAGGAAAGTTGAAATTTAATAGAACTATCAAAGTAGTTAAGAAAATCACACCAACTTTCAAAGATTGCTGTCTTATCTTCATTTTGGGCAAGCTGATAGTTTATATCTTGAAAACGGATTGTTTTGGTATAGAGCTTATCTGTTACCCTGCAAATTCCATCAGGATACATACGCTCATAAGGGATGGTATCCTGTGCTGATTGTTCCTTTTTATTATTTCCCCTTGCCCTTACTATGGCATTATTAATTAATCTTTTTTCTTCTCTTGTTAGCTTGGGACTACCTTGATTTTGCTTTTTTAACAATATACTTTACCTCCTCATCTAGCTGATTCTGCCTAATTAAAAGGCTATAGAAGTTCTTTGTTTTATAGGGTCTGTATTTAGGCTTTATAAACCGCACCTCTATATAATGCTTTAATATTAATTCCAGTGGTTGCCCATGCTTTTCATACATAGCAAACATAAAAAAGGGCAACATAGAAAAAATCATTATAAGTGTAGCTGTACTTGTCCCAGTGCTGTCCTTTATAAGAAAAAATATCGGTAAGCCTACCACAAGGGCAATGGAAAAACAGATCAACTGCCTTTTGGTAAGGTTAAACATTACCTTGGTTTTTACGGTACTTAAATCTTTGGGTATAGGTACATATGCCATAAAATCCTCCTTTCCATTTAATTTTTATTTTAATGGGAACTAAAAATACTTTTTGCCAGTGAGCCTGTCTTAAATAGGGTAAAGCAAAGTAAAACTGTATAGCCTACACAAGTCCATATTGCACTCATAATATCAGCATCTGTGGCAATGGATTGGACTAATACTGCATAAATCCCTACACATACCATAATGAGAAAGGCTTGAAAACCAAGGGCAAACATGGATTTTAAATAATTTTGCCCCATACTGCCCCACTCCCTATTTGCCATTGTAGAAAAGGGGATGGGTGCAAGGGATATCATTAAATATATTTCTACCATTCGCCCATAGATAACTACAAAAATACAGATAGTAAGGGCATTCATGGTAAATCCAACAAACATACTTTGTAGCCATAAGCCAAAGAGAGGACCAAGTTCCATTGCCAAAAGCCGTGTTTCCATATCTGCTATGGCAGAACTTATATCTATATTGGTATCGCTAATAATAACACCTGCTGCACCTGAGACAACATGCTGGGACAAATCAAAGATTCCCATAATGATATTAAAGGTGTTGGTTATTATCATTACTGCCACAAAGGTTTTAAATATCCATTTGAAAAACATAAAGGTTTCAAAGTCATGCATATTATTCTTTTCTATGACCATTTGTATCAGTTCGTAGCACATGATAAAGGTCAAGATAATGCCGGCAATAGGAATAATCACTGTTTCGGAGAGGTTTCGTATCATGGAAAAGACACCGCCATTCCATACTGACGGTGTCATTCCTACTTCACCTGCGATTTCGCCAACCTTTTGGTTGACATTATCGAACATCCCCGACAAGTTATCCGTTATACCGCCAACTAATAGCTCTTTGAGCCACTGAGTAATACTGTCGATGATGCTTTGCATAATCTTTTACCTTAACCAAATAACCCTGAAAGAAGGGGTACAAGGGTCATGCCAATCAGTGCTACGCCACCGCCTGCCATTAGCTGTTTCATCCCTTGTGATTTTGCACCGGGGTTGTCATTACCATAACCTTCTAAAAGATTAATAACTCCCCAGATACCAAGTCCTGCACCAAGAGCAATAACCAATGTTTGCAATACGTCTACTGCTGAATTAAAAAATGCCATAATTATTTCCTCCTAAAATTTATTTTATTTTGAATTAAAATAACCGCCTAGTCAGCGGTTTTGTTTTCATCTGCAAGGTCTATTTCATAAACATTATAAACCTCCTTAGATTTTACCTTTAGTTTTGTGGATAGATATTTTTCAATATTGAAGGTGTTTCTTTTATCAAAGTCGGATAAGTATTTGTAGTTTGGATGCTTTGTAATGTCGTACTTGTCCGATAGAAATGGGCGAACACCCCTTAGCTGTAAAATGCACTTGCCTCCATCCATAACAGCAAGTTCATCCATACTCATAAGCTCCTTTCCCAGCTTTTGATAATTAAGCCCATAACTCCTTTGTGTCCCTCTGGTGTCGGAAGTATTAAACATATCAATGGTTTCTTTTCCGAGGGTTTCTGATAAATCCTTGAGGGTAGTTTTTTCCTTACCACCAAGGAAGATCATACTATCACAGTTGCCGATGATGGTATCCGCATTATCCTTATATAATGCCTTTAACTGGCTTTGTGCCTGTAAAACAAGGCAAGCTGAAATCTCTCTTGAACGAATAGTAGCCATTAGCTTTTCTAGTTTTGGAATCTGCCCAATATTTGCAGCTTCATCAATTAGACACCTTACATGAATGGGTAATCTACCCCCATATACATCATCTGCCTTATCACAAAGTAAATTAAAAAGTTGGGTATATGCCATAGATACTAAAAAGTTAAAGGTATCATCTGTATCACTAATGATAATAAACAAGGCTGTTTTTCTATCTCCCAAGGTATCTAGTTCCATTTCATCATAGGCAGTAATTTCTCTTAATTCCCTAATATCAAAGGGAGCTAGTCTTGCTCCACAAGATATAAGAATAGATTTAGCAGTTTTACCTGCCGCTAATTTGTATTTCTTGTACTGCCTTACTGCAAAATGTTCTGGGTCTTTTTCTTCTAAGGCATCAAACATTAAATCTACAGGATTTTTAAAATCCTCATCATCTTCACGCACCTCTGAAGCATTGATAAATTCAATCAGGGTAGAAAAGTTTTGTTCATGTTCAGGAGCCTCAAAATAGATATAGCCAATGAGTGCGGTATAAAGCAGGGTTTCTGCCTTTACCCAAAAATCATCACCTCCCTTACCATCACCTTTGGTATTGGCAATCAAAGTAGTAACCAGTTTTAAAATATCCTTTTCGCTTTTGATATAGGCAAATGGATTATAGTGCATAGACTTTTTAAAATTAATGGTGTTAAGAATCTTAATTTTATATCCCTTACGCTGTAATAATTTCCCGCACTCCACAACAATACTGCCCTTTGGATCTGTAACCACATATGAACTATGACATTGCATCAGATTTGGCTTTAGCCAAAACCTTGTCTTTCCTGAGCCAGAACCACCTACGATTAGCACATTTTTATTTCTAGCATTTTTAGGATTCTTAGGACGGTTAGACATCATAAGCCTTTCTGTTTCAGTTAGTATCACGTTATTTTGGAATACGGGGTCTTGAAAAGGGCGGATATCCTCTCTATTGCCCCAACGGGCAGAGCCGTATTCTATCCCCTTTCTATATTTCTTAGCATTCTTACCCTTTAGATAAACTGTAAGGCGAATAATAACCGCTATAGCTATGGCAAATAGTAAATCTTTTGGGTTTAAACTTGGAAGTGGGTTATCAAATGCTAATCTAAAGCCATTCATTAGGTTTAAAATTTTCTGCCCAATATCATATCCAAAGGCAAGTCTCCATGCCTGTGGTACCTTGGTAAAAAATAGGGCTAAAAATAGATAAGGGATATTTAGAATTAATATTTTTTTTAGTCTTGTATTCATAGGCTTTGCTCCCTATCTTTACTTTTCACCCTATCTGTAACTGTGTTTTTCACAAGCTGGGTAAACTTTTTAAGCTGTGAAAGTACGGAAGGCCTTTCTGCTCTTTTTACCATTTTAGATGTAAAATCCGTAAATGCAGCAGTAATGGCATCTGCATCCCTTCCTTTAAAAAAGACCAGATATTTAGGTGGGTTTATACTTTTATCTTTCTTAATGGCAAAATCTACACCATATTTTCTTGCTGATCTTTCAAAGCTTTTAATATTTTTATCTGTAATTTCAATATTGGTCATTCCTGCATTTTGTTTGGCAAGGTCTTTAAGACTTTGCTTGCCTTGAGGAATTTCAGGGTATTTTTTCTTATCCTTACGCCATGCTAGATATTTTAAAATAGCTGCCTTTAAACTTCTTGCTGTAAGCTTTGTACCGCTTATTACAAGTGCTACTGTTCTATTTTCTACTTCTTCCTGCATAGGAAGCTCCTCCCTTCTGTTTTTGCCATAGAAAAAGGTATTTTGTAATCCTCTTGTATCAGGTACAAAATGCCTTTAGGAGTTTCTATTTAAATCATGATTTACCAATGCCGAGTAATAACTATCTATGGTGGATGGTGCATTAAATAAGGTAGCCAGTAAATACCTCCTGATGTTACGGATATAGGTGGTGGTCTTATCAAGGCATTCAAAGACATAGTCAATATGCAGACAATTTATCCTTAGTAGCTTTTCTTTTACAAGCTGTGCAGGGTAATCATCCCCTGCAACATTGATGGTATCTTTAGTAGAACATAGAGTTTCTACCATTAGGTCTACGATTTCATCTAAACGCTCACGATTATGATTATCTTTAATATACCTATATTCAATATTTTCTAAAACCATTTCTTTTATTTCTGCCGGGCTATCACATCCAATCTCATCATATCTCATCTTTTTTTCTTGCGGCTCTTTATTTGATTGATACAGATTTGATGGATAAGGATTTGATACCTCCATATTTAATAAATCAGTATTTAATGAATTAGTATTTAATATATTAGTACTTAATTGGTGGGGGTTTCCCAAGATAGGCTCAGCCTGCTTAGGTTTTCCCAAGATTGGATTTTCCAATATAGGTTTCTCCTGTGCTTGGTTGTCCAAGATAGGATTATCCAGTATTGGATTTTCCCCTTTAGGTGGTGTATCAGTCATATCAAGGGTTTGAGGCTGTTCAAAAATAGTATATTCTGTAGTAGTTAGTTGCCCTTTTTCATTTCTTAACCGCCTACGAATTACATAACCATTAGCCTCCAGTTCCTTTACCCCACTGTTAATACTATCTATGCCATCCTTACATATACAGGCAAGTCCCTTAGTCGTATAATCCCAGTTGTCTGGTAAAGAAAGCATAAGGGATAACAAGCCTTTTGCTTTTAGGGAAAGGTCTGTATTTCTTAAATGATGGTTTGACATTACTGTATAATCCCGTGTTTTTTTTACCCTAAAAACTGCCATAATTATCACCTCTTTTCCTGCTTATATCTTGTTTATCTTTCCTGATCCCTAGTTCGTTTTTTATGCCAACCTTCAAGTAATTTAATAATCGTTTCTTCCATTTGTTTTGGTGTATATGACTTTGGAAAATACCTCTTTAACTTATCTCCTGTAAGGGTTACCTTGTCTAAGTCTCCCTTCTTTTCCTCACTCATTATGGCACTCATAACTTCAAGGCTTAACTTCCCCTCATTACTAAATTTCTTTAATCTCTGTGCCTGTGAAAGTGAAGGTGTTGCCTGTTCCATATCCATAGCTTCAAGTAAATCAGCTTGTTCCTCATTTTTAAGGAAGGATAGTTCCACAGCAGGATTAAAGGCTATTTTCTTTTCATCTACCATTGAAAGCAGTTCGGGGATAAGATGGGTAAGACGGATGTAACGATAAATTTGATTTTTACTTTCGCCAATTTGCTCGGCTAATATGTCGCTTGATTTCTTCCCTAATAAATTATTCCCAACTTGGGAACCATTTTCTTTTGATGGTCTACCAGCTTGTCTTTTCATAGCTTCTAATTTCATTTTGTATGCAAAGGCTCTTTCACTTGGTAAAATATTTTCTCTTTGCAAGTTACTGTCAACCATGATAATAATAGCGGCATCATCGTCAAGGCTACGGACTATGACAGGCATCGTTTCTAGTTCTGCAAGTTCACAGGCTCTTTTTCTTCGGTGTCCCGCCACAAGTTCGTATCCACCCTCATCACGGGGTCTTGCAATGGCTGGAACTAAAACTCCATATTGTTTAACACTTTCTGTTGTGTCAAACATAGCCTCATTGTCAATTACCTTAAATGGGTGATCTTTAAAGGGATGTAATTCTGTTAAAGGAATTTCAATTATCTTTTCCCTTGTTTCATCTGCCCTACTTTCCTCTGTGGAGAATAAATCATCTACTGATGCCAGCTTTATGTTTTTGGCGGAGCTTTTCAATTTTCAACACCTCCTTGGTTAAATTTCCATACCCTTCTGCAACTTTACCTTTTGGGTCATGGGCAAAAATACTTTTTCCCTCTGCACTGATTTCTGCTGCCTTTACTGAGCGGGGTATATCTGCTTTAAATACTTTAATACTGCCTTCGTAAGTTTCTCTTACCAAACTGCTAATGTCCTTTGCAAAATTAGTACGCCCATCTACCATAGTTAGCAAAATACCATCAATTTTTAGTTTAGGGTTTATCTGTCTGCGTACCTTTCCAATGGTCTGTAAAAGCTGTTCTAATCCCTTTGCAGGTAGATAGTCAGCTTGTACAGGAATAATTACACTATCAGATGCTGCAAGGGCATTAATCGTTAACATACCTAAAGAGGGCATACAATCTAAAAGTATAAAATCATACTGCTTCTTCATCGTATCAAGGTATTGTTTAAGTATAGTTTCCCTGCTCATAGCATTAACAAGGGATACTTCCATACCAGATAATTCAATGTTTGCTGGAAGTAAGTCCACCCCCTCATGATGTTGTAAAATGCCTTCTCTAGGCTCAATGGGTGTATCGGTAATAATCTTTCCCATTACTGTTGCAATGGTTGTTGGAAGCTTATCCGGCTGTTGGAATCCTAAACTAATGGACAAACTACCTTGTGGATCTGCATCTACAAGTAAAACCTTTTTCCCTTCCATCGCCAGTCCTATACCTAAGTTGGCACAAGTAGTTGTTTTGCCTACACCACCCTTTTGATTGGCAATGGCAATTATTTTTGCGTTCAATTCTGTTCCCCCTTTCAATTTTGGGTACAAAAAAACCGCTTACTTTATTTTTCAATAAAGAAAACGGCTTTTTCTATTTTTATTTAATTTAATTTTTCTTAGTTTTACAAGGTGTAAATATGCTAAATATGTTAATTTAATCATGTATCAACATATCTACACACTCCATATCTAAAACTACTGATACCTCAATTTTATTTCTCAATTCCTTATTTCTAAAATCATCACCATCTTTGGTAAAAGTAACATAGTTCGTAAGGTGTTGAAAATTAAGGATTTCTACGTATCTTTCCTTTGCATTCCTATTACGCATTCGATATGACTCGAGACATTAGAACTACCGTCTCAACATGGCTCGAGATGACAGTATTGATGTTATAGGTCACTGCACG
>Ga0209075_1001197_pt1 | contig 24803 bp, 22 predicted proteins | sample Stecom2011_FD_187523 | JGI IMG/M metagenome (GOLD analysis project Ga0209075, IMG submission 187523) | Agricultural soil microbial communities from Utah to study Nitrogen management - Steer compost 2011 (SPAdes) (version 2) | ecosystem: Environmental > Terrestrial > Soil > Agricultural land...
CCCGAACTCAGCAGTGAAACAGATCAGCGCCGATGGTAGTGTGGTTCGCCCATGTGAGAGTAGGTCATCGTCAGGCTCTTAATACCAAAACCCCCGACAGCGTCGCTGTCGGGGGTTTTTTATTTGTACCTGGAAAATAAAGCCGTGACACTTGTTATTTACTGATCAATTCGATGATGCCGCCCATGATGCTCTGCATCAGGGTAAAGCGATCATTGGTCTGGCTAATGTGGGCCTGAATCTGGCTCGCCTGCCAACTGGCGATCCACACAAGGGCAGCCACCAGAGCAACGCTGGTCACCGTGAGCCACCCCATGCGCCTTGCCAGGCGCCGGGTGCGGCGCCCCTGACGGTTTCTTTCGTCTTCGAGCTGCTGTCGTAATTCCCGTACCCTTTCCTCCAGTTCCTCATAAGCCACCTCCAGAGTCGACATCCGGCCGGTGATGCGCCGGTGCACCTGTTCAGGCGCTTCTTTGACGGGCATACCCACACGCTCTACCTCGATTCGGAGGGCCTCACTCTGTTCCGGCTCCGGAATATCAGACAGGATGAGATCGAGTGTCCGCATCAGTTGCTCCCTGTCGACCTGTTTTCGGATAACCCCCGAGGCACCCAGTGAGCGAGCTTGCTCAATGTATTTCTCTGCGTTTTGGGAGGTATACATAAACACCGGAATATCGCGGGTCTCTGGCTGGGCCTTGAGCTTTTCAAGAGTCTGAAACCCGTTCATGCCGGGAAGCAGGTGATCCAGAAAAATGATGTCGAAATGTTCGGACTGGAGAACCGGGAAGGCCTCCTCAGCTGTCGCCACGCCCTTGCTGGTGATGTCTGCACGCTCCAGCAGGCGTGCCAGTATGATCCGCGCTGTTGAAGAGTCTTCTATGATAAGCGCATGGCCCCGTGGCATTGCGTGTCCCTCTGGCGTTAACCATCGTTTGATATTAACAGGGAACTATATAAGCAGATCATAAAACATACAGCGGATGAAGGGGCCGAGGTGTCACATTTGAGACACCCCTTCCACTTTTTGCATGTTGTGTTAACGCTTCTGCTTGAGCAGTTTGTTAACCAGAGCTCGCAAGGCTGCGGGTTTGACCGGTTTGTACAGAACCTGATAGCCCCGCTCGATGGCTTCTTCGCGGACTTCCGGGGCCATATAGCCGGTGATGAGGATGCCGGGAATCGCAACGCCCAAGGCTTCCTGAATGCCGTCCATGGCGTCCAGTCCGTTCCGGTTATCGTCGAGCTGATAATCGGCGAGGATGATGCCAGGCTGACGGCCGTTGAGCTGGGCCAGGGCGGTTTCAAGGCTAACCGCTGCAATCACCTCGCACTGCCAGTTGCTGAGCAGGGCAGCCATGCCCTGCAGAATGGCCGGGTCGTTATCAATGCACAGCACCTGCAGGCCGCCCAGACTGGAAACGCGCCGGGGGCTGTTGTTGGTCTTACTGGCGTTTACCTGTACCTGTTCGGCGGGTGCTGTAGGTACTGTAATGGCGAAACAACTGCCTTTCCCCTGGGTTGAACGCACGGTAACCGGGTGCTCGAGCATACCACTGATCCGGTCTACGATAGCCAGGCCCAGTCCCAGGCCCTTTTTGTCCCGTCCCTGCTGAAACCGTCGAAACTCTTCAAAGATGTGAGTGAGCTGGTCGTCCGGCATACCAGGACCGGTATCCCAGACCTCGATGCGCAGATACCCTTCCATGCGTCGGCAGCCCATGAGTATCTGGCCTTTTGCGGTATAGCGGATCGCGTTTGAGAGGAAATTCTGTACCACGCGGCGCAACAGTTTTGCGTCAGAGCGGACCCAGGCTGAACTCGGCACAACGTGCAGGTCCAGCCCCTGATCTTTGGCGATGGCAGAGAATTCGGTCGCCAGGTGTCGCAGCAATTCGTTTACCGGGAACACGCTGATGTCCGGCTCCAGGGCACCGGCGTCCAGTTTGGAGATATCCAGAAGGGTGCTGATGATCTCTTCAGCGGCCCCCAGGGAGCTGTCAATATGCTCTACCAGTTCCCTGGGCTCGCCATCCCGTATTTTTCCGGAGAGCGCTGAGGTAAACAGCCGGGCGGCGTTCAGGGGTTGCAGCAGATCGTGACTGGCGGACGCGAGGAAACGAGTCTTACTCTGGTTGGCCTGCTCTGCCACAGATTTGGCTTTGAGCATCTGCTCATTGATAACCTGCAGCTCCTGGGTGCGCTCGCGTACCCGCTGCTCGAGATAGGTGTTGGTTTCCTTGAGCGCCTGTTCGGTACGACGCATCGGAGTGATGTCCTGGAAGGTTGTTACGTAACCACCACCCGGAATGGGGCTGCCGTCGATTTTTACCACGGTGCCATCGGGGCGCTGGCGTTCGTACGACATGGGCTCCCCATTGCGCATGGCGTTGCAGCGGCTCTCGATAATGTCGTCCACACGTCGCGCAGACAGGTTCGCGTTGGTCAGGTTGTAGCGCATCAGGTCTTCGATGGGCCGCCCTACGCGTACAAAGCCCTTGGGGTAATGGAACAGTTCCAGATACCGGTGGTTCCAGACGACCAGCTGTTGCTGGTGATTAACCACAGAGACGCCGATGCTGATGTTCTCGATCGCGGATTGAAGCAGTTCCCGGCTGAAGGTCATCGCCTGCGACGCTTCATCCACGATGCTGACCACGTCTTCAATCTGCATGTCGCGCCCGGTCAGCGTCGATTCCAGTACGACCCGGGCGGTCGATGCGCCGATTACGGAAGCGAGCTGGCGCTCGATATACTTCATCAGGTGAGACGAAGCTGGTCGATGCGGGTACAGGCGGATCGCATTACGCCGTTCATAGTTCCGGAAGACACTTTCGGAGCGTTCTTCACCCATAAAGCGGTCGGTCAGAGCTTGCAGGTCTGAGGTAAGAATTTCGCCTTGCCAGCTTTGGTGTTGAGCGCTTTCCGGTTTGGGGTGGGCTTCCTGGAAAAACGTGGCAATCTGAATTTTTTCCCGGATGCGTTGCCGGGTAAACAGGGACAGAACCACATAGACCAGGGTGTTGATGCCCAGGCTCCAGAGAATGCCGTGACTGGTCTGGTCGAGCTCAGACCCGAGCAGTGCCGTTGGTCTGGTCCAGCTCAGGCCGAACAGGCCGTGTTCGATAAAGTCACCCGAAATCCAGCCGGTTGCTGCCAGAGCGGGGAGCATCAGGGTGTAACACCACATCAGGAAGCCTAGCCCCAGGCCCCAGACCGCGCCCGTGAAGTTACCCCGACGCCACAGAATACCGCCCACCAGAGCCGGGCCAAACTGGGCGGCTGCAGCGAAGGAGAGCAGGCCAAAGGCAGTGAGGCTGTAATCCGCGCCCGCCATGCGGTAGAAGCCGTAAGCGGTGAGCAGAACCACAAAGATTGCGGCGCGGCGAATGGACAGGAGGAGAAAGCTGAGGTCTGCTTTCTGGTTCATTCTCGGTCGAAAGAACCGAAGCAACCCGGGCATGATGATTTCATTACTGACCATGGTGGCGATGGCCACGGAGCACACGATCACCATGGCGGCGGCGGCTGAACCGCCGCCCAGAAAGGCCAGCACGGCCAGCCATTGCTCGCCGGCCATGATGGGCAGCTGAAGGATCACGATATCCGGGTCGCCACCGGCGAGTTCGGAGTGCAACAGTCCGCCTGCGGCGATGGGTATCACAAAGGCGCTGGCGATCACCAGATAGATAGGCATGGCCCAGCGGGCCACTTCAAAATCCCGATGATCGGCGTTTTCGACCACCATCACGTGAAACTGGCGAGGCAGGCAGATGATGGCCAGCATGGCCACGAGGGTCTGGGTCAGGAAAGGTGGGGCCTCGACACTGTCAAAGGTCAGGGTGCCGATCAGGTCAGCCTCCGCCGCTTTGCGGAACAGGTCGCCGAAGCCATCAAACAGGCCGTAGCCGACAAACAGCCCGACCGCGACAAAAGCGATGAGTTTGATCAGCGACTCAAAGGCAACCGCCTGAATCATACCCCGGTGGTGTTCGGTGGATTCCAGGTGTCGGGTACCGAACAGGATCGTAAAAACGGCGAGGGCCAGAGTGATGTACCAGGCTGAGTCGTTCCAGACGGTCACGATCACTTCGTCATAGGCCCCTTCGGTGCTGGAGAGCAAGTTAAAGCCCAGAGCGATGGCTTTAAGCTGCAGGGCGATATAAGGCACGCTGCCGATCAGTGCAAACAGGGCAACCATCGCGGCCAGAAGCTGCGATTTTCCGTAGCGGGAGGCGATGAAATCTGCGATTGAGGTACTGTTGTTGCGTTTACTGATGTAAATAATTCGCCGTATCAAGGGCGCAAAAAATACAAAGACCAGCAACGGACCGAGGTAGATCGGAAGGAACGCGAAACCTTCCTGGGTGGCCCGGCCTACCGCGCCGTAAAAGGTCCAGGAGGTGAAGTAAACGGCCAGGGACAGGCCATAAATATGAGTCCGCGCCAGTCTGCGTCGATACAGCCCCGGGTGCCGGTCCCCTGCCCAGGCAATGAGGAACAGCAGGGAAATATAGGAGATCGATATCAGTATAAGCAGCCAGACGCTAATCATATTGAGGGGTTACTCGATCCTTGGCCGGTCAGGCGTCACAAACCGTGGAGTATAGCGGATCCTGCGAGTCCAGTCGTTTCAGGTTAGCGACGCTCGGGGAGCCGTCTGAAGCCAGGGGAACCAGCTCCTGACTCAGGCAGTTAATCAGGTGGACGCGGTGCGAAACGGCATCGGTGACCGTCTGGGAGAACCGGTAAAGCGTGAACCGGAGAATGTCTGAGTCCGGTGTATCCCTGCTGATGCTGGAGGTATCGACCGTCGAGAAAGCGGTCACGTAGGGGAAAGCAAAGGTCCAGGGCCGGAAGAAAATTTTCTCTTGCTCCAGATGCACCACAACGGCTTCGTCCGGCAGCAGCGAGCGTTTGTGGTCATACCAGGTGTACTCGCCATAAATAAGGTAACCGAGCATCCCGGCTCCGGCGAAAACCGGGATAAGCCACTTCGGGGCCCGCTTTGCGGAAAGCGAGCGGATGGCGAGAGCGATACCGGCGGCGCCCAGGCCGCAAATGAGCGTGGCAACAAGAGTCCAGAACATAAATACCTATCCTTAAAAAGAACGGGCTCCCTCAAAAGAGGAAGCCCGTTCGTTCTCAACCTGTCCTCATTATAAGCAATGATTCAGGCTGTATGGTGGGTTAGTGGTCGTGGGCTGCGCTGGCACCGCGAGGATAGCGCACGCTTTCAACCAGATCCTGAATCTCAACGGGCGGTGCAGCAGTCACTTTGGATACGGTGAAGGCTACCGCAAAGTTAACCACCGCGCCAACCGCGCCGATCGACAGCGGAGAGATGCCGAACAGCCAGTTTTCCGGAGTGTCGGCCAGGTTGTTGGTACCGGCGATAAAGAACCAGCCTTTGTAGATAAAGATGTAGACCACGGTAAAGATCAGGCCGGACAACATGCCTGCGATGGCGCCCACGTTGTTCACGCGCTTGGAGAAAATCCCCATCATCAGCGCCGGGAACAGCGATGCTGCGGCAATACCGAAGGCCAGGGCCACGACCTGGGCCGCAAACCCTGGAGGGTTAGCGCCAAGATAGGTGGCCACCACAATTGCTACCGCCATCGAAATCCGGGCGGCCATCAGCTCGCCTTTCTCCGAGATTTCGGGATTCAGTCTGCCTTTGATCAGGTCATGACTCACCGCCGAGGAGATCGCCAGCAGCAGGCCCGCCGCGGTGGACAGCGCTGCCGCCAGACCACCAGCGGCAATCAGGCCGATGACCCAGCCGGGCAGGTTGGCAATTTCCGGGTTGGCCAGTACCAGGATGTCGTTGTTGACCACCATCTCGTTACCGTTCCAGCCACGCTCAGACGCGGTGTCGGAGAAGGCCGGGTTGGCATCGTTGTAGAGCTGGATACGGCCATCATTATTCTTATCCACGTACTGGATCAGACCGGTTTCTTCCCAGGTTGCAATCCAGCCAGGACGCTCATCGTACTCAATGGGCTGGGCCTGGGTGCCTTCGGGATAGATGGTGGTCATCAGGTTCAGGCGGGCCATGGAGGCAACCGCCGGGGCGGTCAGGTACAGCAACGCGATGAATACCAGCGCCCAGCCACCGGACCAGCGCGCATCGGCTACTTTCGGGACGGTGAAGAACCGGATAATAACGTGGGGCAGGCCGGCGGTACCGATCATCAGGGTCAGGGTGAACAGCATCATGTTCAGCTTGTTGTCCACGTCGGCCGTGTACTGGTTAAACCCGAGGTCTGTCACCACCTGGTTCAGTTTGGCCAGTAACGGCATGCCTGATTCGGTATGGGTCGAGAACATGCCGAACATCGGCACCGGGTTACCGGTCAGGTGAAGCGAGATAAACACCGCCGGGATCGTGTAGGCAACGATCAGTACGCAATACTGGGCTACCTGGGTATAGGTGATCCCTTTCATGCCGCCGAGAACGGCGTAGATGAATACGACCACTCCGGCAATGATCAGTCCGGTTGTGGATTCCACCTCCAGAAAGCGGGAGAACGCAACGCCGGCACCGGTCATCTGGCCGATGACATAGGTAACCGAGGCAACGATCAGGCAGATAACGGCCACCAGCCGTGCGTTCGCGCTGTAATAACGCTCACCGATAAAGCCGGGGACGGTAAATTTACCGAACTTGCGCAGGTAGGGAGCCAGCAGCATGGCCAGCAGGACATAGCCTCCGGTCCAGCCCATGAGGTAGGTGGAGTTGGAGTAACCGCCGGCAGCGATCAGCCCGGCCATTGAGATAAACGATGCTGCAGACATCCAGTCGGCGCCGATGGCCATACCGTTGGTCACGGGATGGACGCCACCGCCTGCGACATAGAAGTCTTTGGTGCTGCCAGCCCTTGCCCAGACTGCAATCAGAATATAGAGGAGGAAAGAACCTCCGACGAACAACAGGTTAATAGTAAACTGGCTCATGAGCTTTTACTCCTCGTCGACGCCAAACTGTTTATCGATTTGGTTCATGCGCCAGGAGTAAAAAAAGATCAGGACGATGAAGGTGAGAATGGAACCTTGTTGGGCAAACCAGAACCCGATATCGGTACCACCGACTTCAATGCCTGAAAGCAGGGGGCGGAGCAGGATGGCAGCACCATAAGAGCACAGAGCCCAGACGATAAGACTGCCAAAGATCAGGCGAAGGTTCGCCTTCCAGTAGTTAACGGCATCATAGCTATGACCTGACATATAATCACTCCTGTATTGTTTTTGTAGAGCTTTAACTGTTTTTTTTCAGGGGTGTTGCTGTTCGGGAATTTATTATTCCAATGATATTAATCCGACATAGTGTCATCTCTGACTTTACCGGTGACACGGATCAGGGATATTGGCAAATAGTCTAAAGCGTCAACGCCGCAAACCCGCGCCGTTGACGCTTTACAGGGTAGGTGGGAGCAAATCAAAGTTGATGCATTTGTTGTAAACGGCGCTGATAATGCAGCTTATTAATGAGTTCTTTCAGGGATCTTACGTTTTGCTTTCTCGCGATATTAAGGGCAATGAGTGTGAGTTCGGCGGTAACTAATGCATCTGCTGCTGCGTGATGGCGTTCACTAATCTGTAAATTAAAGTGATCGGCCCAGTGATCCAGGCTGTGCCCAGCGATGTCGGCGTGCGGAAAAAACGCCGGTAAAAGCTTCGCGACATCAATCCAGAGATGCTGAGCAGAATAGCCAAGCCGGGTTTTCAGGGCCTTTTCCAGAAACTTTTTATCGAATGCGGAGTGGTAGGCCAGAATAGGGTCTCCATTCATCCACTCGAGCAGGTGTATGAGGGCGTCCCGGGTTTCATGGCCACGGGTCAGCGCCTCGGGCCCGATGCCATGAATCAGTACGGTCTCGGTGATATCGAGATCCGGTCGTCGCAACACCAGGTCAAACTGGTCATCCAGGCGGATGGCGTTCTGCTCGATGGCCACGGCTCCGATGGCGATAACCTCGTCTTTGGACGCATTCAAGCCGGAGGTTTCAAGATCCAGCACGATCATCCGGCAACCCGAGAGGGGCTGGTCACCCGCCGTCACCGGGCGCGGGAAATGGTCAGGAACACCTCGTCCGGCCTGGCTGCGGGCAAACCACTGTCTGATCTGTTCGAACATGCAACGGCCTATAGTTGGTAGGTGATTTCCAGTTTTTGCTGGAGCCGCTGGGCCTGACGGAAGGATTCGCGCAAGATACGGCGGTCCAGTTCGTTCAGATCGTCCGGGTCTATGTAATTGCTGAGCTCTTCTCCCCTGTCAAGCATGTCCTGATGCGCTCGCATTCTCATGGCCTGGATGAGGCTGTAGGCCTCCCGCCAGGCGTTGGCATCCTTGGCATTGAAAATTCCCTTGCGAGCCAGCTCATCGATTCGCTCCAGAGTGTTGGCAGTTTCCACTCCGTGAGCAAGGGCAAGAACCCGGATCGACTCAACGAAGGGCGCGAGACCCTGTCGTTTCAAGTCCAGGGAGTGTTTCTTTTCATCGTTCAGGTAACGAAAGTTACGGAACAGGGTCAGCGGTGGCTTACGCTGCATGGCGTTGCCGGCCAGCATCTTCTGAAACAGGGAGTTTTTGCGAATTCTGGCCAGGACCTTCACCAGCAGCTGATGCAGGGGCTCCTTAGGTCCGAAGACCGCTCTCATATCCAGGAAGATAGAAGAATAAACCAGGTTCTGGGGAGTGGATGCGTCGATAAAGCGGATAAACCAGCTGTCCCATTCGTCGGCACTCAGACACAGCCTGGGATTGCCCGCCATGATATTGCCTTTACACAGGGTGAATCCGCATCGGGCGAGCTCATCATTTACCTTGCGGGCAAAGGGAAGCAGCTTTTCCCGAACCTTATCCGGCGTCATCCCCTCCGGTACCTCAAACAGAATGCCGTTATCCTGATCGGTCAGGAGTGTTTGCTCCTGGCGGCCTTCGCTACCGAAAGCGAGCCAGGTAAACGCCATACCGGGGTCGTTTTCCTGCAGGTTGAGCTCCAGAACCCGGCGTACCGTGACGTCGTTAAGGGTGGTAATGATCTTGACGATCTGTCCTGAGCCGGCACCGTGCGCGAGCATCGTATCCACCAGCCGGGAAACGTCGGTACGCAGGCTGATCAGGCTGTCCAGGGTGTTGGCAGTGCCAATGGTCCGGGCGAGGTTGACCAGGTCCACCCGTTGCAGTGAGAACAGATCCCTTTCGGATACCACGGCCACCAGCTGCTGTTGGTCGTCCACCACGCATATATGTGCAAAGTGATGCTCGGCCATCAGCAGCGCGGCCTCAAACGCCGCGGCGCTGGCCGGCAGACATTCGGGCCCGGGTGTCATGACCTCTCCGATCGCGGTATCCAGAGATGCGGTGGCGTCGGCCACCAGTGTGCGCAGGTCCCGGAGGGTAAAGATACCTATCGGCCGCCACTTGTCCTGAACAATCACAATGCTGCCCACCCCGTTGTCGTGCATCAGGGCTACGGCCTGGCGTACCGGCAGGTCGGGCTGGCAGACGATCGGCGTGCGCAGGGTGTATTGCTCCAGCGGAGCGTCCAGACTGTTGCTGGAACCTATGGAGGCCAGGGCCCGGGACTGGATGCGCTGGTTTACCTGATCAAGGAGGCTGCTGACACCACGCAAGCAGTAATCACGGAATGGCTGGCTTTCAGAAAACAGCGTCACAAAGTCGTTGCCCTCAATGCTCAGGCAGAATGTGTCGCCAGAGGCGCGGTGCAGAGTGCGGGTCGGGCGCTCACCCACCAGAGCGGCGAGTGGGAAGCACTCGCCCTGGCTGATTTCGAAGGTGGTTTCGGTCCGCTCTCCGCTCTTGTGGTATCGCTCCCCGCGGATTCGACCCTGTTTGACAACGTAAAAGCGGGTCACGGGGCCATCATCGGGAGACAGCACCACGTCCCCGTCGGCATAAAAACCCAGGCTGGCGTGCTCGGCAAAATGGGCCAGATGGGTATCGTCCATATTCGAAAACGGCGAATGCTCTCGCAAAAACGCCATAATGGCGCGAGTGTTCTGGGGGTGGCGACTGTCCTGGGTGGTGGCTGTCATGATGGTGTCATCCTGATGCTGATGGTCTTTGCGCGCAGTGTCTGCGGCACCATCGTTTTTATTATCTCTGTCCAGTGTAGTGCAGCAGGTTATTGTTGTACCTTACGATTTTGGTCGCAGCGCGAGAATTGGCCAGCTTTATGGCAAACCCGGGCGATGGTAGAGTTCACTAACCTGTCAATCGGAAGCCGTCAGTACCATGACTCGTAAAGATGAACGCCTCGCTTTCCTGGAAGAGATGAAGGACGTGCGGCGGATACGCAAGCCTAACAAAGCGGAAATCACCGTACCCCGGGAGCTTACGCCTGGCCAGGTGGCACGCCAGCAGGCGGCGGTCGAATCACCGGTCTGGGATCGTAACCCGCTCACCTCTGATATGGTTGAGCCACTGACAGCGCATGATGTGCTGAGCTGGATGCGGCCAGGGGTTCAGCATGGGGTGTTTCGCAAGTTGCGGCTGGGCCAGTACCCGATCGAAGCCCGGCTGGACCTGCACCGTATGACGGTAGAGCAGGCTCGCCGCGAAGTGTTCGGGTTTGTGAATGATTGTCTGCGTTACGGGCTACGCTCGGTTATTGTCCTGCATGGCAAGGGGGAACGTAACAAGGATGGGATCGCACACCTGAAAAGCTGTATCGCCAAATGGCTCCCTGAACTCGACGCAGTTCTGGCCTTCCACTCGGCCCAGAAGCATCATGGGGGCACGGGCGCGGTGTACGTCATGCTCCGTAAAAATGATCGGGACAAACAGCAGAACCGGGAACTCCACGGTAGCCGATGAGCTGATTCTTTTACCCGCAAGGAGATACTTCAGATGAAAAAACTATCAATGGCAACAGTAGTAATCGCCAGTCTGTTCGCTCTGGCTGGCTGTCAGGACAGAGTGATCTGGGACAGTCAGGGTAAGGGGGCAGAGGCGACTCAGGATCGGGAAATCTGGAACAGCAATGGTGAAATGACCAGCGATGAACGCCGGAAGATCTGGCAAACCAAAGACGGCAGGGAAGTGATTAAATAAGTCAGTATTGGCAGCGTAACAGCCAGGTGCAGCAAGGTGCCTTCCATGATGACCGCCTGCTGCCGTTAAGTACATGACCTGCGGGAGATCGCCAGTGTTTGATGTGGCTCGATATGCCAGTGCTGCCAGTTCGATTGTCGAGGCTGGCAGCTTCCTGTTTGAGCGCGGCTGGTCGCCGGCGACCAGCAGCAACTACTCCGCCCGGATCGACAGTGACCATGTGGCCATAACGGTCTCCGGCCGTCACAAGGGGCGGCTGGAGACAGGTGATGTGATGGTGGTTGGCCTTGACGGTCAGCCCGTCCAAAGCCGTAGCAAATCATCCGCTGAGACCCTGTTGCATACCGTTTTGTATCAGGTTTTTCCGGAAGTGGGCGCAGTGCTGCATACCCACTCGGTAAAGGCGACAGTTCTCAGCCGGCTGATCGCGCCCGATGCTGCGCTTGTGTTTGAAGGCTATGAGCTTCAGAAAGCCTTTGCGGGTGTGTCCACCCACGAAGGCCGGGTCACTGTGCCGGTGTTTGATAACACCCAGGACATTCCCGCCCTGGCACGCCAGACCAAAGAGTGGTTTCTGGCCCACCCGGATCAGCCGGGGTATCTGATCAGGGGCCACGGCCTGTATACCTGGGGCACCACCATGGCGGACTGCCTGCGCCATGTGGAGGCGTTTGAATTTCTGTTTGAATGTGAACTTGAAACGAGGAAGGTTTGCCCATGACGACCCTGAGCATTTTTGATCCGGCACAGCCAGACGCTCCCCATACGGTAACCACAGATCCTGAAAAGATCCGCAACACCCTCGCTGACCAGGGCGTGCGCTTTGAGCAGTGGCCCACCCGGGAGTTGCCGCCGGAGGCAACGCAGGAGCAGATTCTTGCGGCCTATGCTGAAGAGGTTGAGAGCCTCAGGCAAACGGGCGGTTTCCAGGCGGCTGATGTGGTGAGCCTGACGGCGGACCATCCGGATAAAGGCGCGTTTCGCCTTAAATTCCTGGATGAGCATACCCACAGCGAAGATGAGGTGCGCTTTTTTGTGCGCGGTCAGGGGCTGTTCTATCTTCATATTAACGGGCAGGTGTATGCCGTACTGTGTCAGAAGAACGATCTGATCAGCGTACCCAATGGCGTCCGCCACTGGTTTGATATGGGGCCGGAGCCGGAGTTTACCTGTATCCGGTTGTTTACCAACCCGGAAGGCTGGGTAGCCAGCTTTACCGGTGAGGATATCGCTGCGAGCCTGCCGCGGTACGAAGCACTCTCGGAGGTGGCAACATGATCAGGGTAATCCTGACCGATATCGAGGGCACCACCAGCGCGATCTCGTTTGTGCACGACGTATTGTTTCCCTACGCCAGTAAACATCTGCCGGATTATATCCGGGCCACCCATCACAGCACCCCGGCGGTTGCTGAGCAGCTGGCGCTGGTGGCGGAGCAGAGCGGTGTCGATGGCAAAAACCTGGAGGAGCTGCTGGAGGTACTGCAGACCTGGATCCGGGAAGATCGTAAGGATGGAGCCCTGAAGGCCCTGCAGGGGATGGTCTGGGAGCAGGGGTATCACAGTGGTGAGATCAAGGGCCATGTATACCCGGATGCGGCGGATTATCTTCAGCGCTGGCACGATCGTGGGTTGCGGCTGTTTGTCTACTCCTCCGGCTCGGTAAAAGCCCAGAAGCTGATCTTCGGGCACAGCAATGCGGGAGATTTGACGCCGTTTTTCTCGGGCCATTTCGACACGTCTGTGGGCGGTAAAAAAGAGGCCCGGTCCTACCACAACATACTGGCGGAGCTGGGTGTGGAGCCCGCCACGGTATTGTTTCTGTCAGACGTAGAAGCAGAGCTTGAGGCCGCAGAGCAGGCCGGGTTGCAGACCGCCTGGCTGGTACGGGACGGCGACTTGCCGACGACTGAACGCTTTGTGGCCCGGGATTTTGCGGAGGTGGACGCGCTCCTGCGCCAGCGCTAGGAGGCTGTTATGGCCCGGCACCCAGTTGTGCAGTGGCTTGTACCGGGCCTGTTAGCGGTACTGCTGACCGGATGTAACCCATTCGCCGAAGCCGAGCAGATGATGGCCGAGTACCTGGAGCGTCTGGCCCGCGTGCTCGAAACCCCGGCTGCCGAGCTGCCCGGCCCCTTACCCCCGGCATCACCATTACCCCGCCGTCGCGAGCGCCAGCTGCCGTTGCCTGAGCTGGATATTGGCATGCTCGACTTTCTGTCACTCTACCGCTGCGAGTTGCAGTTTGTGGTGGGTGAGAAAAACTCCGTTATGGGACGGGTCATGCAGCCACTGAACCAGCTCCGTTACCAAGTCCGGTTTATCCAGGCGGCCCGGGATTGTCTGAACACGGTTGAGAACGGGCAGCTCGAAGCGATTCTGGCAGAGGCGATAGCGACCAAACGCGAAACACTGCCCCGTGCGGTCTGGAACGCTACCTGGGGCACGGAGGAAATCGAACGGCTGTTTACCCTGAGCAAAGGCTTTTATCCGGTGGGTGAGGGGGTGCAGCCGGTCACCGATCTGTTGCGGGAGCTTGACCAGCTTAATCACATGGTTGAGGCCCTGCTGCACCAGAACCTCACGGTACCACTGGATGATCTGGGAGCAATCCATCAACGCTGGCAGGCCGAGTATAGGGCCGGACAACTGATAAACAGCGCCCGTTTGCTGACGACCTACCTGGACGCAGGCACCGGACTGCTCCGGGCACGCCTCGCGCAGCGCCCGTTGTGCCTGAACGGGCGACCTAACAATCAGTCCGATATCGTCCGGAACTTCTTCTTCAATATCTATATCGGCAAGATCCAGCCCTACATGAGCGATGTGCGGCGAGCGGCGGATGCACTGATTGGCGCGCTGGCCCGGCTGGGCGAGCAGCAACAGATGCTGATGCCGGCCAGCTTTCAGACCTGGGCCCAACGGCATCTGTTCATGGAGGCCGGCGGCAGCGTGTGGCAGGAGCTTGACCACGCCATGCTCAGGCACACCCGGCACTGGCAGAAGTTACTGGAGCAATGTGGCCTGCGGCCGGGTGCCTGACTACGGCCAGCGCCGGTCAGCCAGTGGCGACCGGCCGGTTAACTTTCAGGTGAACCATCGCAACCACAAACAGCAGCAGGGTGAGTATGGTCATCATCATGGGGCCTGCAGCACCTTCGCTGAGCCAGGCCGAGACGACCGCCTGGGTAAAGTAGAAGATCACCACAAACGCCATCCAGATGTAGCCCCGGTTGTGGCCGCGGAAAACGGGCACCGCAAAGGCCAGTAAGGGCACCAGCTTGACCGACAGCATCAAGGGAATCGAAACCCCTTCAACGGGAGCGGGGTAGAAGGTGGTCAGGAGTAACCCGGCCAGTACGGCAAGGTAGAGCACGGTGGTAAGGCGTGCGGTGGTTTTTGCTTTCTCGTTATGGAGCATTGCTGGGTTCCGAAGAGTGAAATCAGATTAACCGGACAGCTTCTGTGCCAGTCGGGCGAGCCTTTCGCCAAACGCCTGGCACAGGTCTTTCTCGTGGCCGCTCAGGCCCTGGCCTGCATCCGTTCCGGCCCAATGGGACGGCCCATAGGGCGTGCCGCCTGTGGCGGTCTCGTTCAGAGCGGTTTCTGAATAGGGGATGCCACACAGCACCATGCCGTGGTGCAGTAATGGCATCATCATGGTCAGTAAGGTGGTTTCCTGGCCTCCGTGGAGGCTTCCGGTTGAGGTGAACACACCGCCGGGCTTGCCGGCCAGTTTCCCGCTGAGCCACAAGTCGCCGGTGCCATCCAGAAAGTGCTTGAGCGGTGCTGCCATGTTTCCGAAGCGGGTGGGGCTGCCCAGGGCCAGCCCGGCACAGCCGGCAAGATCCTGACGAGTGGCATAGGGTGCACCGGCATCGGGTACCGGCGGCAGGCTGGCGCTGGTGTCCGGCGACACTGGCGGTACGGTCCGTAGCCTGGCCTGCAGCCCGGCCACGCGGGCGACACCACGGCCAATCTGCGCCGCCATCTCGGCGGTCTGGCCGTTACGGCTGTAGTAAAGCACAAGAATATACGGGCTGGTGTCGCTCATGGCGGGCTCCCCGGGCTGCGTGATGCGTTAAAGGATCTCAAGAACGCTCTCAGGCGGGCGGCCAAGGGCTGCTTTGCCATTTGCCAGTACCACCGGGCGCTCGATCAGCCTGGGCGTTTTTACCATGGCCCGCACCAGTTGTTCCCGGCTCAGGTCCGGGTTATCCAGTCCCTGTTCTTTGTATTCGCTCTCTTTGGTCCGCATGAGCTGACGCGGCTCGTATCCCAGCAGATCGAGAATATGTAACAGCTCCTGCTCTGTTGGCGGGGTCTCCAGGTAGCGTATAATCTCCGGCTTGATTCCCTTTTGCTCAAGCAGCTCAACGGTCTGTCGCGACTTTGAACAGCGCGGGTTATGGAAAATGCGGACTGGTTCTGTCATGGTCACTCCCGGTTTACCGTCGTGGTTGTGTTCCGTTTAAAGGGCGCTAGTCTAACAGGAGGATATCCCTTGCAGTACCCTTGGCCGTTCAGGCGCACCCTGGTTGTCATCACACTCCTGTTCTTGGTACCAATGCTGACCAGTTGCGAACGCACGGACATTCAGCGCGCTGATGGCACAACTGCTGACTGGGAAGACTTCCGGGGCCAATGGGTATTGGTGAACTACTGGGCCGAGTGGTGCAAGCCCTGCCTGGAGGAAATTCCTGAGCTCAATGCCCTTGATAAGTCTCCCGATGTGACGGTGATGGGTGTTAACTTTGACGGCATCACCGGTACCGCTCTGGAACAGCTGGGCCGGAAAATGGGGATTGAATTCCTGATGCTGGGGCACGACCCCGGCCCTGACTTTGGCTGGAGCATGCCGGTAGGCCTGCCCGCCACCTTTATCGTTGATCCTTCCGGGGCTCTGCTCGAAACCCGGTTTGGTCCGCAAACTGAAGATGATCTCCGCACCTTGATCGGCAATTAACCATGGCAAAGACTTTTGTACACCTGCGCGTACATTCTGAATACTCAATGGTGGATGGCCTGGTACGGGTCAAGCCACTGATCAAGCGTGTGGCCGAGCTCGGCATGCCGGCGGTTGGCCTGACTGAACAATCCAACATGTGCTCGCTGGTGCGCTTTTATAAGGCGGCGATGGGGGCAGGCGTCAAACCGATTATTGGTGCCGACATCTGGCTGGAAAACCCGGACGAGCCGGAAACCCCGTTCCGGGTGACGCTGCTGGCGCGCAATAATGACGGCTACCTCAATCTCACCGAAGTGATTTCCCTGGGTTACACCGAGGGGCAGCGCTATGGTAAGCCCATTGTCCGCAAGGAATGGCTGGAAACCCGGGCGGAGGGGCTGATCATGCTCTCCGGTGGCAAGCTGGGGGATGTCGGCAAGGCGTTGCTGGCGGGCAAGCCGGAAGTGGCGAAGAGCCACGCGCGTTACTGGATGGCGTTGTACCCGGACAGTTACTACCTCGAGCTTCAGCGTACCGGGCGGGCCGGAGATGAAGACTGCCTGCACCTGAGTGTCGGGCTGGCGGAGGAACTGGGGCTGCCGGTGGTTGCCACCAACGACGTGCACTTTCTGGAAGCCGACGATTTTGAGGCGCACGAAGCCCGGGTCTGCATCGGGGAGAGCCGGACCCTGGATGACCCGCGGCGGGATCGGCGGTTCAGCGACCAGCAGTACCTGCGCAGCCCGGAGGAGATGATCGAGCTGTTTGCGGATATTCCCGAAGCCATCGAGAACACCCTGGAAATCGCGCGCCGCTGCTCAGTTACCGTGCGGATGGGGGAGTATTTTCTGCCCAATTATCCGGTCCCTGAAGGGATGACGATGGATGAGTACTTCCGTCAGGTGTCGGAAGAAGGGCTGGCGGCGCGGTTGGAAAAAACCCTCAGCAAGGACGATCCGGAGTACGGGAAAAAACGGGATGAATACTACGCCCGGTTGAAGTTTGAGCTGGATATCATCATCCAGATGGGGTTCCCGGGCTACTTCCTGATCGTAATGGACTTTATCAAATGGGCCAAGAACAACGGCGTGCCGGTTGGCCCTGGCCGGGGCTCCGGTGCCGGATCATTGGTGGCCTATGCGTTGCTGATCACCGATCTTGACCCGCTGGAGTACGACCTGCTGTTCGAGCGGTTCCTCAACCCTGAGCGGGTATCCATGCCCGACTTTGACGTTGACTTCTGTATGGAAGGGCGCGACCGGGTCATTGAATACACGGCCCAGAAATACGGCCGGGAAGCGGTGTCCCAGATTATCACTTTCGGTACCATGGCGGCCAAGGCGGTGGTGCGTGATGTCGCGCGGGTTCAGGGTAAGTCCTATGGGCTGGCCGACAAGCTCTCCAAACTGATTCCTTTCGAAGTCGGGATGACGCTTAACAAGGCGATCGGGCAAGAGCCCCAGCTCAAGGAATTTCTGGAGCAGGACGAAGAAGCCCAGGAAATCTGGGAGATGGCGCTCAAGCTTGAGGGTGTGTGCCGTAACGCGGGCAAGCATGCCGGCGGGGTGGTGATTGCGCCCACCCGGATTACGGATTTCTCGCCGCTGTATTGTGACGACGACGGCGGCAGCCTGGTTACCCAGTTTGATAAGGATGATGTCGAAGAAGCCGGGCTGGTCAAGTTCGACTTTCTTGGCCTGCGGACATTGACGATCATCAAATGGGCCCTGAATATCATCAACCCGCGCCGGCAACAGCGCGGGCAGAGCGAGCTGGATATCAGCACACTTCCGCTGGATGACAAAGCGTCATTCGATCTGCTCAAGCGGGCAGAGACAACCGCGGTGTTCCAGCTGGAATCCCGGGGTATGAAAGACCTGATCCGGCGGCTGCAGCCCGACTCCCTCGAAGACATGATCGCTTTGGTGGCCTTGTTCCGGCCCGGTCCGTTGCAATCCGGCATGGTCGACGATTTTATCGACCGGAAGCATGGGCGCCAGCCGCTGTCTTATCCGCACCCGGATTATCAGTACCCGGGCCTGAAACCCGTTCTTGAGCCTACGTACGGGGTCATCCTGTATCAGGAACAGGTCATGCAGATTGCCCAGGTGATGGCCGGGTATACCCTGGGGGGCGCCGACATGCTGCGCCGGGCCATGGGTAAGAAAAAGCCGGAAGAGATGGCCCAGCAAAAGGCACTCTTCCTTGACGGCTGTGAGAAGAACGGCATTGACAAGAACCTGGCAGAGAACATCTTTGACCTGGTTGAGAAGTTTGCCGGTTATGGCTTTAACAAGTCTCACTCCGCCGCTTACGCGCTGGTTTCCTACCAGACACTCTGGCTGAAGACCCACTATCCGGCCGAGTTCATGGCCGCTGTACTCACCGCCGATATGCAGAACACCGACAAGGTGGTCACGCTGGTGGAAGAGTGCCGCAACATGAAGCTGGACCTGCTGGTCCCGGATGTCAGCCGTTCGCAATACACCTTTACCGTTAACGACGACGGCCAGATTGTGTACGGACTCGGCGCGATCAAGGGGCTGGGTGAGGGGCCGATCGACAGCATTGTCGAGGCGGCCAAAGATGGGCCGTTCAAGGATCTTTTTGATTTCTGTCGGCGAATCGACCTGAGAAAGGTCAATAAGCGGGCGCTGGATGCGCTGATCCGCTCAGGGGCGATGGACAAGCTCGGCCCCAGCCGGGCCCAGCTTGCCGGCAGTATCGAAAAAGCCATTCAGCAGGCCGACCAGCAATCCCGGAATGATGCCGCTGGCATCGTCGACATGTTTGGCGATATGTTTGAAACCAGCGGCGACGGCGAAGACCTCTACGCCGATGTGGCCAACATCCGCGAGTGGCCGGAGAAAGAGCGGCTCAAGGGCGAAAAAGACACGCTGGGGCTGTATCTGACCGGGCACCCGTTTGACGAGTATGAGCGGGAAGTGCGCCGGTTTGTGCGTTCGCCCATCTCCGAACTCAAGCCCAACCGGTCGCCCCAGCGGGTTGCCGGGCTGGTGGTGGCCCAGCGTACGATGAAGACCCGGACCGGTTCCACCATGTGCTTTATTACCCTGGATGATCGCAGCGGCCGCATCGAGGCAACCCTGTTTTCGGAAGCTTTTTTTGAAAACCGCGAGCTGCTGCAGTCAGACCAGGTGATCGTGGTGGAAGGGCAGGTGAGCCACGACGAATACTCGGGACAGATGAAAATGCGGGTAAGCTCGGTTATGGATGTGGCCAGTGCCCGGCAGCAGTTCAGCCGGGGCATTCGGCTGACCCTCCATTCGGAGCAGTTGCAGAACGGTTTGCTGGACAGACTGGATAATACGCTTCGGCCTTTCCGGAATGACGGCAGCCCGGTGTGGATTGATTACAGCAGTGGTGAGGCGAGTACCCGGATTGAGCTGGGTTCCTCCTGGCGCGTGCAGCCCGATGACGATTTATTGTATGAATTGAAACATCTGGTGGGCGAGAAGTCGGTCGAACTGGTCTATGATTAATACCAACGTCCGCTTTAGCTTGGCTCGCTGCGCTGTTATCTTTGTCCCAAATTCTGGTTATGGCGGCCTGTGTGCCCGCCAGTCAATCAAATGACGGAACATCATGAACCCTAATTATCTGGATTTCGAACAGCCGATTGCCGATCTTGAAGCCAAAATCGAAGAGCTTCGCATGGTCGGTAACGACACTGACATCAATATCACTGATGAAATCAATCGCCTGAAAAAGAAAAGCGTCAGCCTGACGGAAAGCATCTTTTCAGACCTCAAACCCTGGGATGTGGCCCGTCTGGCGCGGCACCCCCGCCGCCCTTATACCCAGGATTACATCGATCTGATCTTTGATGATTTTGACGAGCTTCATGGCGACCGTCGCTATGCCGACGACCTGGCAATCATCGGTGGTACGGCCCGCCTGAACGGCAAGCCGGTGATGGTGATCGGGCATCAGAAAGGCCGGGAAGTGCGGGATAAGGTCAAGCGCAACTTTGGCATGCCGCGTCCCGAAGGCTACCGCAAGGCATTGCGCCTGATGGAGATGGCCGAACGCTTCAAAATGCCGGTTCTTACCTTTATTGATACCCCGGGCGCCTACCCGGGTATCGGTGCAGAAGAGCGCGGTCAGAGTGAGGCGATTGCCTTTAACCTGGCAGTAATGTCGCGCCTGAAAACCCCGATTATCTCTACGGTCATCGGAGAAGGCGGCTCGGGTGGGGCGCTGGCCATCGGCGTGTGCGACCAGCTGAACATGTTGCAGTATTCCACCTACTCCGTCATTTCGCCGGAAGGTTGTGCGTCGATCCTGTGGAAGAGCGCAGAGTTTGCCTCCCAGGCCGCTGAGGCCATGGGCGTTACTGCCCAGCGCCTGAAAGAGCTGGATGTGGCCGACAACGTGATCGCTGAGCCGATGGGCGGTGCCCATCGCAATCCGGAAAAAATGGCGGAAACCCTGAAAGTCATGCTCGCTCAGGGTGTTGATGAGCTCGCCCGGTTGCCGTTGAATGAACTGGTAAATCGTCGTTACGAGCGCCTGACCAAATATGAAGGCGGCCGGTAACCCCACCGGTCCCGCCGACTGGCCCGGGGACCTGCTCGGGCCAGTCAGCCAGCTCCCCCCGTTTTCCCGCCTCTGGGTTGCACTCAGCGGCGGACTCGATTCCTCCCTGTTGTTGAATGTTGTGGCTGCATGCCATCCTTCCGTAACAGCGCTCCATATCAATCATCAGCTTCAGCCCAACCACCCGCAGACCGAGCAGTTTTGCCGGGAGCTCTGTTGCTCCCTGGGCGTGCAGCTGCGCGTCGTTCGCGTGACTGTGCCGGTGAAAGACGCCGGTGCTGGCGGACTGGAAGAGGCCGCACGGGAGGCCAGGTATTCGGTGTTCCGGGATCTTCTTGCCCCCGGGGACCTGTTGCTGATGGGGCACCATGGCGATGACCAGGCCGAAACCGTTCTGTTTCGCATGCTTCGGGGCTCGGGCGTCGCTGGTCTGGCGGGAATACCGGCGAGTCGGCCCCTGGGCCGGGGTGCGCTGTTTCGTCCCTGGCTTGACATCAGTCGCGACCGGTTGCAACAGGTGGCGGAGCAGGCGGGATTGCGCTGGGTAGAGGACCCCAGCAACACCCGTGAAATCTACGATCGTAATTACCTGCGTCACCGGGTGCTGGCAGAGCTCAAGCAGCGCTGGCCGGGACTGCTTAAGCGTATTGCCCATACTGCCCGGGCCTGTGCGGAGAGCGAGCAACTCAATCAGGCACTGGCGCAACTGCATTGGCACCAGTGTGCCGATAGTGACCGTCTGGCGGTGGCCCGGTTGCGCGAGCTGGCCCCCGTCGAACGCCGAAACCTGGTGCGCTGGTGGATCCGGCGCAGAGGCTTTCCGGTCCCGCCGGCGGCTAATCGGGATCAGGTGCTGTCTGAGTTGCTGGAGGCCCGGGAGGACGGAGCCCCTGAGCTTAGCGGGCAGGGTTTTGCTATTCGGCGCTATCGCGGTCATCTATATCTGGTGCCGGACAACCCGTCGTGCCCGGTTGCTGAACTGTTGGTGCCGGATCAGCCATTGCGCTGGGCGAACTGGACACTGCGGCTGACCGCCGACGGTGACGGCGGGCAAAGTCTGCCCCGGATACGTGTATCTACGAGGCAGGGCGGTGAACGGGTGCGACCGGTGCCCGGCGGGCCGTCCAGAACACTCAAGACCTGGTTGCAGGAGGAATCGGTGCCGCCCTGGGAAAGGCCTGTATTGCCGCTGGTTTGGGGGCAGTCCGATACCGGCGACGAGTTGATTGCCATTGGCGATTTATGGTGTTGTGAACGATACTCGGAAAAGGCCGGCACCACGGGCTGGCGCCTGATTATCGAGCGGGATTGTGATTGAGTACAGAGGGCCTTTCTGGTAGTCTGGCGTCCCATCTTGAGATGAACAATCTCCCTCCTTCACCGAACCAGATAATCACGGAATCTGCATGACGCGTTATATTTTCGTCACCGGCGGTGTCGTGTCCTCCTTAGGGAAAGGTATTGCGTCTGCCTCACTGGCAGCCATCCTCGAGGCACGCGGCCTGAAGGTCACTATTCTCAAGCTGGACCCGTACATAAACGTGGACCCCGGCACCATGAGCCCGTTCCAGCACGGTGAAGTCTTTGTCACCGAAGACGGCGCCGAAACCGACCTCGATCTCGGGCACTACGAGCGGTTTATCCGCACCCCGATGAGCAAGCGCAACAACTTCACGACCGGTCGCGTCTACGAAGAAGTGATCCGCAAGGAGCGCCGGGGCGACTACCTCGGTGGTACCGTGCAGGTCATTCCCCATATCACCGACGAGATCAAACGTCGGGTGGTGGAGGGTGCCGCCGGCGCCGATGTGGCTCTGATCGAAATCGGTGGCACGGTCGGTGATATTGAATCCCTGCCATTCCTAGAAGCCTGTCGTCAACTGAAGGTCGAAGTGGGCCCCCAGCGTGCACTGTTCATGCACCTGACGCTGGTGCCCTACATTGCCACGGCGGGAGAGATCAAGACCAAGCCCACCCAGCACTCCGTGAAGGAAATGCGCTCCATCGGTTTGCAGCCGGATATTCTTCTGTGCCGTTCAGAGTACGAAGTGGATGCCAGTTCGCGTCGCAAGATTGCGTTGTTCACCAACGTGGAAGAGCGGGCGGTTATCCCGATGCAGGATGCCAGGTCCATCTACGCCATTCCACGCATGCTGCACGAATTCGGTCTTGACCAGCTGGTGATCGAGCGCTTCGGCCTGGATGCCCGCGAAGCCGACCTGAGTGAGTGGGACGCCGTTGTGGAATCGTTAATGAATCCGCAGCAGGAAATCACCATCGCCATGGTCGGCAAGTACATGGAGCTGCTGGACGCCTACAAGTCGCTGATTGAATCCCTGCTGCACGCCGGCATCAAGACCCGCACCAAGGTCAATATCAACTACATTGACTCCGAAGACATCGAGCGTGATGGCACCCGTGTGCTCGAATCCGCCGATGCCATCCTGGTGCCGGGCGGCTTTGGCGAACGGGGTGTGGAAGGCAAGATCCGCACCGTTCAGTACGCCCGTGAAAACAAGGTTCCGTATCTGGGTATCTGCCTGGGCATGCAAGTGGCGGTGATCGAATACGCCCGTAATGTGGCCGGCCTGAAAGACGCCCACAGCACCGAATTCCGTGAGCATACCCCGGAGCCGGTGGTTGGGCTGATTACCGAATGGCTCGACGCCAGTGGTGCTACCGAAGCGCGCACCGAAGCCTCGGACCTGGGTGGCACCATGCGTCTGGGCGCGCAGGACTGTGTGCTGACGGATGATTCTACGATTGCCGCCTGTTACGGCAAGAAGACCATTCGTGAGCGTCATCGCCACCGTTACGAAGTCAACAACCACTTCCTGCCAAGGCTTGAGGAAGCCGGCCTTAAGGTCTCCGGCCGCTCGGCTGACGGCAGACTGGTTGAAGTGGTTGAGGCGCCAGAGCACCCCTGGTTTGTCGCTTGCCAGTTTCACCCGGAATTTACCTCAACTCCCCGAGACGGCCATCCGCTGTTCAGGGGATTTGTTGAAGCCGCACTGGCCAACAAGAAAGGGTCCTGATTATGGCTCGCAGCAACCTGAACGTCTCGGGGATCGAGATCGCCAACCATAAGCCGTTCGTGCTGTTTGGTGGCATGAACGTACTCGAATCCAGAGAGTTGGCGTTTGAGGTGGCCGAGGCCTACGTGGAGATATGCACCCGTCTGAATATCCCCTACGTGTTCAAGGCGTCCTATGATAAGGCCAACCGGTCGTCTGTCAGTTCCTTCCGCGGCCCGGGTCTTGAGAAGGGATTGCAGATTCTGGCTGACATCAAGAGCAGGTTTGGTGTGCCTGTTATCTCCGATGTGCACGAGCCGGAACAGGCGGCACCTGCGGCTGAAGTCTGCGATATCATCCAGCTGCCGGCTTTTCTGAGCCGCCAGACCGATCTTGTTGTGGCCATGGCCAAAACCGGTGCGGTCATCAACATCAAAAAAGCCCAGTTCCTGGCCCCCCGGGAAATGCAGCACATCATCACCAAGTGCGAAGAGGCCGGCAACGACAAGGTTATCCTGTGCGAGCGTGGCAGCAGCTTCGGCTATAACAACCTGGTGGTGGACATGCTGGGGTTCGGCATCATGAAGCAGATGAACGTGCCGGTGTTCTTTGACGTGACCCATTCCCTGCAGATGCCGGGCGGCCGGGCCGATTCTGCCGGCGGCCGGCGTGCGCAGGTCACCGATCTGGCACTGGCGGGTATGTCTCAAGGCCTGGCAGGCTTGTTCCTGGAAGCCCATCCGGACCCGGACAAGGCCATGTGCGACGGCCCGTGCGCTTTGCGCCTGAACCAGCTGGAGCCGTTCCTGCAGCGGGTGAAAGCTGTAGACGACCTGGTGAAAAGTTTTAAACCTATCGACACCGCCTGATTGGCGGTGTTCGTTTTTTGTCCTGTTCGGGAGTACGAGCAGGTGGGGGATGGCTTTCCGAAACACGCTCCTTCGGCACATCCGTGTGACGCTTGGGCTTCGCCATCCAAGGCTCCGCACAGTTTCGGAAAGCCATCCCCCACCTGCTCTAGGCTGAACTTACAATTTGAACCGTTTAGATACAGTAAATCTGGAGAACGATCCGAATGACCAAGATTGCCAACATCAAAGCCCGTGAGGTTCTGGATTCCCGCGGCAACCCTACCGTTGAAGCCGATGTTATTCTGGAAGACGGCACCATCGGCACCGCTTGTGCGCCTTCTGGTGCAT
>Ga0209075_1001198_pt1 | contig 24790 bp, 23 predicted proteins | sample Stecom2011_FD_187523 | JGI IMG/M metagenome (GOLD analysis project Ga0209075, IMG submission 187523) | Agricultural soil microbial communities from Utah to study Nitrogen management - Steer compost 2011 (SPAdes) (version 2) | ecosystem: Environmental > Terrestrial > Soil > Agricultural land...
ACTTCCGGGGGGCCCTGAAGTCGCGCGAATCCTAAACACGCCATATAAAAAGCAAGGCCGGCGACTTGTATTTTGAGGGCGCCCCCACGGTGCGCCGGCTTTAGCGCGATCTAGCGCGCGACGCGCAGGTAATTGGCCAGGCGAGCCTGGGCGACTTTTTGGGTCTCCGACTTCGCGGCGGCCTGAAGCGCTTGATGCGCGTCCTCTCCCGGAATGCGACGGACCGCGTCGATCGCGCTGAGGCGATACTGCAAGTCTGGGTGCGCTAAAAAGGGCTTAAGCGCGGAGAGCGCGGTTTTCGGAAAACTCGACGCCAAAAGCGGCATGACGCGGTGGCGCACCATTTCCGCCGACTTCTCATCTTTGAGCAAGTCGCGATAGAGCGCCTCGACCTCGGCGTCGGCATAATAGACCAGCGCCTCGAGCGCGCGCTGGCGGCGCAGGGGCAAGATGCTTTCATCGCGCGCAAATTCCATCAGCACCTTTTTGGGCTCATCGAGATTCGCGTCCAGGACGGATTTCGCCGGAGGCTGATGATAGCCCGACAAGAGAAGTTCGGCCCGACCCTGCGGGTCGAGCGAGGGGGAAGCGCCATCTTTGGGCGAACCGGTCGGCGTCCCGGCTTGGGAGGCCGTCGCGGCGTTAAAAGGCATGGGCGTCGGACTACTCGTAGGCAGCGGGTCCTGGGCGAGCGCCGGGGTACAGTAGAGCAGCGCGGCGAGGCTCATGACGAGCATGAATCGGTGTTTTTTGAAGTGTCGCATTCGATTAATCCTTTGTCAGCGGATTGGCTATTAACGTATATTTTTGCCCCTCGCTCAGCTCGGTATGCGTGATACCGGCCAGCGGGAACATAAGATTATGAAGGTCCGGACAACCGTCCGGGAAGGCGCTGGGATTTGTGCAGCGCGGGGTATCCTCCACCGGGTCAAATCCCTGGCCATATTGCTCACTGGTGTGAAAAAGCCCCAGATAATGCCCGACCTCATGCGCCATCACGATGCCCGTAAACGCGTTGCCATTGACGAATGCGCCACCTTCGCCGCGGAAATGCTCGCCGATATATTCAGAGGTGAACACAACGCCCGAAGAGGGCGTGCCGTGAAGGCCTGCGGGGCCCGGCAGGCCCTGGGAGATGCCGATGGCGCCGCCGCCAATCTGCACCGCGCGCACAAAGAAAATATTCGCGCTCAGCGCGCCGTCGTAGCCCCCGTCGGGAAGCGTGCTCAGCGCGACCAGCTCCTGCAGCTCGAAGTCGCTGCGCACAATCTGGTAGGCAGCGGCGTCATCGCCGGTGATCTCCTGAAAACGAACCTCGCCAATCGACACGCCCAGCTGCTCGTAGATCGCGTCGAATTGGGCCAGCACCGCCTGCATATCCGGGTCGGTTTCGGCTGCCTCGGCCGTCAGGCCCATCCCCACCAGGTAAATATTAAAGTCAATGGACGTCCCGGGCGTGCTCTCTTCGAGCAAATAATGGCAGATATTCTGGGATTGCGTCGCGATTTCAAGACTGTGCACGCCAGCCTGTAAATCAGCTTCAAAGCGCTCCAATACGGGCGTCAGAATTGGGTTGATGACGCCAAAGATTTGGGAGGGGACCGTCTGAAAAGCATTGGCGCCCGAGTAATTGATCTGGCTCATGCCCGGCAAGAGGGTGCTGCGCGGCCGAAGATCCCTTCCGTCCAGCGAAAGGGGGGTGAGCATATAAGAGGTGGTGTCGGCGGCCACCTCATAGCCGATATAGACGCGGCTATTTTCGGCGGCGAGCCCGCAGGTGATGTCGAAGGGGTAAGCGTCGATGTCGGCGATGCTATACTCGGCCTGGGGGTCGGGGCTGCAAAAGCCCTGGCCGCCGCCGATGCCCGCGCATATATAGTTGTCGCGACAGTCCCGGGAGGACTGGCACATGCGCACGCAAAAATTCGTGGCGCCCTGCTGCACCAGGCAGCGATTATCGACCTCATTTTCGCCCTCACCGCGGGCGCAATCCACATAGGTCAGGCAATCGACGGTCGTGCAATAGCCGTCGGGCCATTCCGGAGAGCGCAGGCAATAAGCGTTCTCACAGTCGGAATCACTCTCGCAGGCTGCCCCGTCCAGGCGCGCGTCGGGGGCAGCGGGCACGTCGGGTGCCTGCGGAGCACACGCCTTGAACGGACTCATAGCGCTCTGCTGGCAGCTATAGCCGTCGCGGCACTCGGAATTTTGCTCGCAGCGCGCGCCGCAGAACGCGTCTTCTGCGCCCGCTTCGGCTTTCGCAAAACACGTGGTGTCTTCCGGGCAGTGGTCGTCGAATTCGCACGGGTCGGGCGTTGAGCAATAGCCGTCGAGGAACGCATCGGCGCCCAGGCAGCGGCCCAGCCTGCAATCTGCGTCTTGTGCGCACGCCTCGCCGATCGCTGCGCCCGAGGGGCCTGAATCGGGGTTTGTGGCGTCTTCGCTGTCCGCGCTCGCATCGCTTTCGAGGATATCATCGGGACTTTGAGTATCCGAAACGCCCACGTCAGCCGCGTCGGGTTCATCGAGGTTGACCGGCTCGATCAACTCGAACTCAGAGCCCGCTGCCCCCGAATCTTCACCGCAAGCTCCACAAAATAAGAGCAGGCATCCCAAAATATAGAGCGCACGAAGTTTCATAAATTTCACCGAAAATATTGTGACCAATCATACCCATATATAAATATAGCAAGAAGCTTGCCAGCGGCCTACCGCGCGCGCCTGCGGCGGTAATTTCAGCCCGCGCACGATTATCGCGTGCCAGCGGTTAGGAAACGATCGCCCGGGGATAACCCGGGCGGAATGCGGCGGCCCTGCCGCCGGTTTTGATCCCTTTGAGCGTCCAGGAAGACGCTCAATCGATCCAAAAATCCGTCCCGGAAATTTTTTCCAGGCTCGCCTTGACGCCATCACATCTTGTACTTAAGTCTAAGCTAGGCTAAACGTGTGTTCAGTCAAGAAAATAAATCAGTCGAGCGACCATACGCCTTTGCAGCGCGACATATCCATGAACCAGAAATTTGAATTAGTCACCGATTACCAGCCCCGCGGCGACCAGCCCAATGCCATTATTGAGCTGACCGAAGGGCTCAATAGTGGGCTGAAATTCCAGACACTTCTGGGGGCGACCGGCACCGGAAAGACCTTTACGATCGCCAATGTCATCGAGAAAACGAATCGGCCGACCCTGGTGATGGCGCCCAATAAAACGCTGGCGGCGCAATTATATAGCGAATTCAAGGATCTTTTCCCCAAGAACGCCGTCGAGTATTTCGTCTCGTATTATGATTATTACCAGCCCGAAGCCTATATCCCGTCGACCGACACGTTTATCGAGAAGGATTCGGCGATCAATGACGCCATCGACCGCATGCGTCACTCGGCGACGCGCAGCTTGCTCGACCGAAATGACGTCATCATCGTCGCCTCGGTTTCGTGCATCTATGGGTTGGGTTCCAGCGAGGCGTATTACGGCATGTTGCTGCACCTGGAGCAGGGGCAGGCGCACCGGCGAAAAGATCTTTTGGCGAAGTTGATCGAGATTCAATACCAGCGAAATGACCACGATTTTTTTCGCGGAAAGTTTCGGGTGCGCGGGGATGTGGTCGAGATCTTTCCGCCCTACGAGGAGGACGAGGCGATTCGCATTGAGTTTTTCGGCGACGAGATTGAGGCGATCTGGCGCATCGATCCCTTTCGCGGCAAACGCCTGGAAAAGCTCGACAAGGTCGCGATCTATCCCAATAGCCATTATGTGATTCCGCCGGAGCGAAAAAGAAGCGCGCTGGACTCGATCAAGGCCGAGCTCAAAGAGGTGCTCGCCGAGATGATCAGCCAGGGGCGCCTGCTCGAGGCCCAGCGGCTTGAGCAGCGCACGCAATTTGATATCGAGATGATCGTCACGGCCGGGTTCTGCAACGGAATCGAGAACTATTCGCGGCATATGTCCGGGCGCCAGGCCGGCCAGCCGCCGCCCTGTTTGCTCGATTATCTGCCGCAAAATTTTCTGCTCGTTGCCGATGAGTCCCACGTCACCGTGCCGCAAATTGGCGGCATGTACCGCGGGGACCGCTCGCGCAAGTCAACGCTTATCGAGCACGGATTTCGCCTGCCCAGCGCCCTGGATAATCGCCCGCTTAAATTCGACGAGTGGGAGGAGAAGCTGCATCAAATCATCTATGTCTCGGCGACGCCGGGGGATTTTGAGTTGGAGCGCAGCCAGGGCGTGATCACCGAGCAGATCATTCGTCCCACCGGGCTGATCGATCCGGAGGTCGAGATCCGCCCGGCCCTTGAGCAGGTCGACGATGTTTACGGCGAGGTGCGAAAGCGCATCGATGCCGGCGAGCGCGTGCTGGTGACGACGCTGACCAAGCGGATGTCGGAGGATTTGACCGATTATTTGCGCGAGCTTGGCGTCAAAGTACGCTATTTGCACAGCGATATCGACACGATCGAGCGGATGAATATCATCCGCGACCTGCGACGCGGCGTCTTCGACGTGCTGGTCGGCATCAACCTTTTGCGCGAGGGGCTCGACATCCCGGAGGTCAGTCTGGTGGCAATCCTCGACGCCGATAAAGAGGGCTTTTTGCGCAGCACTCGCAGCCTGATTCAGACCATCGGGCGCGCCGCGCGAAATAGCAGCGGCAAGGTCATTCTTTACGCCGACAAGCGCACCAAGAGCATCGATGAGGCGGTGAGTGAGACGAATCGGCGCCGCGAAATTCAGATCGCCCATAACCTCAAGCACGGCATCACGCCTCAGACGATTATCAAGAAGATCGCCGATATCGAGCAACATGTGCCGGCCGCCGAGGGGGATGAGGGCAAAGGTGAGGATTCGTCGAAGCGCTCGCGTGGCAGTGGCGGCAAAAAGCAGGATATCTCCGCCAAGGATAATGTCGAACAGCTCAATAGCGTCGAGCGAATCGAGGCGCGCATCGCGGAGTTGCGCACCGAGATGAAGGAGGCGGCTGCGGACCTGCGCTTCGAGGACGCCGCGAATTGTCGGGACAGGATGCGCGTATTGGAGAGTCGATTGCTGGGCGTTGCGTGAGCGGCGCGAACTAGACAATCGGGCGTTAATATGCAAAGTCGTCTGGCTCTTATCCACGGTCGTTATCTCGTTTTCGACAGATGGGGCCTTTCCGTAGCGATCCTTGCCGTATCATCCCCTGCGACTTTCCAGAGTAGAATGCCATGACTGAAGTATTGCGCAAAAATGTTCATATGATTTCGCTTGGATGCCCCAAAAACCGGGTGGATTCCGAGGTCATGGTCGGCTTGATTCAGGAAGATGGCGAGTTCGATATGGTTGGGGATGTCAACGACGCGGATATCGTCGTGGTCAATACCTGCGGGTTTATCGACGCGGCCAAAGAGGAGTCGATCAATACCATCATGGAGATGGTGCAGCGCAAGAATATCGGCTTGCTCAAAAAAGTCGTGGTCACCGGGTGCCTATCGCAGCGCTATTCGGGAGAACTTGAGCTCGAAATCCCGGAAGTCGACACGATTCTGGGCACCAAAACCTTCACCTATATCAATGACGCGCTCAAAGGAAACCTGGCCGAGAAGACCTATATTCAGCCGGGCAGCTTCATCATGGATCACGAGGTCAAGCGCACCAATACGGTGCGCGGAGGCACGGCGTATCTGAAGATCGCCGAGGGCTGCTCGCGCAGCTGCAGCTATTGCATCATCCCCAAGATTCGCGGCACCCAGGTCAGCCGGACCATCGACGACGTGCTGGCCGAGGCGCAGAACCTCGGCAAAAGCGGCGTCAATGAGATCATCCTGGTCGCCCAGGATATGACCAGCTACGGCATCGATCTGGACCCGCGCAATAACCGCAATTATCTGGAGCGCCTGCTGCACACGCTGGAAGCCGAGGCGACCCAGGTCGACTGGATTCGCCTGCTGTATATGTACCCCTGGAATTTCACCGACGAGCTGCTCGATATCATGCAGAATTCGGAGCGAATTTTGCCCTATGTCGACATGCCCCTGCAGCATGTCAATCGGCGCATCCTGAAGTCGATGAAGCGCAATATTCAGCGCGACCGCCAGGTCGAACTCATCGCCCGGCTGCGCGCCATCGATGATCTCGTGCTGCGCACCACGTTTATTGTCGGGTATCCCGGCGAGACCGACGCGGAGTTCCAGGAGCTCTATGATTGGGTCAAGGAAGTTCGTTTTGACCGGGTGGGCGTCTTTACCTATAGCCCCGAAGAGGGCACGACCTCGGCCGAGATGGACGGGCAACTGCCCCAGTCGGTCAAAGACGAGCGGCGCGACGCCCTGATGTCGCTGCAGCGCGAGATCAGCCTGCAGAAAAATCAGCAGTGGATTGGCAACGTCACCGAGGTGATCGTCGACGGGGTGAGCGCCGAGCACGAGGCGGTTTTGGAGGGGCGCCACTACGGCCAGGCCCCGGATATCGACGGCGTCGTCTACCTGTCCTTTGATAATGGCGGGGAGCTGCCCACGCCGGGCGATATCGTCGAAGTCGAGATCACCCAGGCCACCGAATATGACCTGGCGGGTGTCGTGATTCCCAAAAAGCGCGCCGATGGCCCGATTCAACTGGGCGGCAGCACCGCCTCATTATCCTTCGACGCCTGATTCAGGCCCCCTCGACCTGGTCCGGGTCAAACTGAATCGCTGCGAGTGTGCCGCCTTCGATATTGCTGCACTCGCGCCAGCCGGCTTGCTCCAAAATTTCGCAGGCCACCTGGCTGCGCGCCCCGGAGCGACAGATCACCCCCACTTCTCGCCCGTCCTGGGCGGGAAGTTCACCCTTTTGAAGCCTTGAAAGGGGGAATAACTCCACGCCGATGACATGCACCTCGTCGTACTCATCCTGCTCGCGCACGTCGATGACGCGCATGTCTTTCAAAGAAGGGTCGGTGGCGAGTTTTTCGTAAGTTATGCGTTTCATGTGATTTCCATTGAGTTTTCGTTAAGATGATTAGAAGGTGCGCGTTGAGGTGAGCTGTTGAGCAGAGCCAGCGTTTGGTGAACGCGCAAGATAGAATCTTTGAAACGGGCTCAATCTTCCGGTTAATCCACAAAGAGAGCATCGGCTCATGAACCAATCCCCGCAGAACGAACGCTCGATGAGTCCCGCATTTCTGGTCGCCTCCCCGCGCCTTGATGGCAGCCCGTTTGAGCGTGCGGTCATCTTATTGGTGCACCACGACCTCAGCGGCGCGATGGGCTATATCATCAACAAGCCTGTTGACGTGGATTTTGGCACATTGATCAGCAGCGTCAATACCGAAATTGAGTCTAAAATCCTGGCTGATCGCTTCCAGAAAGCGGTCTATTTTGGCGGGCCGGTGCGCCTTGAGCAATTATGGGTGCTCTATAAGCGAAGCGGCGAGGTGCGCCCCGACGCGGGCACCATGCTGGCGGAGGCCATCCCCGGGGTATTGCCCGAGGCGTTCGAGAGCGCGTTTGCCGGCGGGCTTTCCGGCACGCCGCGGGCGGTCACTCCGCGGGAGCGATTTATCGGAAAGAACTGGGCGTTATCTGCCTCCGGGCAGGTGATCGAGGAGTTCGCCATGGGCCATAGCGAGGATTATTTTATGCCGGTGCTCGGCTACGCCGGCTGGGGCGCGGGTCAACTGGAAGCCGAGATCGGCGAAGGTTCCTGGCTGCTCGCCGACTTCGACGATTCGCTGATCTTCGACAGCAGTCCCTTTGATTGTTGGACGCGCGCCCTCGACGAACTGGGCATCGACCCGACGATATTTATGATGATGGGCAAGGTCGGCATGGCCTGAACTTGGGCATGCGACGCCGCTCAGGCGCGGGGATGATGCGTCTCGTAGATCTTCTTGAGGCGCGCCTGGGCGACGTGGGTGTAGATCTGGGTGGTATTGATATCGCTATGGCCCAGAAGTGTTTGGACGATGCGCAGGTCGGCGCCGCGCTCCAGTAGGTGCGTCGCAAAGCTATGTCGCAATTTGTGGGGGTTTATCGGCGTGTCGATATCTGCTGTCAGGGCGTATCGTTTGATATTTTTCCAGAACGCCTGGCGCGTCATGCAGGAGCCGCGGCGGGTGACGAAAAGATAGGGCGTCGCGCCGGGACCGCCGTGATTGGCGAGCAATTTGGCGCGGGTATGGGCGATATATTCGTCGAGCGCGTCGATGGCCAATTCGCCCAGCGGCACGATGCGCTGTTTGTTGCCCTTGCCGACGACGCGAAGATAGCCCGCGCGCAGGTCGACCTCGCGCTGGATCAGCTCGCAGAGCTCGGTCACGCGAAGTCCCGTGGCGTAAAGGGTGTGCAGCATCGCGTGGTCGCGCACGCCTTCGGGGCTGAGGCGGTCGGGGGCGGCCAGCAGGCGCTCGACCTCGTCGAGGGTGAGCACCCGCGGGACGCGCCGGCCGAATTTGGGCGCGTCGACCTTGCTTGCCGGGTTGGCCGCGAGAACCTCGCTGCGCCGAAGATGCGTGAAGAGCCCGCGCACCGACGATAGCTTGCGGGCGACCGTGCGCGTTTTATTGCCGTCGTCGAGCATCTGGGACATGAACGCCGATATTTCCAGGGCGTCGATGCCGCTGACCTCGACCGGCACCTGCGGGGCGTCTTCCGGGACCGGGGGGCTTCGTCGCTCGCCGCAAAATTGGGCGAATTGGCGCAGGTCGCGGCTATAAGCGTCGAGCGTGTTTTTGGACAAACCACGCTCGACCTTTAAGTGAAATATAAAAGAATCAATGGCCTCATCGAGATCCATTTGGGCTCCGCTCAGAGATGGAAAATTTGGGCGCTATTTAGTTCCAGGGCGTGAGTTTTTTGAAGTTCAGGCCGCCGGTAAAGGTATAGGAAACATAGTCGTCATAGCCGTAAACAACGATGCCGAAGGGAAGTTGCCCGGTGATGGTATGAGGGCCAGGATCGACTGGAATATGGGCGCGCAGCACCCCGCGCTCGGCGTTGAAGACGTAGTCGGCGGCCTCAAGGTCGACCGGCTCGCCGTCGAGCAAGATGGCATTGCCCGGATGGCTGGTGACGGTGACGTAGCTCTGGAAATAGGTCGCGGGGGTCAAAAATGCGTAGTTGCTGCGGTATTGCTCCTCGGGGGGGACCAGATAAAACGACGGGTCCCCAGCGTGTGAGCCCCAGTCGGCGTTGGTGGTGACGCTATTTTGCCCCGACAGAAACGCCCCGATCATAATCGGGTGGCTCGCCTCGGCGACGAAGAACTCGCGGGTGCCGAACTCGCAGGTCTCGCCGGAGTTGAGCGTAAATATTCCGGCGCGCGCGGCCGCCGGTGTGGCGGCAAACTCACTGCACGGCAGCACGCCTTCGTCGGCGGGTCCCAGCACGTTGGGCCGGTTGATATCGATGGCGACATTGATCTCGGTATTATTCTCGCGCGCCAGAAACTTCCAGTAGGTTCCTTCGCGGGTATTCTCGGCGTCCTCGGCGGGCTGGCGAAGCTTTAGCGGCGCCATCATAAAGCGCTGCCCCCAGGTCTCCAGCGGGAAAAGTTGGCTTTCCAGGTGGTCGCAGGCCGGCGTGGTAAAAGGCGCATAGGCGCAGGTATGCCCGCCGAAGACCGCGATCGGCGCGCTCGCCTCAATCAGGGCGCCTGTGAGATCTTCGACCGGCGCAACGCCCGCCCCGGCCAGGTTGAGCGCTTCGTGCGGTTGCATCGTGACGGTGAAGATGCCGCGCTCGTTCTGCCCGCCGATGCGCGCTGTTGCGGAGGGCTCAAAGGGATAAAAAAGTTCGCTATAGGGGCGCGGCTCATCGGAGTCAGCCAGCGTTCCGCGCGGTGTGCGCAGCTTGATCGTAACCTGGGTATCCGGCTGGGTCGCCAGGACGGTCAGGGTCGAGGAGAAGGGCGTACGCCCGTTGGAGAGCACCGAATAGCTCAAAAACATATAATTGGGCGTCAGCGCGCTGCTCGGCAGCAAAAGACTGGCGTCATTGGTATGGCTATAATTGCAGCATAGCGGGTTGAACTGGTAGGCGACGACCGGCTGGGTGGACTCGACGCGATACGCCTTTTGCCCCAGCGTGCTCGCCCCGAAGGCGAGGCTTCGGTAGGGCAAAAGCAGGGTCATGAGGCTTCCGCGCGGGAGGATAAGGCGGTCGATATCGCCCGAGATTGGCCCGTAGAGGCGGTTTCCGCGCGGGCCGAGCACCTCGGAGTGCACGGTCACCAGGTCGATGCCGTTAAATTCGGTCGATTCCACGGTGCGCGCGCCGACGGCCTGCGCAAACTCGTCCTCGCCGGTATAGACGCTGATATGCGCGTCATAGGTCTCGGAAGTATTGGCCAGCACGATGGCGAAGGGGGCGCGTTCGTCGTTGGTTTCGGGCGGGCCGGCGTCGTCGAGCAGGTGATTTTCGAGCTCGACCGCCCAGTATTCGCAGCCGATATAGCTGCCGGTCGCGTCGGCCACTTCGCAGCGATTCAGGCAGAAGCCAGCCTCGCAGCGGTCGCTGCCGGTGCACGCGTCGCCATCGACCCAGGCGCTGCCGTCGTCGGCACATCTTTGCGGCTGCTCGGGGCTATCGCAGCGCTGGGTGCCCGGGATGCACAAGACCTCGACGCAGGCGCCCTGGCGGCATACCGCGCTTTCCGGGCAACTTGCCTCGACCGTTCCCTGAGCGCTGGGGTCGCATTGGATGATGCCCGGGGAGTTCTCCTGGGTGCAGCGAATAATCGCGCCAGGCTCACAGGTGATCGGCTCGGTGGTGTCGGTATTTGAGGCGTCCGTCGCGTCGGACTGGACGCTTTGATCGCTTGTAGACGGATCGCTGCACGCGCCCCCGAAGAGTAGCAAGAGCGCCGACAGGAGCAGCGCCTGGCATAAAAATTTGGGACTCATGAAATTCTCAGTGGATGCGTATTCTCAGGGCAATCTGGCGAGGCTGCTCAGGGAGCATCTTTTTCGGCGGGCACCCAGGGGGTCTCGCCCTCATCGGCCGCCCCGCAGGGGTGCGCCCCGGCGGTATGCCAGATGCGAAAGTTCTGGAAGGAATCGTGCAGCGCGAAGAGCGCGGCTTGTTTTCGCTCCAGCGGGGTTCTGCTCGGCGCGTCTGGGGTCTTCTTTTTCTTATCCTGACCTTTCGACACCACGACGCCTTCTTCCGAATTCTGCGCGTCTGACTTTGGCTCCTCCGAGTCGGGCGCGTCGGCGATGGGCGCATCGGCGGAGGCCTTTTTGAGCAAGGCGAGCTGCTCGTCGCCCAGGCGATCGACGAAGTTTAATTCGAGCGCCACATAATCGAACCACTCGTCGAGCTCGCTGCGCGAGGCATCAAAGCGCAGGTTGGCTTTGAGGGAGAATTCCGAGATTTCGTCGAGCCGCTGCTGGATGCGGGCGATCTCGTCGCGCAGGGCGTTGATTTCGCCGGGCGTGCCCCCGAGTAATTTCTCGTCGAGTTGGGGTTCCAGCTTAAAGTAGCGCGCGCTGAGTTGGTCGATTTGCGCGATCATATCGCGGCATTGAGGATCATTGATTCGGGCGGCGGCTTTGGCGTCGATCGCCTCGATATCGATATTCGCCGTGAGGCGGTTTTCGCGGAAGAGCACCGAGCCAAAGAAGACGGTGAGCCCCCCGGCAAGTACGATCGCCGCGAGGATAAAAACTTTTATCTTTCGCGCCCGCTCGTTTTTTTCAAAACGCTCGAAAATCGCGTCGATATCGGCTGATTCCTGGGGGCTATTATCTGGGTTTTGCCCCGGGTTTTCGCTGCCTTGATTCGCCATAAAATGCGTCTGCGTTCGAGAGTTGCCCTTTAAAGAATCCAGCCTTATTCGCGCTTATCTTAGCAGCAAGGGCGAGGAACTGGAAATGCGTGGGCGTTTGGGTGGGGCGCGGTTTTTCTGGCGCCCCGGATGATAATATTACTTATAGAATCTGGCGCGCGCAGCGGCGCGGTGCGTGCGTTTCTTCGACGATAAACGTCTTATAGCCAAGTGCCGTGCCGTTGGCGACCGCGGTTTCAACTTTCCAGCGCCCGGCGGAAAGATGGCGTTTGGCCGAGTGCATGCGCCAGCCTTTCTCGCGCCCTCCGCGCATATGAAAGGGGACGGTGTCGGTGCGCCGCCACGCCCCTTTGACCTCGTGAAACCAGCGATGTTCCATGTCGACCTCGACGGATTTGGGCGCAAAGATCGCGGTGAGTACGTCCACGCGCTCGCCGGGTTTCCAGGCGACCGTGGGTTCGTCCAGCCCGATGCGCACCCAGAAGGATTGTGCGTCGACCATGCAGGTATATTGCCCCTCGATCTTCTGATAATCGCGCCCTACCAGCGTATTTTTGAGCACCAGCGGCACCGGCGGAATCCAGCCCAGCACAAAGAGCCCGACCAGCCCCAGCGACGCGACCGTCGCCGCGCGCACCATCCCAAACGGGTGCCCCGCCAGCCAGCATAGCCCGTAGACCACGCCCACCGCGATGACGGTGCTGATATAAAACCACCAGGCCGAGATGCTCCCGACCAGATGGGGCACCACAAAATTCAGCAGCATCACCAGGCTGACGCAATAGATCGCCCAGGAAAGATGGCGCTGGGAATCATCGAGGCGGGCGAACTCATTAAAGACCATGCCGCCAAATAAGAGCAGAACCGTCAATAAGGTCAGCCATTCCCCGGCGCTCTTGAAATACACCACCACCAGCGCGCTAAAGAGCGAGCCCAGGCAAAAGTTAAACGCGAATCCGCACCAGCGAAGCCACTTTTGGCCAGCGGGCTCTTCGGGATCCCCGGCGGGGATCTCCTCGCCCGAGAGCTCCTGGCCCAGCGGGGCGTCGCGCGCGCTAAAGCGGCCCAAGATTACCAGAAAGGCCCCGGCGCCCACCGCGTAGAGCGCGACCCCGATGATATTGAGCATCGTGACCATGCGCCCCAGCGTGAGGACGTCGAAGAGAAATCCGCCCACAAAAAACGCAAATGGCAGCCAGCGGCGCGCGCGATCGGTGCGCGCGCTGAGCGCCCAGCGCGCGTCCAGGGTCTGATAATATTGGGCCAGCGCGCCGCGCGGGTTTTTGGGCTCTTCTGACATGGACAATCTTTTGTTAGACGCGATCTGGCGTGTTGTGAGAGGTTGAGATTTGCATCTTGGGATAATCGAAGAATCTGATAATCGTATAGCCCGAAAGGATGCAAACGCCTTTTTGCGCCGCAAATATTTCAACCCCCCGCAAATCCCGAGAGTCCGCCATGATCCGTATCGCCTCAATGCCGCCGCACGACTTTTTTCTGACGCTGGACGTCGACGAGTATTTGGTGGCCGAGGATGATCCCATCGAGATCGCCTCGCACGGGCTGGTGCGCGGGCTGAACCTCGCCGATCGCGCGGTGCTGGCGGTGATTCGCTATAATGAGAACCCGGTGGAGCCGGCCTTCGAGGTCACGCTGCCCGAGCAGGACGCACCCTCCAAAAGCGAGGAGGTCGAGCTGGAGCGGATGGTCGGGCGCATCATTGGCTCGAAGATCGACCTGGCCGGGTTTGAAAAGGCCGTCGCCAACGACCCGGTGCTCGGGCCGATCGTCGCGGAGCACTACGGGTTTAAGCGCATGGCGCGCTCGTGTTTTTTCGAGGACGCGATGCGCCATATCATTCGCACGCGCATCGCGCATAACCCCACGCGCCAGCGCATGTTATTGGACGTGCGAAAGGCCTGGGGCACCGGTTTTGAGTGGCAAGGGCGCCAGTATTATACCTATCCGCGCCCCGAGGTGCTCGCCGGGGTCGACCCGCAGGCGTTTCGGGCGTTCGGCATCTCGGGGCGAAAGGGCGAATATGTGGTGGAATTGGCCGCCTCGATCGCCTCGGGCGCGCTGGAGCAGCAGGCGCTCGAAGATATGAGCGCCGAGGACTTCTGGGCCGCGGTCAACGGCATCCGCGGCGTCGGCCCGGCGACCGCGCAGGCCCTGATGTTTCGGCGCAATCGCGCCGACGGAAACTTTATGGGGCATCGGTCCACATCCTCGAAGAACCGCGGCCAGGAGGTCAGCTACCGCCGCTGGATCTTCGACTTCTACGGCATCGACCCGCATGACCCCGAAGCCGTCACAGAAGAAGCCTATGAGAAGATTCGGGCGAACTGGCGCGGCTTTGAGGCGCCGGTGTGGCACTATCTTTTTTATCATTGGTTGATGGAGGAAAAGGCGGCCAAGCACGCCTGAGCGCGCGCCTTAGTGGCGCAGCATTTTTCGGCCCACCCAGGCGGCGCGGTCCCCGGTGGCGATGATCTCGGGGTCGCGCGAGGATTGCTCCAGAAGATCGCGGCAGACCTCGAAGATCCGCGGGCTTTCGTCGCCGAGCTTCAAAAACTCGGCCTCCCGCCGCGCGGCGATGCCATTGAGCGACTGCGCGTCCAGAAATTCGACGCCCAGCGGCGCAAAGAGCTCGGTCACTTCTGCCAGCGACATATAATATTCCGGCTCAAATTGAAGCCCGCCGGGCGCACAATCACAGCGCAAAATATGGGTGTCAAAGACCCGCTCGATGCTCGCCTCGTCGATCTCTTCGGGGTAGATTTCGGCGAGTCCAAGCGCGCGGATATAGCCGCTGGCGGGCGGGAAAAAATGCGCAATAAGGTGGCCGCCGTCGCGCAACACGCGCAGCGCTTCGCGCGCCATCTGGGCGCGGGCGTCGGCCTCCAGAAGATGCAAAAGAGGCTCGAAGATCAGCACGGCGTCAAAGTCGACGCGCGTCTTGAGCGGCAGTGCGCCGAGCTGGGCGGTGTGGACAAGGCCGACATGCGCCTCCAGGTGGTGCTCGTTGAACTCGCGCCGCGCCTTTTGCAGGGATTTGGGGCGCGTGCTCAGAAAGGTCATCTGGTGGCCGCGGCGCGCCAGCGCGCTGCTATACAGGCTGGAGGTGGCGCCCAATTCGAGCAGGCGGCTGCGCGGCTGAAGGTGTTGGCCCAGCAGGCGCATCGTGCGCTGAAATTCGAGCGAGCGCGCCGCGCTATTCCAGCGGCCGCGCTCGTCGACGCGCGCGTGGGCTAATTCGATGAGCCTGGCTGTGGCCCGGTTGGAGCGGGCGCGCTGTGGATGGGTCGCCATCGAAATCTCCAGGCGAAAGATGAAGCCGGCAGTCTTTTGCCCGCGCAAAGCTGCGCGCTCTGAGCTGCCCCTTGCATTCAAAGGTGCGCACCGCTTCGCCCGTGCAAAATCTTCCTTTACTCACGGGTATGGATTATCTATTTGTCGCGCTATCTTTGTGGCATGGATATCCTCACTATTCCTTTGTTTTAACTGGAGAAAATCATGGATTCAAAAGTGATCGTTGCGACCGATAAGGCCCCCAAGGCCATCGGACCCTATTCGCAGGCGGTGGGTTATAACGGGCTTTTATTTTGTTCGGGCCAGATTCCGATTGACCCGTCCAGCGGCGAGGTCATCGAGGGGGGCATCGAGGCGCAAACCGCGCGGGTGATGGGGAATCTGGCGGCGGTGCTCGACGCGCGCGGGCTTGATTTCTCACACGCCCTTCGCACCACGATCTATCTGAAAAATATGACCGATTATGCCAAGGTCAACGCGATATACGGGCGGTTTTTTGACCGCAATCCGCCCGCGCGCGTGGCGGTTGAGGTCTCGCGTTTGCCCAAGGATGTGCTCGTTGAGATCGATATGATCGCGGCCGTTCCCGAGCCGGCTGCGGCCCCCACGATCTCTGAGCCGATGGCCAGCGAGCCGGCGCATTCTGAGCCCGTGGCCGAGGGTGAGCCTGTCAGCGCGCCGGCGCAGCCCACCGCGCCCTCCGAAGAAGCCTGATCTCAACCCGGTGCAGCGCGCTGCAACCGGAGGCACCCTCGCCCCCGGCAGTGCGCTGCACTAGATGCGGTCGTAGCCCAGGGCATGCAGCCGGGCGAGCTCGATAAAGCCATTTTTGACGGTTTCCACGCCCGGCAGCAATTCGGCCGCCTGCACTCCCATCTTATCCATGGCCATCTCGCAGGCGACGATTCGCAGGTTGCCCTGTTTCATCGTTTTCGCGATATTCTCCTCAAGCCCGCCCTCCTTAACCAGCAATTTCAACGCCTCACCGCCGACCACGATCGTCATTTGATCGGCCTGATACCCGTCCTGGCCGGCGAATAGCTGACGCGCGGTCAATAAGACCGCCGGCAGGCGTTCGGGCGCGCTGACCCCAATGACGACCTTTCGCCCCTGCGTTGCCGAGAGTTGCTCGCCGCCCTGGGTCATCGACTCGGCGCCGGCGCTGGCGCATCCCGAAATCGTGAGGACGGCGATCATCAGGGCGAGCCAGCGCATCGGTTTAGTTGCTTTGAATTTCATTGTATTCTCCGAGGGAATCGATCACGTCATCGCGCAATCAGTGAGGGAGTCTGCCCCGACGCCTGGCGCGTCGGGTAGGCGTTAGTGAGGCTTATGCTCCGGGGTGCGCCGACGCATCCAAGCGTCGATACTCCAGATATTGCTTCCGTGGGCCGCAAAATAAATGAGCCCGCCGGCCAGCCCGATATTCTTGAATAAAGGCCCCAGCGAATTCATCGACCCGATTTGTACGCTCAAGGTAATGGGGATGATCAGCGCGATAAGCGCTGCGGCTGCCAGGCGTGTCTTCCATCCTGTCAGCAGCGCAAGCCCGGCGATTAACAGCCCGACACCGGCAAGCAGCACGAGGATTTTCGGATCGACAAAGCTCGTCAGATGCTCCATAGGGGCCTGCGCCAGGCGCTGGGCCACCTGTGCGGGCATGGCCAGGTGATTGATACCGGCAACCACAAATATGCCACTGAGCATGATTCGGAAGACTCCCGTGGAGCGGTTCTGCATGCATTCAAGCTTTGGACTTCATCATTCTCTCTTGGTGGGGGTGTTGTTCTGTCGATATCTTAATCAAAAGATTATTTGAGTATATTCCGTCAAAAAATAGTTAAGACAAAATTTTATGGCGCCACCTGCTGATGGACGCGATGTGCGATCTATTTGTGTTTATGATGTCTTGACCCGCCGGGGGGCGCTGAAGCAACCATCAAACCCGTGTTAATTCGGTCTTGCCCTGGCTTCGATCCGGCTGGAAAACGTTGACCGGAATGCGCAGGTAGCGAATCTCATTGGCGTTGGGTGAGGGTAATTGGCCGGCGTCGATATTGACCTGAACGCTGTGGAAGAGCAGGCGGGGGGCCGACAGGGTCGCGTCGCGCTCGGTGCGAAATTTGACGAAGTCCTGGCGCGAACGTGTGGCAGGAATCTGCACATTCTTTTGCTTCTGCTGGCCGACGGTTGTTTCGCATTCGACCTCGCGCCCGCCGGGTTGATAGTCGTGGCCGACGAAGACGCGGGTGGCGTCGGGGAGCTCATAGATCTTTTGAACGGAGTTGTAGAGGTCGTCGGCGCTGCCGCCGGGGAAGTCGCAGCGTCCGGTGCCCATATCTGGCATCAGGAGCGCATCGCCGGTGAAGATGGCGTCCGCGATCTGGTAGGTCGCACAGGCCGGGGTATGCCCCGGAGTGAAGATACTCCTAATGCTTAGAGTTCCGGCCTGCAGCGGCTTTTCCTCGCTTAGGAGCACATCGAATTGACGCCCATCGGTGGGGAAATCCGCGGGCAGGTCGAAGATGGTTTTGAAGACCTTTTGCACCTCGGTGATGCGCTCGCCGACGCCGATTTTCGCCTGTGGAAATGCCTCCTGAATAATCGAAGAGCCCGACAGATGGTCGGCATGCGCGTGGGTTTCCAGGATATAATGCAGGTTTAGACTCTGCGCGCGCACGAAATCAATGACCTGGTCGGCCGACTCGGTCCAGGTCTTGGAAGCTGCCGGCTCGTAGTCCAGCACCGGGTCGATGAGCACTGCGTCTCGGGTGTTGGGGTCATAGACCACGTAGGTGAAGGTTGAGGTGCGCTCGTCATAAAAGGATTCGATTTTCATGATTTTCTCCGCATTTTGACTGGGTTATAGCCGGGGTGCTCGCTCGCGCTGCGATTCATTTTTTGAGGCCATGAAAGACGACTTCTTTCTCGGTTGAGGGCGCAAATTTGCCCATCAGCGAAAAGAGCCACATGCCTGCGGCCATGGATGCGACGAAGACAATGGCGGGCGCCTGGGCGCTTGCAAGCGACGTAATTCCCGGGCCCGGGCAGTAGCCGGCAAGGCCCCAACCCACGCCGAATAATCCGCCACCGACGATGATCCGCCAGTCGATTTCTTTGCGCTTGCTCAGGTGGAATTTGGGTGCGAGCAAGGGTTGGCCGCGCCGCATAATAAAGCGAAAGAGCACAATATTTGGGAGCATGGCGGCGCCCATGACAAAGGCGAGGCTGGGGTCCCAGTTTCCGAAGAAATCAAGAAACCCAACGACCTTGCTCGGCTGGGTCATCCCCGAAATGGCGAGCCCGACGGCGAAGAGGACGCCTGCTATAAAGACGATAAGTTGCTTCATAGCGAGCCTCCCAACAGGTGATTGATGATGAAGACGGTGAGGGCGCCGGTGGCCATAAACGAGATGGTGGCCATCAAGGAGCGCGTCGACAGCCTCGCCATTCCGCAGACGCCATGTCCGCTGGTGCAGCCGCTGCCAAGGCGTGTTCCCACACCCACCAGCACACCGGCGACGGCGACGACCGCAAGCGAGCGCTCGATGGTGACGGCGTAGAGCTCGGGCGTGAGCGCGAACATGAGCGCGCCGCCGACGAGCAGTCCGCCGAGGAATGTCGCGCGCCAGCCAAATTCGCCCGCGCGCGGCTCAATGACGCCGGCGAAGATGCCGCTGATGCCGGCGATTCGGCCGTGGAATAGCAGCAGAATTGCTGCGGATAGGCCGATCAATAGACCTCCAATCGCGGAGGCAAAGGGGGTGAAATTTTCCATAAATCTACTTCCTGTGGCGATGGTAAAGAAATCCGAAAAGAATAAGCAGCCCGGCCAGGGCCAGATTGACGCTGAGCGGCCAGCCTTGCTGGTCGCCAAAAATCAGCGCGCCGGCCAGCAGCACGAAGAACGCAAATCCGGTGCGAAGCCCGCCTGGGTGAATGCGCCGGCTGGCGGCGGTGCCGACAAACGTGCCGATAATCGAGGCGGCCACGAAACCGGCTGCCAGGGTGAAATCAATGGCTTCGTGGCCCAGATAACCCGCAAAACCCGCAAAGGAGTTCAGCGCAATAACCGCCAGCGAAGTCCCGATGGCCCGGCGCATGCTCAGCCCGCCGAGCACCACCAGCGCCGGGACGATGATAAAGCCGCCGCCCGCCCCGATGAGTCCGGTCAATGCGCCCACGCCGAGCCCCATCAGCGCAAGCTTCAGGATCGGCACATTCACCGGGTGCGTCTCGCGATCGGCGCCGGGTTGCGCCTCGGGGGCCGGCGGGCGCCCGCGCAACATTAGAGCGGCGGCGATGAGCATGACCAGCGCAAAGCCGGTCAAAAGTATACCTCCCGGAATATACTCGGCGAGCCTGCCGCCGGCATAGGCGCCGCCCATGGCGAATGCGCCGAAGATTCCCGCGGTGCGCCAGGCCACATTATGGGCGCGCGCGTGCGAAACCGCGGCCATGGCGCTTGTCGAGCCCACCACCAGCAGGCTGGTGGCGATGGCGCCCTTGTCGGGCAATCCGACCAGAAAAACCAGTATGGGCACCGCCAAAATCGAGCCGCCGCCGCCCAGAAGTCCCAGCACAAATCCCATTGCAGCTGCTGCTAAAATAATCACCAAGCTCATTGCGTATCCTTGTTTCTTGGCGCGCCTGAGGCGGGCGCTCGATAGTCATAGCAAGGGGTGTGCCAGCTTCGGTTGATGGGGATCTCGCATCAATAAAACCCCCTGAACAGGCCGTGCTGACCCCATTTTTCGCAGGCGATGACTCCTGCTCGCCGGTACTTTGCCCGCAAGCTTCGTCGGGCGTGTTTTGTTGGGGTTCAATGGGTTGCAACAATATGAAACATTTTGCGGCATAAGCCCAACTTGAAGTATTGGCAAGGTGCGGACCATTTCGAGAGGAGCAAGCTTTTTTGGACGCCGCGATGCGCGCCGCAGACAACGAATGCACCCCGAAGCTCTTTTGCCCGCCTTGACACAGGCGGCGAGGTTGGCGATGAAATGCGCGGGCCGTCGCATTGGTTTGAAGACGTGCTTAATATGCGCGGCCCCACCCCTTCTTTTGATTCGTCGCGCCCTCATTTTTCAACGCGGAGTTCATCGTGGTCAGTACCGACACAAAGCGCACTATTATTCTTCGGCTTTCGGGCGAGTTATGCATCAAATCCCCCTCGGTGCGCCGGCGTTTTCAGGACCGGCTCGCCCATAATATTCGCATGGCCCTCCAGGGCGCGGGCATCGAAGAATATACGCTGCATCGGGGGTGGTCGCGCATGGATGTCGAGGTCGAAGACCCTCGCGCCGCCGAGATTCTGGCGCGTATTTTTGGCATCCAGGGCGTGATCCCGGCGCGCGCGTATCCCTGGGAGACCTTGGAGGATATTCTTGATCTTGGGGAGCGCCTTTACGCCGAGAAAGTTGTCGCAAAGACCTTCGCGGTGCGCAGCAAACGCGTGGGAAATCGGGGGGGAATTCCGTTTGCGTCCACCGAGCTTGGGCGCGCGCTTGGCGCGCGTCTATTCGCGCAGAGCGCCGGGGTTGACCTCGATAACCCGCAGGTCGTGGTCGGGGTGGAAGTGCGCGAAAATACAGTGTTTTTCCTGGGCGACGAGCTTGCCGCACCCGGCGGCTTGCCGATGGGAACCGAGGGGAAGGCCGTGGCGCTGATGAGCGGTGGATTCGACTCGGCGGTCGCCGCCTATATGATGCAAAAACGGGGCATCGACCTGGATTTTATCTTCTTTAACCTCGGGGGTGCCGCCCACGAGCGCGGGGTGCGCGACGTCACAAAGCTCTTATGCGAGCGCTGGTCAAACGGGTATCAGGCCAAGTTTCATAGCGTCGATCTGCGCCCGATGGTCGCCGAGATGAAAGAGAAGGTCAGCGGGAGCTATTGGCAACTTTTGCTCAAGCGCATGATGATGCGTGCGGCGCATCTGATCTGCGAGGAGCAGGGCTATCCGGCGATGATCACCGGGGAGTCGGCCGGGCAGGTTTCCTCGCAGACCTTGATGAATCTGGCGGCGATCCAGACCGGCGTGCCGACCCCGATATTGCGCCCGCTGGTGGGGCTCAATAAGGAAGATATCATCGCGCTTGCCCGGCTTGTGGGCACCCACGATCTGTCGGCCAATGTGCCCGAGTTTTGCGCGCTTGAGGGCGGTCGCCCGGTGACCAACGGCAGCGCGAAGCGCCTGGACCGCGAGGAAGCGCGGGTGAGCGGGGCGCTGCTTGAATCCCTGGTGGAGCATCGCCAGACCCAGAAGGTCAGTGAGATGGCCGGGGGTGAGCAGTTGCTCGGGGCGGATATCGAGGTCGACGCGGTGCCCGAGGGCGCGGTGATGATCGATCTTCGAAGCGGCGCGGCCCGGGCGAAGTGGGGGGTGCCGGGGGCGGTCGATATGGACTTTGACACCGCGCTTGCCAATGTCGCCTATCTTCCCCAGGAGGCGACCTATCTGCTGCTGTGTGATGTCGGGCTAAAGAGTGCGTTTCTGGCCGAAGTCATGCGCAAGATGGGATTTAAAGCCCATAGTTTTCGCCGCGGGACTCACGCGCTTCGCCGTCATCTTGAGGGCGCGGCGGCCTGAGTGACCCGGGCGTTTTTCCTCAGCGAGGCCGACGATGACGCATACCGAATTTGCCTATAAGAAAGTTGTGGAGCGCCCGCGTACCACGTGGCTTGCGCGCGCCTTCGTGTGGGTCGGCAACCACGCGCTACTAAGCGGTTTTCTGGGCGGAATCTGTGTGGTGCTATTCGCGATGGGCAGCGCGATTGAGGGTGTCAAGAAAGCGCCCACCGAAGCGTTGATTATCTCGGCGCTGGTGGTCGGGGTCTGGACGGTTTTGATCGGGTTTATGGGGAAGTTCTTTGCCCGCCAGGGCGTCGCGCAACTCGAACTTCACCGCGCGATTCTTGCCGGCGACGATCTTTTTCGCTGGCGCGAGGGCGCCGAAGTTCTCGTCGAAATCGACGCGCCAACCTATACGATTAGGGCAGCCACGCCGCCCGAAAAATCGCCCGACGCCCGGGACGCGACCGTCTTTTTGACGGTGACGGGAGCCGGCGGGCGTTTCGTATTGGAGACGAAGATCAGCGCGGATGAAGCGCGCCAATATCAGCAAATATCACCCCAGGAGCTCGGCCAGGTCGACGAGACCCTGCCGATCGCGCTGGCCTCGCGGGTCTTGCTTTACGGCGAGCGCAACGCGCCAAATTAGGCGCTCGTTGCCACCAAAGATCGACCTTCCACGCCGATTATTGTGAATTACCGGGTCAGGGTACACCCGACGGGCAGATAATATTTATTGGTTTCGCGCATGCCCTGTACGATATCGGGCGCGAGCCGTACTTTTCGAGCGTAATAGTTGTTCGAACGGATTGTTGGAACGCCATTTTTCCATTTAACCGATGCTTTACAAGTTTCCGACGCTTTGGCGCTGGGGTCATCATCGGGGGGGCCATGTATAACTCGGTAGGCATAAGGCAATTCGACCGTGACTCTATCGTCGATGCGCACAAACGAGCTGACCGACTCCGTCACATCGATATTATAATGACAGCAGGTCGCGCCATTTTCGTCGCCCTGCGCAAAGGTCGCCGAAATGATCTGGGTAAATCGAAACTCGTGGGTCCAACCTAACTGGTTGTTGGGGACTTTTCGCAACGACGGCATCGGCGCTCCCCAGCCGCGCGGAGATTGCGCTACATTCACGTTGATCGGGGCGATGGGCTCTGTGCCCTGGGCCGTTTCGGTGCGCCATGCCAGCGCGCTATAACTGCTCCATTGGAGTCCGAATCGATCATCACAGGGTATGATGCTCTTTTCTTTTTTCTCACAGTGAATCCGAATAAGCACGGCTTCCAGTGGAGCCTCCGTGGGCACGATTTGCGGGGCGGTGATACGGTGAGGTGAACTCGGGCACGCCTCAAGCGCCTCAGTGGCGCGCTCAACGAGCTCCTGGAGTGGCAACGCCTGCTTGGGGTCAATCGCGTCGAAGAGACCGTTGATTCCGGCACCGTTGGCCATTGCATTGCCGACCAAGCCACATGCTTGTGAGATAGGGATGCACGTATTGCCTTCGAATGTGCAGCCGTACTCGCTGCACTCGGGCAGCAGTGGACAGGATTCCTTGGTGCCCACACATGTCAACGCTCCGGCCTTAAAACCGGGCACGCACTCACCTCGCGACGCGCACTCGGGGCGAGCTTCGCAATCTTCGGGCGTCAGCATGCAGCCGAGTTCGGTGGGCCGGCCTTGCTGTTTCGGATCAAAGCTCAAACCGCCGCGTACGCATCGGGGCATCGCGTCGAAAAGTATATAGGGCGGTTTGAGTAAACAATGCCCGGCGGCCTCGATCATGTCTTCGAGATCGTCACAGGTGATGCTGCGCACGTCCGGCTCAGTCAGAATAACGCGTTTGCCGTCGTTCTCGGTGCTCCATCCCTTGGCGCTTATCAGAGCCTCGATAGTCGCGCGATTGCGTCGGGTTTGCATCGTTGAATCAGGGACGCCGCACCAGGTCGGAAAAAGTTCAAGTCTTTTGCTATCGACCCACGGCGCGCGGTCGCAACTGGGCTCCTCGACGATGGGCGGCGCAGTCGTGAGTGCTGGCAGATTCTCGGTCTGGAATGTCGCCCGGTGCGTCGAGGTATCTGAGCGACATGCTGAAAGCATGAAGACGAGCGCGAGATAAAAAGTGACCTTAAGAAGTTTTGTAGGCATCGCCAAAGCGTGTTCAATATCGCATAGAAAATATAGATAAGGCGCGGATGCAACGAACTCGCAGAGCGTAAATTGTTAAATCAGTGGCTGGATTCGGCGCCTTCATCTTCGAAGCTCTGCCGATATAGGTACGCGTTCCAGGCGTGAATCGCCTCCTGAAAAACGCGGCGCTCGGCGTCGTAACTGATCGTTTCCAGGGCCTGTGAGAAGCTGAACCAGCGCGACTCGTCGACCTCATGATCGTGGTCGCCGGTGTGGCCGTGAGTATACTTCATCAAAAAGAAGTCGACCACTTTGCGCACGCGCACGCGCTCGCCGCTGAGGTCGTCGCGGCGGGTATACCAGTATTCCAGCGGGCTGAGCTCCGAGAGCACCTCGCCGTGGCAGCCGGTCTCTTCGCGGGTCTCGCGCAGCGCGGCCTGCTCGGAGGTCTCGCCGGCCTCGATGCCGCCCTTGGGAAGTCGCCAACTTGGGTTGCCACCGCGGGTGGGGATCTGGACCAGGCAGATTTCGTGCTCGCCCTCGGTTTGGCGAATCAATACGCCGCCGGAGGAGTATTCTTCGACGTCGTGCGTTGAGCCCAATTGGGTTGACATATACGAATGAGGACAAAGGAAATGCAGTTTGATTAGGGGTGAATCTTAACGCCCTGTGAGTACGGCCTCGAGTGCGAAAGGTCAAGTTTCCCGCTGTGGGTGGGTTCGATATAAAGCAAATCAAGCGCATCCTTGGCTCGCATATTCAAGCCGGAGCGAGTGCATCCTTGGCTCGCATATTCAAACCGGAGCGAGTGCATCCTTGGCTCGCATATTCAAGCCGGAGCGAGTGCATCCTGCGCTTGCGAATTTAATGCGCGAAGTTGGGCTTCGCCCAAGACAGGCCCGGAGGGCCCGCCTCCTGATGCGGGAGGGCCCGCCTCCTATAGCTGCGCCGCGAGTCCCTCGGCGAGCACTGCGAAGAAGGCGTCGGCCTGGGCGTCGGTGATCACGAAGGGCGGGCTTAAGGCGAGC
>Ga0209075_1001199_pt1 | contig 24783 bp, 20 predicted proteins | sample Stecom2011_FD_187523 | JGI IMG/M metagenome (GOLD analysis project Ga0209075, IMG submission 187523) | Agricultural soil microbial communities from Utah to study Nitrogen management - Steer compost 2011 (SPAdes) (version 2) | ecosystem: Environmental > Terrestrial > Soil > Agricultural land...
TATTCGGCAATGGTCCCCTCACCCTGCTTGCGGGCGGCGGCCAGCGCCTGTTCAGAGGCCCTCAGCCAGCGCTCACCACTGGTCAGCACGGGCAGATCAGGCACCAGTCCGACATTCGCCGAGAGGGCATACTGATTTCCACCAAACCCGAACGCCTCGGCTTCGACAGCACCAATCAGAGCCCGGGCAATGGTATTACCCTGGCCCGCCGGTACCAGCATGGCGAATTCGTTACCCGCCAGGCGGGCCACCGGACGGCCGGGCTCTGCGTGCTGGCACAGAATATCGGCAAGGCGTTTAAGCACCTCGTCACCGGCCTGATAACCGGCGGTATCATTCAGCAAACGGAAACCACGCAAATCCAGATACAGCAGAGCAAGGTTCTCTTCCCGGCCTGCGAGGCGCTGATCCAGCACAAGCTCGAATTCCCGCCGGTTGAGCAAACCGGTCAGCTGATCATGCCGGACCGCCCACGCCAGCTGGTCGTAGGTTTTGTGGACCATTCGGTCAATACTTTCATCCACCAGCGGCCGGTCGTAGTCGGTATCGGGCACAATCCGGCCTTCCCGCATCTGTTGAGCCAGCGCTGCCAGACTGAGTTCAACCACCCTCATGCCCTGCTGATTGACAAACACAAACCGGCCCTGATCCTGGGCGATCCATACCAGCCGGATATATTGGGGTTGCTCCGGCCGTGTCTGGTCTTTCAGCCAGCTGCCAATGCTCAGGTCCCTGGCCCGGGTAACCCAGCGCTGAAGCCCCCGGCGCTCCAGCTCGCTGAGGGGCCCGGATTCGGTCGGCGGGGGCTCAGCCGGCTCCGGCGGAATGTCCACCAGATCGGGATGGCTGTCCGGGGCGCGCACCAGGAACTGCTTGAGCTCATCCCGAATCCGGGCCGAGGGCACCTGGTTACCGGAAATGGACGCCAGCCCATCCTGGGTAATGCGGACCAACTCAGGCAAATCGATATCCTGCCCCGGGTCATCGGCGTGAGCCAGCAGCGAGTCAATCACCCCAAGGTAGTCAGCCCACAGATAACTGTCCGGCCCCTGGCGCAACCAGACCAGCGACAACAGATCCCGCCAGCCGCCATCCAGAAGGGTCAGCAGTACCCGGGGCACGCTGCGTCCGGCAATCTTGCTGTTGATGGCGCGGTTGACCACCGCACGGGACTCAGCCACCTTCTGGGCACCCTCGGCGGCCGCAGTTACCCGCTCCACATTACGCCGGTAAACCTGCTCCTGGCGCTCAACCAGGGTATCAAGCTCTGCCAGGGTCTGTTCGAACACCGTCGCATCCTGCTCAAACTCGACGGCGATCCTGTGGACCAGCTCGTCGACCCGGCGCTGCAACACCGGGTTAATGCGCGCGCCCTGAGACCCCAGCTGGGCCAGGCGGTTCATCACCGCCCGCACCGGGCTGTTGCGGTCTTCGAAGAAGCTCTGATCCCGCATCACCACCTTGAGCACCGGCACCTCAAGCCGGCGCATGATGCCCCGTGCCTGATCGCCCAGTTTCGGACTGGCCAGAACACTGTGGAAAAACTGGTCGACAACGTCGAGCGTTTCGGTCTGCTCGCTGTCCAGGGCGGCCGACGTGGGGCGCTCGCCAAGCTTCCCCAGCACGCGCTCCTTGAGGGACACCGCCTCATAGTCCTCATCGACCTGCAGCTGCAGCTCCTGCAACTCGCGATGCAGTTCTCCCAGGGATAACGGACGGCCGTCGGTGACCGCCGGCTGCGGTGGCGTAACGCTGCCACCTTCCGACCGGCTCGCCTGCAGGCTGGCCAGCAGATTCCGTACCGTGGCGAATGCCGTCCGGGCGGAGGCAGAGTGCCCGCGGAAGTCACCGCTGGCACGACTTATCGACGACGGCTCTGGCCGGGGCTCAGGCTCCGGCCGGGCTTCGGGTTCTGGCTCCGGCGCCGGCCGGGAAACCGCCGGTTTCTCACTCAGGTACCGTGACAGGTCCAGATCCGGCAACACTCCCTGACGGATCAGAATCTGGTTGAGCTCCCGGTACATGGGTCCCAACTCCCGCAACACGGTTTGCTCAAATACCTGCAGACAGGTTTTCTCTACCTCCCGGGTCAGATCCAGCTGCGCCAGCGCGTTGTGAAACGCTTCGCTGACCAGTGCCGGCCCGAGGGGATTATGGTGGCCGGTACGGTTGGCGATCTGAAGATGATCAAGCCGCAGCTTGAGTTGCAGCAACTCACCCCGATAGCGGGTATCCGCGCGGGTAACCATTACCCGCACCGCCAACCACTCTTCAAACTCATTCTTGTCGACCACCGACAGAGCCGCGCCCGGGGCGCCTTTGGGCTCCGGCTTCAAAGGGGATTGCAGGCTGCTGGCCATCTGATGCCAGATAACCCGTTGCCGGCTGTCAATCTGCCCGGCGGCATCGATAAAGTCGTTCGCCTGCTGATCATGACCCGCCTTGCTGGCCTTGTCGCGAAGCTCTGTCGCCATCTGTACCACACAGGCATCCATGAGCGGCTCGATGTACTGGGTGATGGTACGGGCGGCCTGATGCAGTACAAACTGGACCCGGTCTGAAGGTGCCTTGAGGGCAGGCCGGTCCGGAGCCCCCTCCTGGTGCTGACTGGCACCGCACAGCGCCAGCATGGCATTGACTGCTTCAATCGCGGGGCGGGTATAGCTGACGCCCATGGCACCCGGTACGCGTCGCGTGGGCGTCACAAACAGCTCATAGCTCCGGTTTGCCTCCGGCCCGCGGAAACGCACCACCAGCTCCCGGGGAGGCTCAGTGGCAAACACCTCCTCGACTTTCCGGGAGGTGGCATCGGAATAACGGATGTACATCCCCTCGGCACAGAAATCCGAGATCTGACAGGGCAAAGGATGGCCTGTCCCAAGATCCAGCTGAGCGGCAAGTTTGATAGGTTGTCGGGGAGTACTGCGGCGTTCTTTTGATTCCATGGGCTTCCTGGCCGGTGACCAAATCGACGGGTTTTGCATACAACGAAGAGGCAATGACCGATCGCTGGATTCATCATAACATTCCGTGTCATGAAACAGCTTATTCGCATCCTTCTCGTTTTACTACTTTTGGCCGGAGTTTCCGGGTGTTCGACTTTTACTTATTACAGCCAGATGATTTCCGGCCACGTTTCACTAATGCTCAGGTCGGAACCGATCAGCCACCTCACAGCGCAACCGGATACCTCCCCGGCACTGCGGCAAAAACTGGAACGGTCCGAACAGATGCGCAGTTTTGCCCGGGGCCGGCTGGCACTGCCGGTCGGTAACACCTACACCCGGTTTGTCGGGCTTGAGCAACCCTGGGTGGTGGTCACCCTGGTTGCGGTGCCCGAATTTTCCCTGGAGCCCCACCACTGGTGCTACCCGGTAGTGGGCTGTCAGGCTTACCGCGGCTACTTCAGTCTTGAGCGCGCCCGCAAAGAGGAAGCACGATTCCGGGAACGCGGGTATGACACCTTTGTTGGCGGAGTAACCGCCTACTCTACACTCGGCTGGTTCAACGACCCCCTGCACACCGGTTTCACCAACCTGACCGAAGACCGGATGGCCGCGCTCATGTTTCATGAACTGGCCCACCGGGCGGTCTACCTCGCCGACGACACTGCTTTCAATGAGAGCTTTGCCACGGCGGTGGAACTGGAAGGCCTCCGGCTGTGGCTGGAACAGCAGGGGCAGGACAACACCTTTGCGCAAGTCCTGGAGCGGCAGGCTCTCCGCAACCGGACCCTGGCGCTGGTTGATACCACCAGCCGCGCGCTGGCGCGACTGTACCGGCAACAGAACAGCCTGCCACCCGACCTGATGCGCCAGCACAAATCCCGCTATCTGGAGCAGCTGGCCCGCGACTATGCCAGTCTGGCAGAGCACTATCAGGACCCCGGCCCTCTGGGCAGACCTCCGGTGCAACCCAACAACGCGCACCTGGCCCTGCTCCGCCAGTACAACCAGTATGTGCCGGGTTTCCGGCAATGGTTACGGGAGCTGGACTACGACTTCGGCGAATTCTACCGCCAGGTGACGGAGCTGTCGCGCCAGCCGCAGGCCCGGCGTCAGGCCCGGCTCCAGGCGCTCTCACATCGCTTTGACGAACACCTTTGAATTTCGCTGGGTGTTATAGGACGCCAGCTTGGGCCCCGGCAGATCCTGCACGGCCGTCGGCAGAAAACCCCGCTCCCGGAACCAGTGCTCGGTCTGAGTGGTCAGCACAAACAGCTTGCGGATGCCCTGATTGCGGGCCAGCTTCTCAACCATGGCGAGAATATCGTCACCCCGGCCGGCCCGGCGATAAGACGGATCAACCGCAAAGCAGGACAACTCCCCGGCGCCTTCTTCCGGGTAACTGTACAGCGCCGCACAGCCCACGATGGTGCCATCCCGCTCCGCCACCACGAACCGGTCGATTTCGGTTTCCAGCATATCCCGGGAACGCCTGACCAGAACCCCCTGCTCTTCCAGCGGCTGTATCAGCTCCAGAATGCCACCGATATCCTCCACGCGGGCCTGCCGGATCTGCTCGTAGTTATCACCGCTGACCAGAGTACCGGAGCCGTCGCGGGTAAACAGTTCTTCCAGCAGGGCACCGTCTTCGGCGTAGCTGATGATATGGGCCCGGCGCACTCCCTTGACGCAGGCATCACAGGCGGCCTTCAGCAGTGTGGCATCGTGGCCGGTCACGGCGTTGTCGTTCAGGCGCAGGGTAGCCTGGCGTGCGGAAAGCTCCCGGATCAGGGAGCCGTCTTCCTCCAGCAGCCCTTCGTCTTCGATAAATACGATGAGTTTTTCCGCCTGGAGTGCCGCCGCCACCTGGCTCCCTACGTCTTCGTAGGACAGGTTGAAGGCATCTCCGGTGGGCGAATAGCCCATCGGTGGCAACAGTACAATATGCCCGAGCTCCAACAGCTCCTCGATCCCCCGGGTATCCACCCGTCGCACTCGTCCGGTGTACCCGAAGTCGATGCCATCCAGCACCCCAACAGGCTTCGCGGTCACATAGTTGCCGCTACTGACCCGTATCCGGGCGTTGTGCATGGGCGAGTTGACCAGACCCATGGACAGCTGGCTCTCAATGTACGCGCGTAAGCCTCCGATGGCTTCCATCACCAGCGGCAGGTGGTTATCCGGCGTTACCCGCAAGCCCCGGGCAAAGCCGGACTCCAGGCCGGCGTCGTCCAGCCGGGTCTGGATCTGGGGCCGGCCGCCAAAGGCCACCACCAGTCGCACACCCAGGCTGCTGAGCAGAGCGATATCGTGGATGATATTGATAAAGTTGCGATGCTCAATGGCATCGCCGGGCATGGTCAGCACCACCGTGCGCCCGCGATGGGCATTGATGTAGGGGGACGAGTGACGGAACCCGTGTAGCCAGTCATTTGATTTCAAGTCTGTCTCCCAGTTCATCCGGTGCAGAATTTTCTGATCAGGCCCTGCAGGATCTCTATCGCAGGCTGTAACTGCGACAGCTCCAGATATTCGTCCGGCTGGTGCGCCTGGTCGATCGAGCCCGGGCCCATCACCAAGGTTTCCATACCAATCTGCTGCAACCAGGGCGCTTCCGTGGCAAAAGCCACGGCGTGCGCGGTATGGCCGGTGAGCTGCTCACAGGCTTTTACCAGGGTCGCCTCCTCCGGTGTTTCAAACGGCGGTACGCCTTCAAACAAAGGCTCAAAGCCCAGCTCCAGGCCCCGGCGCTCGGCCACCGGCTGCACCTTGTCCAGGATCTCGCCGCGCAGCGTGGCCATGTCCATGCCCGGCAGCGGACGCAGGTCAAAATGCAACTCACAGCGGCCACAGATCCGGTTGGGGTTGTCGCCGCCATGAATACAGCCCAGGTTCAGCGTGGGTACCTCTACCTGGAACGCCGGATTGCGGTACTGTTGCTGCCACTGCCCGCGCAGGGCCATCAGCTCTGACATGGCCTCGTGCATGCCCTCCAGGGCATTGCGGCCCAATGCCGGATTGGAGGAGTGGCCCGCAAGCCCTTCAAGGACGAGACGCTCCATCATGATGCCCTTGTGCATCCGCACCGGGCGCAGGCCGGTGGGCTCACCAATAACGGCATAGCGGGCCGCGGGCTTACCGGCCTCGGCCAACGCCCGGGCACCACTCATCGAGCTTTCCTCATCGGCGGTGGCGAGGATGATCAGGGGCTGGTTCAGCGGGGCGTCCACGAAGGCCCGGGCCGCCTCGATGGCCAGCGGAAAAAAGCCCTTCATGTCACAGGTACCGAGCCCATACCAGCGGTTATCTTTCTCCGTGAGGACAAAAGGATCGGTTTGCCAGCGTTTGGCGTCATAGGGCACGGTATCGGTATGACCGGCCAGCACCAGCCCACCCGGTCCGCGGCCGAGCGTCGCCACCAAGTTATATTTACCAATCACCCCCGGTACCTCAAGGATTTCGACCATGAAGCCCAGAGCCTCAAGCCATTCCCCGAGGGTACGGACCACCGCTTCGTTGCTCTGGTCCCAGTGCGCTGAGGCACTGCTGACCGATGGCAGGGCAATCAACCGGGACAGCATTTCCTTCACGCCAGGTACCCGGGCGTTTACATCAGTGTGCAGAACCATCTTGCGCTCCCTGCTGTGGCTGCCCCTGAGGGCCCAGCCGCCAGACCTCAAACTCATCAATCGCCCGGTTCAGGATCGGGTAGACAACTTCGCCGCCGCCCACCATACGCGCCACCTCCAGCTCCCGCTCACCAACCTGCTCCAGCCGCCCTTCGACCAGATTACCATTGCTAAGGGTAACCCTCACCTGGCGCCCCAGCCACTGGTCGGCACGGTCGACGGTTTCGCTGTACCACTGCGGACTGCCGGGGTCCCGCTCAGGGTCTGCGGTAGCCTCGTCGTCGGTTGCAACCACCGGCTCAGCAACCTCAACGGCTGTCAGGTACACACCGGGGACCTGCGCGCTGTTATAGAGGACCGCCCAGGACGCGTCGTCATCGCCTTTCGTGCGCACCGGGATAGCCGGCTGCCCGGTGGTCGACACCACCGAAAATGCCAGCTCGCCCCCTTCGATCAGCCACTGCCGGTATAGTGCCAGCAACTGCTGGCTGGGCTGATAGCCCCGGGCCTGAAAACCAGCTCTCAAGGCCTGTACCGCCCTGGCTGCCCATTCGTTCACGGTCAGCCCGGTTTCCCGGCCACAGTAGGCGGACAACCGGCGCATCAGGCCCGCATCCCGCAAGGTCACCCGGGCCGGAGCGTCCGCGGCTACCAGCGCCGGTTCCATGTCCTGCAGCTGTAGCCGGGCACCGGGCCAGTAGACTTCCAGACTGCCGGTCTCCTCCGTATTCAACTCGGCTCTCAGGCCACCGGGGGTCTGCTCCAGAATCAGCTCACCATATAGGGCATCAATTCCCATCCGGGTGAGGTCACCGCTGCCCAGTTGCTGACGCGGGTCCGGCGCACACGACAAGGCAATCAGTGGTGTTCGCGTCTCCTCCGGGCTGGCACCTGCGGTGACCCAGTTCCGGAACATCACCGGCTCAAGCGCCAACCGGGCCTGTTCCACCGTCAGGCGCCAGGTTGCCGGCAGGGAATCCGGGGTCATCAGGGTCGTCAGCAGGCTTACCGGTGAACCGAGGTCAAATTCCGCCAGCCCCATCTCCAGGGGCTGAGTCAGGCGGAAGTCTTGCCAGTCTGAGTGTTTCAGGAGCAGGCGGCCATCCAGAGCAGAGCTAATCTGGCCGCGCTGGAGCACGCCCTGTTCCGAAAGCCCGGCCCGCGCCTCGGCCAGACGCTGATCCGCCAGCCACCAGACCAGCACCTTGAAACCAACGAAGACCACCAGTACCACAACGATCAGGCAGGACAGCAGGCGCTTCATTCCACGGGTACTCCGTTGCTCGGTGTCAGTTGCGGGAAATCAGGGTGCCGACACCTTCGTCGGTAAAGATTTCCAGAAGACAGGCATGAGCCACGCGGCCATCGATGATATGGGACGTACGCACGCCATTTTCGACCGCGCTCAGAGCGCAACGGATCTTGGGCAGCATACCGCCATGAATGGTGCCATCGTCGATCAGCTCGTTTACCTGTTGCGAGGTCAGGCCGGTGAGCACCTTGCCTTCCTTGCTTTTCAGGCCGGAGACGTTGGTCAGCAGGATCAGCTTCTCGGCTTTGGTGGCTTCTGCCACCTTGCCCGCCACCAGATCAGCGTTGATGTTGTACGAGGTACCGTCCGGGCCCACACCGATAGGCGCGATAACGGGGATGACATTGCTGCGGGTGAACATGTCGATCACGTTCACATTGACACTGGCCACTTCACCGACATGACCGATATCGATAATTTCGGGCCGCTCCAGTTCGGGCGAGCGGTCCATCACTTCCAGCTTGCGGGCACGGATCAGGCTGGCGTCTTTGCCGGTCAGGCCAATGGCGGTGCCGCCATGGCGGTTGATCAGGGAAACGATCTCTTTGTTCACCTGGCCCCCGAGCACCATCTCCACCACGTCCATGGTCTGGGCATCGGTCACCCGCATGCCGTTAACAAAACGGGACTGGATGTTCAGCCGGTCAAGGAGTTCACCGATCTGGGGGCCGCCGCCATGAACAACGATGGGGTTGATGCCCACCAGTTTCATCAGCACTACGTCACGGGCGAAGCTGCTTTTCAGCTCTTCATTCTCCATGGCATTCCCGCCGTATTTGATGACGACGGTCTTGCCAGTAAACCTTTGGATATAGGGCAGGCCCCGGCTCAGTACCGATGCCACCTGCATTGCCGTATCACGATCCAGCGTCATGGTGATGTATCATTCCTCAGAGTCAGAAAATAAGCCGGGTCAGAAGCCCGGCACCAGGTCCGGTGCGACCTTCTGCAACTGCTCCCGGAACACGGTCTTGATGCGTTCCAGTGCCTCTTCGCTTTCGGCTTCAAACCGCAACACCAGCACTGGCGTGGTGTTGGACGCGCGGCACAGGCCCCAGCCATCGGTATAGTCTACTCTCAGACCGTCGATATTGCTGATGTTGCCTTCACCAAAATCCGCCTGCTGTTGCAGACGCTCGATAATGGCAAATTTATCACTCTCAGTAACCTGTACATTCAGCTCAGGCGTGCTGATGTCTTCCGGGAAATCTTCGAATACCTCGTCACTGGCGCGGTCCTCAATACCGAGAATTTCCAGCAGCCGGGCGGCGGTATACAACCCGTCATCAAAGCCGTACCAGCGCTCGGCAAAGAAGATATGACCGCTCAGCTCCCCCGCCAGCAAGGCACCGGTCTCCCGCATTTTCGCCTTCATCAGGGAATGGCCGGTTTTCCACATGATCGGACGGCCACCGGCTTCGGAAATCACGCCGGCCAGGCGCCGGCTGCATTTGACGTCATAAAGCACGTCAGCACCCGGGTTGCGGGAAACCACATCCCGGGCAAACAACATGAGCAGACGGTCTGGCCAGATAATCTTGCCGGTATTGGTGACCAGACCAAGGCGGTCCCCGTCGCCATCAAAAGCCAGGCCAACGTCGGCACCGGTCTCCTGTACTTTGGCGATCAGGTCCTGCAGATTCTCGGGATTGCCAGGGTCGGGATGGTGATTCGGAAAATCACCATCCACATCGCAGTACAACGGCGTAACCTCACAGCCAAGTTCCTCCAGCAGCATCGGCCCCAGTTCACCGGCAATGCCATTGCCTGCGTCCACCACGACTTTCAGAGGGGCCGCCACCGCAATATCACCGACGATGCGGTCCAGGTAGGGCCGGCGCACGTCCTCCCGGGACAAGCTGCCCTGCCCGACGGCAAAATCGCTCGTGCTGATCCGGTCGTAAAGCTGCTGAATGGCCGGGCCAGAGAGGGTTTCTCCACCCAGCATGATCTTCAGGCCATTGTAGTTGGGTGGGTTGTGGCTGCCGGTCACCATCACTCCGGACCCGGTTTCCAGATGATGCGTGGCAAAGTACAGCACCGGGGTGGGCACCGCGCCGATATCCACCACGTTACAACCGGAGGCCATCACGCCACGGGACAGGGCTTCAGCCAGCCCCGGACTGGAGTGCCGGCCATCGTAGCCGACACATAAGGTCTGCACGCCCCGCGCCAGGGCTTCTGAGCCAATGGCGCACCCGATGGTTTCGACGACCTCCTCACTCAGGCTTTCTCCGACAATACCGCGGATGTCATAGGCGCGGAAAATTTCCGGCTGTATCTCCACAGCCTGCGCCGGCACCGGGCCGGACTCGTCCAGGAAATCATCCTCAAACAATGGCGCATCACCAAAGCCCAGAACGTCTTCATCACCATCAAGCATATCAACCTCCGGAAGATCGTCCTGATAGATGCCGCCCTCTGCCGGAGCCACCGCTCCCGCCGGCGCCGGCTTGCTGTTTCCGGCCGCCGTGGACCTGGCTACCCGGCTGTCGACCGCCATGGCGATCCGTTGCAGAACCTCTGCCGTCGCCACCACCGAATCCCAGCGAAACTCTGGCAGGCGCAACCGCTCCCCGGCAAAGGCCTTGTGCGCCCACTGAGTCATGCCGGAGAGATCCTCCCGGATGCTGCGCTGGGCCATCGCCAGCAGCAACCAGACCATGATGGCCACCACCAGCACCGGCAGGCCGATCAGCAGCGCCAGAGACAGCGGGCTGATAAAGGCCCGGGGGCTGCTGTTGGCCTGGTATTCCACCGCCCAGTCCGGGTTGGTGAGCCGGCGGGACTCCACCGGGCCATTACCGGCACCGGCAGACACCACCGTTGCCGCCTTGCCGGATACCGTCTGGACCAGGGCCAGCCGGCCACCGAGGTTGCGGTCCGGTACGGCCAGCAAAGGTACCAGCGGCGCCGTGTCGAAGACCGCCAGTACTGTACCGGCAACGGCATTGCTGACGGGATTACGGATTACCGCGGCAAACTGCAGATACCAGCGACCGTCCCGGGGGAAGGCGTCTGGCGCCAGAGCCAGCCCCCGCTCGGCACGCCGTGCCAGCTCCGCCCCGGCAAAGCCCAGCAGGGTGCCATTGCCCCCGGTACGGGGTATCTCGCCGTACGGAAACACAAACACGGCGGCGGCCCCGGGCAGGGCGGCCTGCAACTGGCTGGCAACCGCCATTGGGTCAGCGGTCAGGCCACGCAGTACGAACGGCTGGCTGGCCACTGCCTGAACCTGTTCCTGCTGGGTGAGCAGATAATGATTGAGCCGTTGCTGTGCCCGATCGGCTTCGAGCTGACGCGCGACCTCATGATGTTTTTCCGCCGAGGGTGACACCGCGAGCAGATACACCACCAGCACCGCCACTATTCCGGCCAGAACCACCAACAGAGCCTGCAGGAGACCGATGGAGCCAAGCTGACGCAAACGCCTGCCCGCCGTCTCCGCCGGTGTGTTCTTTTTGTCTGTTTCGCTGTTTTCCGGCATCGGGGCCTGGTCGGACTTTCTGGTTTTCTTTTTACCGAATTTCATAATGCATCCCGCAGTTATCATCAGATCCCGACGCTGGCTCGCTTTGCGCAGTATAGCCGCCCGGAACACCGGCGGCCGCGAGCCGACCGGTTTCGCACGCTACTCAGTTGCTGCCGGTGGAACCAAAGCCCCCGGCGCCACGCTCGGTGGCATGAAACCCGGAGACCACCTCGAACTCAGCCTGCACCACCGGCACCAGTACCAGCTGGGCGATCCGCTCACCCACCTCGATGGTGAAGGGCTCGTGCCCGCGGTTCCAGCAGGACACCATCAGCTCGCCCTGGTAGTCAGAATCAATCAGCCCCACCAGATTTCCCAGGACAATGCCGTGCTTGTGGCCCAGCCCGCTGCGAGGCAGGATCATGGCCGCCAGGCCCGGGTCTTCAATGTAGATCGACAGCCCGGTAGAAATCAGCCGGGTTTCCCCGGGGGTAATAGTCAGTGGCTGGTCAACACAGGCCCTCAGATCCAGGCCGGCGGAGCCATCCGTCGCGTAGGCCGGAAACGGGATCTTCGCTCCGATGCGGTCATCCAGAATCCGTACCTGCAGTCTTTTCTTGGTCATAGGTTCTCTGTCCTGTCACTGTGTCGGGCGATCAGCGCCAGCAGTCGCTCGGCGATGACCTGTTTGCTGTCAGGGCCACAGGATTCCTGGCCACCCGGCCAGAACACGGTGACGGCGTTATCGTCACTGTTAAAACCCAGGCCCGGGGCAGACACATCGTTGGCGACAATCATGTCGAGCTTCTTGCGCTGCATTTTGTCGGTTGCGTAAGCCGCCACATTACTGGTTTCGGCTGCAAATCCCACGGTAAAGGGCGCATCCGCCCGGGCGGCAATCGTGGCGAGGGTATCGGGATTACGCACCAGTGCCAGGCTCATGGCATCGCTGGTTTTCTTGATCTTGTCACCGGCGCAGCGCTCCGGTCGGTAATCCGCCACCGCCGCTGTCGCGATAAAAATGTCGCAGCCTTCATCCACCGCCTGCTGCGCAGCCTCCAGCATGTCTTCTGCGGTGACCACCGGCCGCACATCCACTCCTGCCGGGGCCGCCAGGTTTACCGGACCGCTCACCAGCACCACACGGGCACCGGCTTCCACGGCGGCACGGGCGATGGCATAGCCCATCTTGCCGGAGCTGTGATTGGAGATGTAACGGACCGGATCGATGGGCTCGCGGGTCGGCCCTGCGGTAATCACCAGCCGGCGACCAGACAGCAGCCCTTTACCCCCGGATACGCCCTGATCCAGGATCAGCCGGGCCAGCAGTTCCGGCTCCAGCATACGCCCGGGGCCCACATCACCACAGGCCTGCTCACCCTGATCCGGGCCCCACACAGAGATCTGCGGGTCCTCGCCCAGAAAAGCGACGTTGCGCTGGGTCCGGACATTCTTCCACATGGCCTGGTTCATGGCCGGGGCCAGAGCGATCGGCGCCTCCGTAGCGCTGCATACGGTGGTCAGCAGATCATCGGCCATGCCCTGGGCCAGCCGGGCGATAAAATCCGCCGAGGCCGGCGCGACCACCACCTGGTCGGCCCACTTGGCCAGCTCGATATGGCCCATGCCGGCCTCCGCTTCCGGGTCCAGCAACGAGGTCCGCACCGGCTCACCGCTCAGGGCCTGAAACGTCAGGGGCGTTACAAACGCCTGGGCGCCAGACGTCATGACAACCCGAACCTCAAGCCCGCTTTTTTTCAGCAAACGGACCAGTTCGGCACTCTTGTAGGCGGCTATACCACCGGTGATTCCGAGCAGAACTCGCTTGGCGGCCATGGAGCGCTCCGTAATCCCATAAAATGAATGGGTTGTAAGATAACACGCCGAGCGCCTGCAGACAGCCCGCGGGCAACGACGATCGTTTACCGAATGTTACCTTTTCAGGTAACCTTTGTAATTCTGAGAACCCGGTGCAGGACGCACCGGCTGCAAACTTCCAGCCAACGCAAGGATGCCTGACATGACTGACCACAACTGGCCGGTGGACGAACGGCCACGGGAGCGCCTGCTCGCCCACGGCGCCGAATCCCTCTCGGACGCCGAGCTCCTGGCCATTTTCCTGCGCACCGGCACCACCGGGATGCCGGTTATGGCCCTTGCCCGCCACCTGATTGACGAATTTTCCGGCCTGCGCGGACTGATGACCGCATCCCGCCGCCAATTCACCCAGGTCAAAGGCCTGGGCACCGCCAAGTACGCCCAGGTCCAGGCGGCGATGGAAATGGCCCGCCGGGTGATGGATGAGCCCCTGCGTCAGGGCGACCCGTTACGTTCGCCGGCCGATACCCGGCGTTTCCTGGCCAGCCGTCTGGGCACCTACCCCCACGAAGTCTTCGCCGGCCTGTTTCTGGATAACCGGCACCGGGTGATCCAGTACCGGGAACTGTTCCGTGGCACCATCGACGGCGCCGCGGTTTACCCCCGCGAAGTCGTACGCCATGCCCTGGAGGACAACGCGGCCGCGGTCATTTTTGCCCACAACCACCCCAGCGGCGTGGCAGAGCCCAGCCAGGCTGACATTTCCCTCACCCGTCGCCTGAAAGAAGCCCTGGGGCTGGTCGATATCCGGGTTCTTGACCATATGGTTATTGGCCACGGTGAGGTAATATCCCTTGCTGAACGGGGATTGATGTGATGGCGGCCGGAAACTGAACATTTTCCCAACAATTTTTTGCGTTGGGCTGCCAGTTCTGGTATAAAAGCGTCCCTTTCTGGCGGCGTCTGGCGAGCAGCGTTCAGTTTATAGGCGCGACCCGGTGGCTGTTAAGTGCTCCGGAGCAACCAGAGACGCATTAAAAACCGAATTCGTATTGATAGACCATTGCTCAGGTCGGAGGCAAGTATGTCCAGAGTTTGTCAGGTTACTGGTAAGCGCCCGCTCACCGGTAACAATGTATCCCACGCGATGAATCACACTCGTCGTCGTTTTCTGCCGAATCTGCAGAACCACCGTTTCTGGGTTGAGTCCGAGAAGCGCTTCGTGAAGCTGCGTGTTTCCACCAAGGGAATGCGCATCATCGACAAAAAAGGCATTGACGCTGTGCTGGCCGACATTCGCGCCCGCGGCGAGAAAGTTTAAGGAGCCGCATCATGCGCGAGAAAATCAAGCTGGTATCTTCAGCAGGCACTGGTCATTTCTATACGACCAAAAAGAACAAGCGTAACACCCCGGAAAAAATCGAGATCAAAAAATACGATCCGGTTGTCCGGAAGCACGTTGCGTACAAGGAAGCCAAGATCAAGTAATTGATCCCGCTTCCCCAAAAACCCGGCCTGGTGCCGGGTTTTTTTATGCCTGCCCCGCGCGGATCGTCAGAACGTCTGCAGATAGCCTTTGGGCAAGGCCACATCCATGGCGATGGGCAGGTGATCCGACATCGGATAACTCACCACCTGGGACCGGCGGATCTCCAGCGAGGGGCTCACCAGAATATGGTCCAATGCCTTTTCCGGCCGCCAGCTGGGAAAACTGTGGGCGGTCTCGGGCAGCGGAATCAGGTCCGTTTCCTTGAGCGGTGTCCTGGTCAGCAGCTGTTCGGCGTGGGCATTCATATCTCCCATCAGAACCACATGCCGGTAGTCTGCGATCAGCTCGCGGATATAACCCAGCTGCCGCATCTGGGCTGACTTGCTGAGCGAAAGATGCATCAGCACCAGCACCAGCGGATCTTCCTCCAGCCCGTAGCGGGCGATGATGGCGCCCCGCCCCGGGATCATCCCCGGCAAACGGTGTTCGGTAACGTCCAGGGGACGGAACCGGCTAAGCAAACCGTTACTGTGCTGGGCCACCTGCCCGAGATTACGGTTCAGCTGCTGGTGCCAGTAGGGAATGCCCGCCGCCTCGGCCAGGTACTGCACCTGATTGATATAACCGCTGCGCAGGCTGCCCCCGTCGCACTCCTGCAAGGCCACCACATCGTACTGGCTGAGCAGATTAGCGATCCGGTCCAGATTCTCGATCCGCTGACGGTGGGGAAGGAAGTGCTGCCAGCTTCGGGTCAGGTAATGATGGTAGGAGGAGGTATTGATGCCCACCTGGATATTGAAGGTGAGCAGCCGGATATGCCGGTTAGGTTCAAACTCAGGCACATGGTCACTGCCTGAAGATGCCCCTCTGGCCTGGGGCCGGGTCTTCAGGATGCCACCCAGCTGCTCTCGAATTCGCTTGTACATAGACCGAAACCCCCGGCTAGTCCAGAAAGCAGCCAGCCGCTCCGGCTGGCCCGGCTCCCGACATTACTCGGCGCCTGCCTGTTCCTGCCGGGCCAGATATTCCACAACCTTGAGCACGTTCTCGTGACTGCCTGCCATGCTGGCATTCACCACGTACTTACCGTTTACCAGCATAGCCGGTGTTCCGGTAATAAGCGCGCCCCGAATCCTGGATTGCGCCTGCTGCACCCGGGCCCGAACACCAAAGCTGTTATAGGTGGCTACAAACTCTTCAGCATCCACACCATAGTTGGCAACAAAATCTGCCAGGGTTTCAGCGGAGTTGAGTGGGCGACGTTCGCCGGCCAGCGCATCAAACAGTGCATCATGGACCTTGTCCAGCTCCCCCATGGCGTCGAGGGCATAAAAGGCATAGGCATGGGGTTCCCAGCTCTTGCCCAGCGCTGCCGGCAGGCGCACGTAGCTGATGTACTCCGGTGCGCTTTCTTCCCAGGCCTCCGCCAGCGGCTTGAAGTTGTAGCAGTGGGGGCAGCCGTACCAGAACACCTCTGCCACCTCTACACCGCTGTCCGATGCCGTTCGCACGGGGTTATCGAGTGTGCGGTAATGGGTACCTTCCTGCCACGGCTGGGCGTGGGCCAGGCTGGCGGCAACAAGCGCCACAATAAAAACTACAGCAGAGCCAAAGGTTCTGGTCATCGGGAATCTCCGAAAATAATGTCAGTTATCTGGAATTATGACCCGGCAATCGGGAAAAGTTCCACCGCCGGTCGCCCAGAGTTGGTTACAGATCAGTAAACGGCAAAAACCCCGCCGGGGCGGGGTTTTGGTGTACGGTTACCAGGCCAGTCAGTTGAGCCCGGAAACGTAGTTGGCTACCGCCTCGATCTCGGCATCGGTTAACCGGGATGCCACATCCATCATGATCGCGGACGTTGAACCACCCGCACGTTCGCCGGCACGGTAGGCGTTGAGCTGCTTGACCACGTACTCGGCAGTCTGGCCGCCCAGCGCCGGATATCCGGCCGGCTCGTTCCCGGTCCCGCGGGGGCTGTGGCACGCGGCGCAGGCGGGCACACCCGAGGCCATGTTACCACCGCGATACAGGGCCTGACCCTGCTCAACCAGCTCCGGATCTGCCTGACCCACCACCATCGTCTGCTGGTTATAGTAGGCCGCAAGATTCTGCAGATCCTGATCAGACATGGCGGTCAGCAAGCCGGTCATTTCCGGAACCACACGATCACCGTCCCGGATATCAACCAGTTGTTCGTAAAGATACCGCTCACCGATTCCGGAAAGTTTCGGGTAGACAGCCATCATCGGCTGGCCACCGCCCTGCCCGTGACAGCTGGCACATACCGCTGCGTTCTGTTCTCCCGCTGCCGGATCTCCTGCCCCGTGCGCCATTGCTGTCAGGCCAACACCGAGAACAACCCCTGCGATCAGTCTTTTCATGCTCGCTCCGCTTCTCTCATCTTTGCATCTGGAAAATCTTATTCGTGGTGCTACCGGCAAGCACTGATGTCACAGGCTAAAAACCGGGGCTGAGGCAGTAACGCGAGGCGTCACGCCCTGAATTGGTGTAGCATTATACATTAATCACCAATAACTGAAATCCAAAGGAACACCAACCGCCGTGGAGCCTGATCTGACTCAAAAAAGCCTCTCCTACAACAGTGCCCGGTTTCTGGTCAGTGCGTCCCGTCTGGACGAGTGTCCGCCGGACATCGGCGCTGAAGTCGCGTTTGCCGGCCGCTCCAACGCGGGCAAGTCGAGCGCACTCAATGCCATCACCGCCAACGGTAAACTGGCCCGTACCAGTAAAACGCCCGGGCGTACCCGGCTGATCAACTTTTTCAGCCTGAACCGGGAAAACCTGCGCCTGGTGGACCTGCCCGGTTACGGCTATGCCAAGGTGTCCCGGGACATGAAGGACGACTGGCAGCACCACCTGGGCCACTACCTGAACGAGCGACGCTGCCTGCGGGGGCTGGTTCTGGTGATGGATATCCGTCACCCCCTGACGGATTTTGACCAGATGATGGTGGAGTGGTGCGAGCACAATACCCTGCCACTGATGATTCTGGCCACCAAGGCGGACAAGCTGAAGTTCGGTCAGGCCAAGACCGCGATGATGAGCATCGCGGCCAAACTGAAACCCTATCGCTGCGTACAGCAGCTGATCATGTTTTCGTCGACCTCCAAGCGGGGCGTTGATGAATGCCGGCAGGCTCTGACCGCCTGGCTGGAGGCGCCAGAGGTGGAGGCGGACGCCCACCCCGGGCAATAAAAAACCGGCCTGCCAAGAAAAGGTACAGGCCGGTAAAACGTCAGGGTTTGCGACGTGCTAAACCTGAGAACTCACTCAGGAGACGCAGAAAAGTCCGCTTTCCTGCGTCATTTCCTGTGACAGCGGGATTCTGTATTAGTTCACCGGGCGAGCAAAAAATAACCACACTGGCTAGCCTGTGGCTGCCAGGGCCGGCCGGTACTTCTCCCGCATCGCCATCACCTGCTCGTAATATTCCGGCATGAGGTAGGGTATCTCCAGCGTCAGCACCTGATAGATGCCCTGCTTGAGTTCAGCGATGCTCAGGCTTGCCGGCTCGGCCCCGGCATGGGCCGTCTTCAGAAACGCCATCCAGTTGGTAATCACCAGCCAGACATTCAACGACATGGCCGCACGCAATTCTTCTGGCTGCGGCTTGATGATACCGGCCTCGGCCAGCTTGCCGAAAATGCGGTTGATGGCCACCAGGCAGCGGGCAGTGAATTCCCGATAATCCCCGCGCAAGCGGGAATCGCTATCGAGCAGATACTCCAGATCCCGATGGAAGAACCGATAACTCCACAGGCCATCAAACACCGACTCAAGATAGAACGCCAGGTCGTCCAGAGTAAGCGGACGGTCCTCCGGGATATCCAGGTAGTAATCCACAAGCTTTTCATATTCCTGGAAAATCTCATAAATAATGTCGGACTTATTGCGAAAGTGGTAATACAGGTTACCCGGCGAAATGTTCAGGTGTGCAGCAATGTGATTGGTCGTGATATTACGCTCGCCCCGCTCATTAAAAAGTTCAAGGCTGGACAGCAATATTTTGTCTCTGGTCTTCATTCGCCTGCCAGTATGGGTTGTTGGTCGCTTTGCGGTTGGCCCAAAGAGCCATCCGCGGTTCCTTGACTGCCTAGAGTATATACTCTAATAATAACTGAATGCGCAAATCCACAGGATTGCAGCCACTGACAATAGCAAGCCGGCCAGGGTGGCCCTGACGGCACGGGGGATACAACATGGCAGCCACCATCGTCCAACTCAGCGAGAGCAGCACACAGATTCAGCATATCCAACGCCTCTTTGATCTGCAAAAAGCGGCTTTTCGCGCCAACCCGATGCCATCCCTGACCGAGCGCAAGGAAAATCTGAAGCGCCTGAAACAGGCCCTGCTGGATAATCAGGATCGCTTCACCGACGCCATTGACCGGGATTTCAGCTGCCGCTCGAAAGACGAAACCCTGATTGCCGAACTCATGCCGTCGGTCCAGGGTATCAATTACACCCTGAAAAACCTTGCCGACTGGATGAAACCGTCCAGGCGCCACGTTTCAGTCCTGTTCCAGCCCGCGAGCAACCGCGTACACTACCAGCCCAAGGGCGTAGTGGGAGTGATTGTGCCCTGGAACTACCCGCTGTATCTGGCCGCAGGGCCTCTGACGGCATCTCTGGCAGCGGGCAACCGCACCATGATCAAGATGTCGGAATTCACGCCTCATACGTCTGCGCTGTTCAAGGAAATCATTGAATCCATTTTCGCCGAAGACCTGGTGTCGGTGATTACCGGCGAAGCAGACGTAGCGGCAGAGTTTTCCCGCCGTCCGTTTGACCACCTGCTGTTTACCGGCTCCACCTCGGTGGGCAGGATGGTTATGCGAGCCGCCGCCGACAACCTCACTCCGGTCACTCTGGAGCTGGGCGGCAAATCACCGGCCATCGTCTCCCAGGATGTCCCCATGCAGGACGCCGCCCAGCGTATCGCCTTTGGCAAGGCCCTGAATGCCGGCCAGACCTGTGTCGCGCCGGATTATGTTCTCTGCCCCGCAGACCGGCTACAAACGTTTGTTGACGAGTTCCGGATACGCTTTGCCGAGATGTACCCCAGTCTGCGCGATAATGACGACTACACCGCCATCATCAACGACCGGCAATACGACCGCCTGAACAGCTATCTGGATGATGCCCGCACCAAAGGTGCCGAACTGGTCGAGATCAATCCCGCCAACGAGAACCTGAAAGACGGCAGCCGCAAGATTCCGCTGACCCTTGTCCTCAAGGCAACCCCGGACATGAAAGTCATGCAGGACGAGATCTTCGGCCCCATCTTGCCGGTGGTCAGCTACAACGGGCTCGACGAAGCCCTCCACTATATCAATGAACGGCCCCGGCCCCTGGCACTCTACTTTTTCGGTTACGATAAAACCGAGCAACAGAAGGTGGTCGACCAGACCCATTCCGGCGGCATGTGCATCAACGACACTTTGATGCATGTGGCCCAGGACGATGTGCCTTTTGGTGGTATCGGTGAGTCAGGCATTGGCCATTACCACGGCAAGGAAGGTTTCCTGACCTTCTCCCATCAGCGGAGCATATTTGCCAAGCAGAAGTTCAACAGCGGCAAATTCGTGTATCCACCTCACGGCTCTGCTGCCCACCGTATGGTTTACAAGCTCTTTATCCGGTAACCGGCCAGGGGCCAGGGCTACAGCATGAAAACCAATGCTGCTATGCTACGGCCCACCAAGGTAAAGGAGCTGCGCATGCCTAAAGTTATTTATCCGGGAACGTTCGACCCCATCACCAACGGCCACACAGATCTGATCGAGCGGGCCGGCCGGATGTTTGGTGAGGTGGTGGTTGCCGTGGCGTACAACCCGAAAAAGCAGCCGTTGCTGAATCTCGAGGAACGCTGCGACCTGGTGCGCCGGGCCACGGCCCATATACCGAATGTAACGGTGACCGGGTTCAGCAACTTGTTGGCCGAGTTTGTCCGGGAGCAGAACGCTACGGTCATCCTCCGGGGGCTGCGTGCGGTGTCAGACTTCGAGTTCGAGTTCCAGCTGGCCGACATGAACCGCAGACTGGCGCCGGAAATCGAAAGTGTTTTTCTGACTCCGGCCAATCATCTGTCGTACATCTCGTCCACGCTGATTCGGGAGATAGCCTCCCTGGGTGGCGATATCTCGGAGTTTGTCGATCCGGCGGTCGCCGACGCCCTGAAGCAGAAATTCAGCAACACGTAACCGGCGGTCAGAGCAAAGGTGGCAGAGGGATCTGATAACCGTTCAGGTCCAGCACCAGATCCTTCATGCGCCCTTCCATCACCAGTTGGTCATCCCGCGGCGCCAGCAAGCCTGACTTTAACAGAGGCGCTACCTGCAAACGTACCGCAGGGTAGTCTTCCGCCAGCGTCACCGGCATGGAAAAATCCACATTGCCCGTCAAACCCTGCATCACCATCAGCATGGTGTCTTTCTCATCCGCCGCGAGCTCCGGGTGAGCAATCTCCAGACTTCCCTCAATCCTGCCTTCCGGGGTGTCGACCAGCAGTTCCCGAACACCAGCCGAAAAGCCCGCCGCCGCCAGCGACCGAACCGATTCGTTCACCTGATGCATCAGGGCCAGCTGGCGCTCAAATCCCGGGCGCGCACCCTGCCGGGCCGTCACCGCAAGTGCCTGCATCTCTGTCATGGCGGTGCTGAATGCACTCCAGCTGGCAACGTCGACATTATCGATTGTCACACCCACCCGGTGCGGACCATAGGTCTGATCCTCATAGGTTGCCGTGTCTACCGTCAGCTCGAGAGCAGAGTCCAGGCGCTGATCGTCATCCCTGGCCTCACTGCGGCTGGTCAGCGCCACGCCGTGTAACTCCACCGGCGCAGCCCCCGGACCGCCGATCGACAGCGTCTCGATGGAAGCCTTACCCTCACCGGTCCACAGGTCACCGGTGAGCCAGCTCAGACTCTGCTCAATGTGCAGGTCGCTGAGCGCCAGCTCCAGCCCGGGGCCCGACAGCACCAGCGCGGGCCAGACCAGCAGCATGTCGGCGGCCTCACCCGCGGATCCGATACTGAGGCGTGCGACCCCACCGCTGCTGCGCAGGGACTCACCCGAGGCCGGATGGTCAATGGTGGTGACCGGGGCCTCCAGCTCAAGAGTGGCCGAGCCCCAGAGGCGGACGGCCAGCGTCAGCTTTGGCGGGTTCTCAGGAAACCAGTTGGCATCTTCAGGCTGCCAGCCGGCTTCCGGCCGGAAATCCAGGGTACTGCCGGTCAGGCCGTGAGACACATTTACCTGGAAATCCAGCTGATAAGTCTCCCCGCGGGCCGGGTCCGTGATCACCAGAGTGCCCGCGGCCACCGAGCGCAGCAGTCCCCGCTGGTAATTCCGCGTTTCCACCTGCATGAAGGGCTGGGCTGAATTAACGTCCAGCATCGCCCGATGCCACTGCTGTTCGGTAAGGTAACCTACGCCCCAGGGGGTTAACGCGGCACAAGCCAGCACAATACCACCGGCTACCAGCCATTTTGTGAGTTTCAAAACCTGAATCCTGTGTGGGATATCTTTGTTGTCCAGCGGGTTGCGGCTTTATCCGGTATTGCCCGTCAGGCGCTCAAGCAGCACCAGTTGTGCGGCAAATCGTTCTTCGCCCGGCGCTGGCTGATTCTGCACGTAGCTACCGTCCGGCTGCAAGACCCAGGCCTGGCAGTTATCGGCCAGATATATATCCAGATCTTCCCGCAGCCGGGCTACCAGCGTGGGCTCCTCAACCGGAAACGCCGTCTCTACCCGGTGCATCATGTTGCGTTCCATGGCGTCTGCACTGGAGCAATAAACGTCTGGCCGGCCGTGATTGCCGAAGTAGTACACCCGGGTATGCTCCAGAAAACGCCCGACGATCGAGCGCACCCGGATGTGATCGGATAACCCGGGCACCTCCGGCCGCAGGCAACAGATACCCCGGATAATCAGATCAATCTTGACCCCTGCCTGTGACGCCCGGTAAAGCGCCTTGATGATCTGCGGCTCGGTCAGCGCGTTCAGCTTGAAGATCAGGCGACCCTGACTACCAAATCCCGCCTCCCGATCAATCAGGCTGATCAGGCGGGTATGGAGAGTAAAAGGTGCATGGAACAGTTTTTTGATCTTCAGCGCCTTGCCCATGCCGGTCAGCTGCTGGAACAGTTTGTTGACATCGACCCCGATCGACTCATCGCAGGTCATCAGGCTGTAATCCGTGTACAGACGGGCGTTGGCGGCATGGTAGTTGCCGGTGCCAAGGTGTACGTAACGGCGTAACCGCCCGTCTTCACGCCGGACAATCAGGATCATTTTGGCGTGGGTTTTATAGCCCACCACCCCGTACACCACAATTACCCCGGCCTCCTGGAGCCGGCTGGCCAGTTCCAGGTTCTCAGCCTCACTGAAGCGGGCCCGCAGCTCGACCACGGCGGTTACCTCTTTGCCCCGGCGGGCCGCGTCGGCCAGCGCTTCCACCACTTCTGAATCAACCCCGGTCCGATACAGGGTCTGGCGGATGGCCAGCACGTCAGGGTCCTTGGCGGCCTGGCGCAACAGGTCCACCACCGGGCTGAAGTTCTCAAAGGGATGCAGCAACAGAACCGGCCGCTTGCGGATCGCATCGAAGATGGTTTCCTGACTCCGGATCTGACGCGGAACGGACGGTGAAAAGCCCGGGTAGCTGAGCTCAGGACGCTCTACCAGCCCGCCCACCGCCAGCAGGCGTGTGAGGTTGACCGGGCCGTTGACCTGATACAGCTCACGCTCGCTGAGGCCAAATTCCCTCAACAGAAACTGCACCAGCTCCGGCGGGCAGTTGTCCGCCACCTCCAGACGAACTGCATCGCCAAACCGGCGGCTGAGCAGTTCGCCCCGAAGTGCAGAGGCCAGGTCTTCCAGATCATCTTCGAGTTCGAGGTCGGCGTTTCGGGTCAGGCGGAACTGATAACAGCCCTTTACCACCATTCCCGGGAACAGTTCTTCGGCATGGGCATGGATCATCGAAGACAGGAACACCATGTTCTCGCCGCCATCGCAGACCTCGTCCGGCAACCGGACCAGCCTGGGCAGCGAGCGCGGGGCCGGCAGGATCGCCATCCCGGTTTCACGGCCAAACGCATCCTTGCCGTCCAGCTCAACAATAAAGTTGAGGCTTTTGTTCACCAGCCGGGGAAACGGATGGGACGGGTCCAGACCGATGGGGCTCACTACCGGCAGGATCTCTTCGTCGAAATAGGTCCGCACCCACTGGGCCTGGGCCGGTGTCCATTCCCGGCGACGGACAAAGTGGATATTTTCCCGCTCGAGCTCGGGAATCAGCACGTTATTCAGGATATCGTACTGCTCGTCGATGTATTCGTGGGCTACCCGGCTGATCTCCGCCAGCACCTGCTCCGGCTGCATGCCGTCAACGCCAACGCTTTCCCGGCCGTACTTCAGTTTCTGGCGCAGACCGGCGACCCGGATTTCGAAAAACTCATCCATGTTGCTGCTGAAGATACAGCAGAACATCAGCCGGCTGAGCAGTGGGTGTGCCGGGTCCAGGGCCTGCTTGAGCACCCGGTAGTTGAACTGCAGCTGGCTCAGCTCCCGGTTGAAGTAGTTTTCAAAAGCCTCAAGGTTTACCTCTTCGCCGGTCAGCGGCAGCTCTATCGGCGCCGGTACGTTCAGCTCTTCAGGCACTGACTGCCTGGCAGTATCCGTGGTCATCGTTTCCCCTCATCGGGCAGGCAGAGCCTGCATCAAGTCTGCTTACATTCTCGCAGCAGCCGCGCCGCACGTACCGCAAAGTAGGTCAGAATGCCATCGGCTCCGGCCCGACGCATCGCCATCAGGCTCTCCATCATTACCGCATCACCGTCGAGCCAGCCGTTTTCCGCCGCTGCCATGTGCATGGCGTACTCGCCGCTCACCTGATACACAAAAGTAGGTACCTGCAGCTCGGTTTTAACCCGGCGCACAATATCCAGATAGGGCATGCCGGGCTTGATCATCACCATATCGGCACCCTCGGCCAGATCCATCGCGACTTCGTGGATCGCCTCGTCACTGTTGGCGGGGTCCATCTGATAGGTAAACTTATCCGCCTTGCCCAGGCTGCCGGCCGACCC
>Ga0209075_1001200_pt1 | contig 24767 bp, 18 predicted proteins | sample Stecom2011_FD_187523 | JGI IMG/M metagenome (GOLD analysis project Ga0209075, IMG submission 187523) | Agricultural soil microbial communities from Utah to study Nitrogen management - Steer compost 2011 (SPAdes) (version 2) | ecosystem: Environmental > Terrestrial > Soil > Agricultural land...
TGATAACTCCCAAGGTGTGAGGTTGGTTGTACCTTTCAGTGCAATGGATGAGTATGGTATAGCCTAGAAAACTTTATCTGATTTTGCCAGTGGCGGCGTCAATACGTGTCTAACCTTTGTTTGTGACAGAGCCAGGGCCGCCCCTGGGCGGCCCTGGGTGGTTAAGCGTTGCGCGCAAGCGCCCGCTGCTCGGAGGCGCGCAACATGGGGGCTAAAAACTGCCCCGTGTAAGACTCCTTCACAGCGGCGATATCCTCTGGTGTGCCTGTAGCGATAATCTGCCCGCCGCCACTGCCGCCCTCGGGGCCCAAATCAATCACCCAGTCGGCTGTTTTTACCACATCTAAGTTGTGCTCGATCACCACCACCGTGTTGCCGTGGTTGCGCAGCCGTTGCAACACAGTAAGCAGTTGCTGAATGTCGTAAAAATGCAGCCCTGTGGTGGGCTCGTCAAGAATGTACAGGGTTTTACCTGTGTCGCGCTTGGACAGCTCTTTGGCAAGCTTAACCCGCTGTGCCTCACCGCCCGACAGCGTAGTGGCCGCTTGGCCTAAGCGGATATAAGACAGCCCTACGTCTATCAAAGTTTGCAGTTTGGTGGCAATGCTGGGGATGGCGTCAAAGAACTCCCGTGCGTCCTCGACGGTTAAATCCAACACCTCGTGAATATTTTTGCCTTTGTACTTAACCTCTAGGGTTTCGCGGTTGTAGCGTTTGCCTTTGCAGATGTCGCAGGGGACAAACACATCGGCTAAAAAGTGCATCTCGACTTTCGTCACACCGTCGCCTTGGCAGGCCTCGCAGCGCCCACCCTTAACGTTAAAGCTAAAACGACCGGCTTTATAGCCCCGCGAGCGGGCCTCGGGGGTGCCGGCAAACAGCTCCCGCGTGGGGGTAAAAATGCCCGTGTAAGTGGCGGGGTTAGAGCGCGGCGTGCGACCTATGGGGCTTTGGTCTATATCGACGCATTTATCAAAAAAGCTCATGCCCTCGATACTGTCGTAAGGGGCGGCTTTTAAGGTGGTGGCGTTGTTAAGTTCAGTGGCGGCCAAAGGGTGCAGTGTGGCGTTGATTAACGTTGATTTGCCAGAGCCAGAAACCCCGGTGACGCAGGTCATCAAGCCCACCGGCAGCTCGAGGTTAACCCCTTGGAGGTTATTGCCACGGGCGCCATAAAGTCTGAGTATTTTATCTGGATCGACGGGGGTGCGCCGCTCCGGTATGGCGATCTCTTTAACACCGCTTAGATACTGCCCGGTAAGGGATTTCTCGCTCGCCATAATGTCATCGACGGTGCCCTCGGCAATGACCTCACCGCCGTGTACACCGGCGCCAGGGCCAATATCAATGACATGGTCGGCCAGCCGAATGGCGTCTTCATCGTGCTCGACAACGATCACGGTGTTGCCTAAATCCCGCAGGCGGCTAAGGGTGGCCAGCAAGCGCGCATTGTCCCGCTGATGTAAGCCAATGGAGGGCTCATCCAAAATATACATAACCCCCACCAGCCCTGCGCCTATTTGGCTGGCCAGTCTGATCCGCTGCGCCTCGCCTCCCGATAAGGTATCGGCACTGCGGCTCAAGGTTAGGTAATTAAGGCCTACATCGACTAAAAAGCTAAAGCGATCGCGCAGCTCTTTTAAGATTTTATCGGCAATACCGGCGCGCGCACCGGTAAAGGTAAGGGCGTTAAAGTAGTGCTGGGCTTCGCCCACAGGCATATCGGTAATGCTCGATAAACTGCGCTCATCGACAAACACGTTGCGTGCCTCTAGCCGCAGGCGCGCACCATGACAAGACGGACACGGCTGGGTGGCCATAAACTTGGCCAGCTCCTCGCGCACCGTGGTTGACTCGGTGTCGCGATAACGCCTTTCAAGGTTGGGCAAAACCCCCTCAAAGGTGTGTTTGCGCTGGATAACGTCACCGCGCTCGTTAATGTAGCTAAACGAGATCACCTCGTCCCCCGAGCCATCCAGTACCGCCCGCTGCTGCACGGGTTGCAAGTCTTGCCAGGGGGTGTCGATATCAAAGCCGTAGTGCTCGGCAATGGAGGTGAGCATATGAAAGTAATAAATATTGCGCTTATCCCAGCCGCGAATCGCGCCTTGGGCGAGGGACACCTCAGGAAACAGCAATACTTTGCTCTCATCAAAAAACTGCTTTTGCCCCAAGCCGTCACAGGTGGGGCAGGCGCCGGCCGGGTTGTTAAAAGAAAACAACCGCGGCTCCAGCTCACTTAAACTGTAATCGCACACCGGGCAGGCGTGTTTGGCCGAGAAAATACGATCCTCTTGCACACCCTCCATATCGCTGATGCCAGCCAAACCGTCGGTTAGGTTAAGGGCGGTTTCAAACGATTCGGCTAAGCGAACTTTTAAGTCGTCGCGCACTTTAAAGCGATCCACCACCACATCGATGGTGTGCTTCTTTTTTTTGTCCAGCTGCGGTGCATCGTCTAGGTCAACCAGCAGTCCGTCGATGCGGGCGCGGATAAAGCCCTCGCGTTTTAAGTGCTCTAAGGTATGTAAGTGCTCACCCTTGCGGTCGCGAACAATCGGCGCCAGCAGCATTAACTTGCTGCCCTCGGGCAGCGCCAGCACCAAGTCGACCATCTCACTGACGGTTTGTGCCATCAGCGGCTCGCCGTGTACGGGGCAGCGCGGCTCGCCCACGCGGGCGTACAGCAGACGCAAATAGTCGTAAATTTCGGTAATGGTGCCCACGGTAGAGCGGGGGTTGTGAGAGGTGGATTTTTGCTCGATGGAGATCGCCGGGCTAAGCCCCTCAATGTGATCCACATCGGGCTTTTCCATCATCGATAAAAACTGCCGAGCGTAAGTGGATAGAGACTCTACATAACGTCGCTGACCCTCGGCGTAAAGTGTGTCAAACGCCAGCGATGACTTGCCCGAACCTGACAAGCCTGTCACCACCACCAGTTTACCGCGAGGTATATCCAAGTCGATATTTTTGAGGTTGTGAGTGCGTGCACCGCGAACGTAAATCGTATCCAATCTATATCACCTGTTGGGCCAATGCCCTTACGCTTAAAAACTCACCATTATACGGTATTTAGCCGCGCGGGGATTGGATAGCCGATTGTTATTGTTGCGCAACCACAAACGCAAACGCGTTTTCGTCCGCGCTGTGGTAAAATCCGCTGTTTTCAGCTATTAGAGTTGCCTGTGTCCGAACCTACCGTCACATTTGAACGCCGCGTCGTTATGGCGTTATCGTCGCTTTATGCATTCCGCATGCTCGGTTTGTTTATGGTCTTGCCGGTGCTGACGCTATACGGTGACGCTTACAGTGGCGCAACCCCCGCACTATTGGGCTTGGCGTTGGGTGCCTATGGCTTTAGCCAAGCGCTGCTGCAAATCCCCTTTGGTATGCTGTCCGATCGCATCGGCCGCAAACCGGTGATAGTCGCGGGGTTATTGATCTTTGTTGCCGGCAGCATTGTCGCGGCACAAGCCGATACCATCTACGAGCTCGTGCTAGGGCGAGTGCTGCAAGGTGGCGGCGCTATTGCCAGCGCCGTAATGGCCATGGTTACCGACCTAACCGCCGATGAAAACCGCACCAAAGCCATGGCCAGTATTGGCGCCTCTATCGGCGTATCCTTTGCATTGGCGTTGGTGATCGGGCCGGCGCTGGCGGGCATTGGCGGTATGTCACTGATTTTTTGGGTGACCGCAGCGCTGGGCTTGGTGGGCGTGTACATTATTATTTACCAAGTGCCAGCGGTGAGCCACAACAACACCGCCAGACGGCGTGAAACCGGTGCGGTGCCGGCGCTGCTGGCAAAAACCCTGCGCAACGGCGAGCTGCTGAGGTTAGACGTGGGCATTTTTGCCTTGCACTGCGTGCTCACCGCCAGCTTTGTTGTGTTGCCCGGTGTGCTGGCAGGCTCGCTGGGGGTCGCCAGCGCCCACCACTGGATGATTTACTTACCGCTGTTGGCCGGCTCGTTTATCGCCATGTTGCCGTTTATCATCATTGCCGAGAAACGCCGCAAGGTAAAACCGGTATTTTTAAGTGCCATCGCCCTATTGGCCGGCGCTTTATTGTGGTTGGTGATCACACCGCAAACACTGCTGTGGTGGCTGCCGGGCTTGTTTGCCTTTTTTATGGCCTTTAACCTACTCGAGGCAACGCTGCCCTCGCTGGTGAGTAAACTGGCGCCGGCCGGCTCTAAGGGCACAGCAACGGGCATATACTCGACAGCACAGTTTCTAGGTGCTTTTATCGGCGGCGCGGCCGGTGGCGCACTGTTGCAGTGGCAAAATGCCGAGTTTGTGTTGGCGGCTGGTGCGGCAATAGTGCTCTTGTGGTGGCTGATCGCCCGCCCCATGACACCGCCGCGCTATTTGGCCAGTATGCTACTGCCACTAAACGGTGCTGACTCTGCCGCGCTAAGCGACACATTAGAGCAAATAGAAGGCGTGGCCGAGGTGCTGGTAGTACCAACAGAGGGCATGGTGTACCTAAAAGTAGATTCGCAAATCGTACAACGCGATCAAATACTGGCGGCAATAGCCGCGCAATAAGCTCACTGGTGCACAAGCGCCAGACGTGACAAACTAACGGATTGCTGCGCTCGGTGTGCGCAAACCGTAATAAGCTAAGACAAATTCGAGGAGATAATTATGGCAGCGCGTGGCGTAAATAAGGTCATTGTCGTAGGCAACCTAGGGCAAGACCCAGACACAAAATACATGCCATCGGGAGGCGCGGTAACCAACATCAGCGTGGCTACCTCCGAGCAATGGAAAGACAAAACAACCGGTCAGCCACAAGAGCGTACCGAATGGCACCGAGTGGTGTTCTTTAACCGCTTGGCAGAAATTGCCGGCGAGTATCTGCGCAAAGGCTCTAAAGTCTACATCGAAGGCTCGTTGCGCACCCGCAAATGGCAGGGCCAAGACGGCCAAGACCGCTACACCACCGAAATCGTCGCCAACGAAATGCAAATGCTCGACAGCCGTGGCAGCGGTGGTGGCAACTACGACCAAAGCAACCAAGACTACAGCGGTGGACAAAACTTTGGCGGCAACCAGCCACAAGGTCAGCCGCAGCAGCAACAACAATACCAGCCCCAGCAGCAACAGCAGGCACCACAGCAACAACCGCAACAAGCGCCTCAGCAACAGCCGCAACAACCCGCCGGCGGTGGTTTTGACAGCTTTGATGACGATATTCCTTTTTGAGGATTATCGTACCAATTGTTATGGTTTACCTAAAAGCCTCTGCTAATGCAGGGGCTTTTTTTTGCTGACGAAAAATAAAGCAAAAAAATATTTTGTGTGTTTGACGTTTGTGCAAATAAGAGGGGACGAGCTAGAGGGTATGAACACTGATCCCTACCATAAAAACTAGACACTCAATTTAGCGAGGCCTTCTTGCTCAAATGCCTCTGGGCTAACAAAGCCCAAAGTGCTGTGTCTTCTGGTTCGTTTGTAGTCGATTTCGATATATTTGAACGCCCGTTGACGTATGGTGATTCACTCTGGCCGTCTGTTGGGTCATTATTAACGCGACATGATTTACTGCCATTTCTCTTAAACCCCACTAACATTTGATGTTAAGGCTCGAGTCCTATGGACTTGCGCTGCGCTACCAGAGCAGATTGACTGCAACCGCGTTAACTACCCACTTGCAGTGTGGGGTCAGTGGCTTTTAGGTCACGGGCGCTGCAGGTTTGGCTACAGTGATGGCTTAATGGCTAAGAGCGTTAAAGCTAATAAGCGCTCAAAAGCTTCCGTAAATAGGGGGCAAGGTTTAACGTTTGCTGCTCAAACAACAGGCCCTAAATCTAATTAAAAACTCAATGGATCACCAAGCGTTTAAGCCAGTCGAGCAGTGCGGTGGGCAGCAGCTCGGGCCTTGGCAGTAGGGCGTAATGATGGGCGCCAAAAATTCGCGGTAGGTAGCTGGGGGCTTGTCGGTCGATGGTTAGACAAAACGCCGAGATGCCTTGTTGGGTGGCTTCGGTGACGGCTTGGCGCATGTCTTCTACGCCGTATTGGCCTTCGTATTCGTCTTTGTCGTTGGGTTTACCGTCGGATAACAACAACAGTAAACGGTGGCTGGCGGGTTGCTGCATCAGGGCATGGGTGGAGTGGCGAATCGCGGCGCCGGCGCGGGTGTAGCGCTCGGGCTCCAGTGCGCTAATGCGCAGGGCGATGTCGTTGCTAAAGGGTTCGTCAAAGCGTTTTACATCGCGCACGATCACGGTGTCGGGGCCCTCGCCCGAAAAAGCTTGCACGGCGTAGGCCTCGCCCATACCCTCTAGCGCGATGCACACCAGCAGCAGGGCCTCGCGCTCGACATCAATAATGCGCCGGTTGGCCGCTACCCAGCTGTCGGTAGAGCCGCTGACATCGATCAGTAAGGTGATGGCTAAATCCCGTTCGGCGGTGCGGCGGGTTTGGTACAAAGCCTCGGATAGCGTGCCGCCAGAGCAAAAGTCGGCGTAGCTGTCGATCCAAGCGTTAAGGTCTATATCGTCGCCGTCGAGTTGTTTGCGCCGGGTGACGCGTTTGGCGCTGAGCATTTCAAAGTGCCGGCGAATTTGGTTAAGCAAGGTGCGGTGTTGCTCTAGGGTGTCGTCGACCCACGCCTGGGTGCCCGGCAGGTTGGGCAGCACTCGCACGGTGGCGCCTGGGTCGCGGTAGGCGGGTATCCGATAATCCCATTCGGGGTAGCGGATGCCGCGCTCCTCGCGCAGGGCTTGGCGCAATTGCATAGCGGTGTTGGTGTCCGGCGGATCGTCGGCGATCAGCACCTCTTTGGGGGTGCCGGGGCTCGAGATCAAACGCGCCTCGGGCAAGTCCGACAGCATATCGCCAAACTCGTCGGCGCTGGTGTCTTCGTCTCGGTCGATGGGGCGGTTAAGGCCAAACGGGTCTTCGGCTTGTTGGTGGGGCTCGTCGAGCTGCACCATAAAAATACCGTCGTCGGGGGTGTTTTGCTCTTCTTCTTCGGTGGCCTCGCGCACCTCGGGGCGCCGTGGCAAACGGCTGCTGGTGGGCGCTGGCGCGTTGGCATCGGCGGTTGTGGCATTGTCGTTGGGCATTTTATCGGCCCGTGCCGGGCTGGGTGGGCGCAGCTCTCCGGTCCACCAGTCTTTTAACAGCGGCGAGCCGCCCAGCGCTTGGTGGCCTTTATGGTTGTGCGTTGTCGGTAAAAAGCCTTGGCTGTGAATCAGCTCGGAGGCCAGCCAGCACGATTGCGCCGGGTTGTCGCTTAAGGCAATAGCGTGGCTGCTGGCGGGCTCTAATAGCGTACGCAGCCACAGCTCCAATGGACGGCGCGCCACAGAAAATGCTTGCAAGGGCGGCCGCTGCGCCAAGGCGTGCTGACGCAGCTTTTGTACCGAGGCGTGCATGCCGGGCATTAGGCGCAACAGGGCGGCATCGGCGGCCCAGGCCTCGAGCACTAAATACACATCTCGGTGCAGGGCAGAGGTGAGCGGTTGCGGTGGCTCGGCGCTGCCGCGTGCGGCGCGCAGTGCTTGCTGCAGCGCCATAGTGCGGTACAGCTCATTGCCACGCTCAATATCGTCGATACGTGAATCGGCCGGCAGCCATAAGTAGCGGCCGTTGGTGGCCGGTACCGATTGCGTTAGCCAGGGCGACTGGGTGCGCCGAAACACCCGCGACAAAAAGGTCGGGTGGGCGGGGTGTTGGGCAAGGCGCAGAGGGTAACTTTGGCCGGTAAGGGCAATGATCAGTAAATCTAAGCGGGGTGCAACGTCGGTCAGAAGCGCGGTCGGTGGTCCGGCGGGTAAAGGCCGATAGCGGCGCCAGAGCTTTTGCGTATAAATAGTGGCGTGACGCGCCACATCGCTGAGCAAGTCTTCCGGTTCGGCCATATCAGATAAACGTACCGTCTACTAAATCCCGCAGGGCGCTGACCATCGAGGGCTCATCGGACAGGGGTGACACAATCGCCGCGTAGCAGGCCTCGCGCAGTGCGATGCCGCTGGTGGATAAAATGGCCGCCGAGATTAATAAACGGGTGCTGGGCACCTCGGCCAGGCCCCGATCGCGCAATTGCCGGATACGCGCTGCTAGGGTGACCAAACCAGTAGCGGTGGCGTGATCGACGCCACTTTCATGGCGCACGATCAAGGCTTCGTGTTCGGCGTTGGGAAAGTCTAAATCCATGGCCACAAAACGCTGGCGCGTACTGGGCTTAAGATCTTTGAGCATGCGCTGGTAGCCGGGGTTGTAGGACACCACCAGCTGAAACCCAGGCGCCGCTGTTAGGTTTTCGCCCGTTTTATCAATCGGCAACATGCGCCGGTGGTCGGTTAGGGCGTGCAGTACCACCACGGTATCTTGGCGCGCCTCGACCACCTCGTCGAGGTAGCAGATGGCACCCGCGCGTACGGCGCGGGTGAGGGGGCCGTCTTGCCAAACCGTGCCGTTGTTTTGAATCAGAAAACGGCCGATCAAGTCGCTGGCGGCTAGGTCGTCGTGGCAGGCAATGGTGATTAACGGCCTTTGTAAGCGCCACGCCATATGCTCGACAAACCGAGTTTTACCGCATCCGGTAGGGCCTTTTAGCATCACCGCTAAGCGGTGTTGGTGGCACTGCTCGAACAGTGCCACCTCGTTGCCAGCCGGTTGGTACCAAGGCTCGCAGGAGGGTACCGGCGCCAACTCGTTCATGTTTTGATTGACTCCCATGTCAGAGCTGGCCCTCGGTGGCTATGGCGTCGTGAGCGGGGTCGGTTTGGTCGACGTCAAAGCGCGGTCGGCGGCGGAAAAAGTCATAGATAAACAAACCCACGCCGACGGTAAACAAAGAGGCTGAGGCGAGCAGCATAACAAAGTGGATCTGGATTTTTAGCTGCGCATCCAAATAACCCATTCCCATAATGCGCTCGAGGTACACCTGGCCGATGCCGGCGGTGGCAAACGACAAGGTCATGCCAAACATACCGCCAAGCTGCAGCCAAAACGCCCAGTAGCCGATGGTGTCAGTGTAGTTTTTTCGGTTATTGGTCAAAGAGGGCATGGCGTAGGTGATCATCGCCAACACAATCATGGCGTAGGCACCGTAAAAAGCGGCGTGTCCATGCATGGCAGTAATCAATGTGCCGTGGGTCCACTTGTTAATGCTGGGCCAAGTGTGGGCTAAACCTAACAGGCCGGCACCAAACAAGGTGAAGATGGCGCTGCCGAGCGTCCAGTGCAAAGCCAGCACGTTGGGGTGCGACAAACCCGAGCGACGCATGGCGCCATAGGCGTACATTGCCATGCCGACAATCGCCAGCGGCTCAAGCGCGCTAAAAAAACCACCAATCGGCAACCAATAGTAGGGGACACCGACCCAGTAATAGTGGTGCGCGGTACCGACGATGCCGGCAAGAAACACCAGCCCGACAATGACATACAGCCATTTTTCCATGACCTCTCGGTCGGCGCCGGATAAACGAATCAGCAGGTAAGCAAGGAAGCTACCCATGATCATCATCCACACCCCTTCAACCCATAGATGGATGGTCCACCAGCGGTAGAAGATAGAGACAGTGTAGTTTTCGTAATACAAAAGTGCCGGAAAAAACAACACCGCGGTACACACTAAGCCCAATACCAGCACCCCTTCGGTAGTGGTAAAACGGCCGGATTTTTTAATCGTCATGCCAATGTTGTACAAAAATATCAGCATACAAATGACGATCACAATTTTGCTGGGTAAGGGTTGCTCGAGCAGTTTGTTGCCGGTGCCGTAACGAAACAGATAACCAACCACGGTGACCAAACCCATCAGCGTCCATAACACCAACTGGATATAGGCCAGCTTGGTGCTGTGCAGCTCGGTGCGCGACTCATCGGGGACCAACCAGTAGGTGGCACCCATAAACCCGGTTAACACCCAAACAATGAGCAGGTTGGTGTGAATTACCTTGGTAACGTCAAACGGTAAGATGTAAAGCAAAGGGTCTGGACCAAGGTATTTGGTGGCAGACAGTAAGCCGAAAACCAGCTGTAAACCAAACAGCACCATGGCCACGGCAAAGTACCAATAGGCGACAGATTGGGACTTATAACGCATTGTAATTCTCCCTCTACGGGCTGGCGTACTGGGTACGCAGCCTTAGTGTTATTTTAGGGTGGCGAGAAACGCAACCAGTTGGTTGATTTGTTCATCCGTTAGGCTGTCGGCATAGGTGGTGGGCATAAACGATGTGCCACCGGCCGAATACATACTGCCCGGTACTAGGTGAGCCGAAGGGCTGACGATTGACTCGTGCAGGTAACCCTCGACATCGGTTGCAGTGCCTTGGTAGTCACCGCTTTGCAGCAGTTTCTCTGTGCGAGTTACCAGACCGCCCAAACTGGGTCCGGCGCCATCGGCCCCTGGGGTCAGAGAGTGGCAAGCAATACAGGTGGGAGAGGCGGCCTTAAAGACACGCTCGCCCAGCGCACGCGGATCGGTGCCAGTGCTTTTGGTGGTTGTTTTGCTCTCTGTGGCGCTGGCTTGATCGCCCGCCTGATGATTAATCCCACCGGTGACCAGAATCGGCCGTGGCGGCCAGTCGTGGTTGTCAATCTCGCTGACCCAACCAAGAAAACTCACCACGTCGTGGATTTCATCTTCGCTAAGGTTTTGCTGGGGCATTAAACGACGGTGTTTTTGCTCGTCGTAAAACATGGATGGATCACGCATATAAGCGTGCAGATACGCCTCGCCGCGGTGCTTTGCGATCTTGGTTAAATCGGGTGCATAGTAAGCGCCCTCGCCAAGCAGTGTATGGCAGTTGATGCAGTTGTACTTGTGCCACACATCTTTGCCGTGGGTTATCTCGGGGGTAATTTTATCGGCGTTGGTCAGCGTGGGAAACTGGCGGTGACTGTCCAGGGTCATACCCAAAAATAAAAGTGCGGCGGCTGCAGTGGAGCCGATGGCGAATAATCTAGCTTGTCGGTTGTTCATAGTGACGTCTCATCCTCAGACATTGATCCCAGTCCAGTGCAGGACGGTTATGGCAAACGCATAAAATATGGCGCCTAACATCAGACCGAGCACGACAAAGCTCACAAGGCGCAGAGGGGGGTAGAGCTTTTTAAGCGGCATGTTGCATCTCTCCAGTGAGTTAATAAGTGTTAATAATAGGACGAAGCCACTAGAGCGTAAAGGGTTTTACTGAGTTTTCAAGTTTAATAAAAAACAGCGCTAAAAGTCTTGGTAAAACTTCTAACTGAATCACTGTATGCCTTAACCGGCCCAATAGCTTGTATCTTTTATCAGGTTTGCGCGGTGGCGTGTTTGTTGTGCGCTGCTACACTTAATGCTTTGCACACTAAGGAGGGGTCCCATGACACTCAACAGTTTCAATGCTCGCGATCAACTAAAAGTCGGTGACAAAAGTTACCACTATTATCGGCTCGATCGCATCGAGGGTGCAAAGCGGTTGCCCTATAGTTTGAAAGTGTTGCTGGAAAACTTACTGCGCAACGAAGATGGCAAACGCATTACCGCCGAGCAAATTAACGCGCTGGCGCAGTGGCAACCCAAACAGGTTCGCCAGCAAGAGATCCAATACACCCCGGCGCGGGTATTGATGCAAGATTTCACCGGCGTCCCCTGTATTGTCGATTTAGTGGCCATGCGCGATGCGATAGGCGATTTGGGTGGCGATGCCCGTCGCATTAACCCGCTTATCCCCACCGAGCTGGTGATTGACCACTCGGTTATTGTGGATGTTTTTGGCCGCCCAGATGCGTTTAAAACCAACGCCGCCTTAGAGTTCGAGCGCAACGCCGAGCGCTATCAATTGTTGCGCTGGGGGGCACAGACCTTAGACGACTTTAAAGTTGTGCCGCCCGATACAGGTATTTGTCATCAGGTAAACTTAGAGTACTTATCGCGGGTGGTCTTTACCCGCGATACCCCAGAGGGCGCGCTTGCCTACCCAGACACTTTAGTGGGCACCGACTCACACACACCTATGGTCAATGGTTTAGGGGTGCTGGGTTGGGGCGTGGGTGGCATCGAGGCCGAGGCCGCCATGTTGGGGCAGCCGATCAGTATGCTGATGCCAGAGGTGTTGGGTTTTAAACTCACCGGTGAGCTACCCACCGGCACCACCGCCACCGACTTAGTGCTGACCGTCGCCGAGCTGCTGCGACACACCGGCGTGGTGGGTAAATTTGTCGAGTTTTATGGCCCCGGTATTGCCAACGTGCCGCTGGCCAATCGCGCCACCATCGGCAATATGAGCCCCGAGTACGGCTCTACCTGTGCGATCTTTCCTATCGATGAAGAGACGCTATCGTACTTGCGCCTGACCGGGCGGCCCGAGCAACAAATTCGTTTGGTCGAGGCTTACGCAAAACAACAAGGCCTGTGGCACGACCCCGAGCACGAGGCCGAATATTCACAAACCGTCGAGCTCGATCTGGCCACGGTAGAGCCCTCGTTGGCCGGGCCAAAACGGCCACAAGATCGCGTGCCGTTGCGCATTGCCCCAAGCGCCGTTTGTGCGCTGCTGGATGGTAAATCGCAGGCCGAGGCGCTTAAGGTAGGTTTAGATGCGGCCTCGGCCTCGTCGTTTCCGGCCAGCGATCCGATCTCTTTAACGCACGATGACCCGAGCGATATTCCGCGGGTGCTAACCGATGCTAAGCAGCGGCGCGAAGCTTGGACGCCCAACCCGATTAACGTCAAGCGGGCCGATGGCAGTGGCTATCAAATAGATCACGGCTCGGTGGTGATCGCGGCTATTACCTCATGCACCAACACCTCAAACCCCTCGGTGATGTTAGGCGCGGCGCTGCTGGCCAAAAACGCGGTCGAAAAAGGCCTGCTCAGCAAACCCTGGGTTAAAACCTCACTGGCGCCTGGCTCTCGGGTAGTGACCGACTACATTGAGCGCGCCGGGTTAACGCAATACCTAGAGGCGTTGGGGTTTCATTTGGTGGGTTATGGCTGCACCACTTGCATTGGTAACTCAGGGCCGCTAATTCCCGAGGTGGCCGTCGCCGTGAGCGAGCACGATTTGACGGTTTGCTCGGTGTTGTCTGGCAACCGCAACTTTGAGGGGCGCATTCATCCGCAAACTCAGATGAACTTTCTGGCCTCGCCGCCGCTGGTGGTGGCCTATGCGCTGGCGGGCAGTTTACACATAAACCTAACCACCGATCCTCTGGGCATTGGCTCCGATGGCAAACCGGTTTACTTGCGCGATATTTGGCCGTCGCCACAAACCGTTGCCAACACCATAGCCAGCAGTTTAAAGGCCGAGATGTTCACCGAGGGTTACGCCGATGTTTACGCCGGCGATGCACGCTGGCAAGGTATGCAGGTTGCCACAGGCGATACGTTTAAGTGGCAGCCAGATTCCACCTACGTGCGCAAACCGCCGTTTTTTGACGGCATCAGTCGCACGCCACAACCCTTAACCGATATTAAAAACGCGCGGGTGTTGGCGCTGCTGGGCGACTCGGTCACCACCGATCACATCAGCCCAGCTGGCGCGATTGCGCCAGACTCCCCAGCCGGCCATTACCTCACAGAGCACGGCGTCGAGCGCAAAGACTTTAACTCCTATGGTGCAAGGCGCGGCAACCACGAGGTGATGATACGCGGTACCTTTGCCAATATTCGTTTGCGTAATCTGTTGGCGCCCGGCACAGAGGGCGGCTTTAGCCGAGACTTTACCCAGCCCGATGGCCCCGTGACGAGCATTTTTGAGGCGTCTAAAAACTATCTTGCCGCCAATACACCACTGGTTATTTTGGCCGGTAAAGAGTACGGCTCGGGTTCATCCCGCGACTGGGCCGCCAAAGGTACCGCCTTGCTGGGTGTGCGCGCGGTGATTGCCGAATCATACGAGCGTATTCACCGCTCTAACTTAATTGGTATGGGGGTGATACCGCTGCAGTTTGCCGATGGGCAAAACGCCACAAGCCTGGGTTTACAGGGTGAAGAGGTGTTCACCATCACCGGGCTGGCAGGTACCCAGGCGCCTGCGAGCAAAGTCCGTGTCGAGGCGACTAACCCCCAGGGCGAAACGCAAACTTTCGATGCCATTGTGCGTATCGATACTCCCGCCGAGGCCGACTACTACCTGCACGGCGGCATCTTACCCTATGTGCTGCGGCAACTGCTCGAGGATGCCCCATCCGCTGCCGGTTAGACAGCAGATGGGTTGCCACTGACTTAACCGGTAAAGTCAGTGGCAACAGCCTCATAAAAAGCTCATCGCAAAGATCTAAAGCCTAAACGCTAATAACCCTTTGTGTAACAACGGTAAATGGTGGCAGCCAAAAAACGGTGCCGAGGTTGGCTGTGCGGCTAGGGCAAAAGCCATCCAACGGATAGCGCTGTGGCTGTCATAAGGGCATTACGTGCCCAGTGTTTTACAAACGCAGGCACAGGGGGTCTTAATGTAACCCTGTTAAGTGGTCGTGCCGCTAAAAGCTTAAAGGCTGGCGGTTACTGTTAAAACAACTCGTGCAGTTCCCGCTCGGCGGCCTCGGCACCGATATTCAGCTCTATTAAACGGCGCAGGTGAGCAATGCTGGCCATATCGATGGATGTGCATTTAAGGCCCGTATGCTGGGCCTCACTGTGCACCACTTGAGTTTGCATATTAATCGACTGTTGCTCGGACAACGCGATCTGGACATCTACCGGTGCGGCACGGTCAACCTCGGCCGGCAGTGGGCCTTGCAATAATAAACCTTTTAGCGAAATATCCAATAAGCGCCCATGCCAGTGGGCCTCGGCTTGGGTTAGGGTAACCTCGGCGCGAAAAGGTATACGTTGAAACTGGCGGCGGTTTGGCTCGGTCATGGTGGCTACTCGTGGTGGCAGTTTGGCTCTATTGTAATCGATCGGCAGTGTCGTTGCCGGCTGTTATAATGCCCGCCATTGGCCGACATTAGCACTGGATAAAAATATGACACAACTCAGAGTGGGCGTTGACCTTGGCGGCACTAAAACCGAGATCATTGTCTTAAGCGGCGCCAGCGAAGAGCTGTACCGCAAACGCATTGCCACCCATCGCGATGATTACCCGCGCACCTTAAACGATATTGAGATGCTGTTAAACGAGGCTGAGGCAGCCGTGGGGGTTGCTAATATACCGCTGGGGTTGGGGATTCCGGGGACTGTGTCGCGCAAAACCGGGCGGGTTAAAAACGCCAACTCAACCTGGCTGAATGGCCAACCGCTGCAAAAAGATCTATCGGCGCAGCTTAAGCGCCAGGTGTTGGTGACCAACGATGCCAACTGTTTGGCCGTCTCAGAGGCCACCGATGGTGCCGGAGCCGGCTACGATTTTGTTTTTGCTGCAGTGTTGGGCACCGGCTGTGGTGGCGGCGTCTGTTATCGTGCAGCGCCTTTGGCTGGCCCTAACGGGGTGGGCGGAGAGTGGGGCCACAACCCGCTGCCCTGGACTTGTAGCGCGCAGTTAAATGCGCGCCCTTGTTACTGCGGGCGTTACGGTTGTCAGGAGACTTTTGTCTCGGGCACCGGGCTTGCCGAGACCTATCGCTTAGCAACTGGCAACACTCTAAGCGGCGCCCAGATCATCGCGGCAAGTGAGGCTGGCGAGGCGACCGCCGAGCGGGTAGTGGACTCTTACATGGAGCATTTAGCGCGCGCTTTTGCAGGTGTCATTAACGTGCTCGACCCAGATGTTATTGTGCTTGGCGGGGGTGCCTCTAATATCGGCGCTATTTACCGCGAGCTGCCTAAAAGGTTGCCGCATTATGTGTTTGGTGGCGAGTGCGATACCCCTATTGTGCCAGCGCAACACGGCGATTCCAGTGGCGTACGCGGTGCGGCTTGGTTGCACCCGCTGTAAATAAAAACCCCGCACATTTTGGCGGGGTTTTTTGTTTAAGCGATGGCGTTATCGCTAGTTATAGATATGAAACAAATCGGCGTTTAACCAAAGGTGTAAAATCACACCTGCGGCGTAACCCAAGGCGATCACAGGCATCCACTTTAAGTGGCCCATAAAGGTGTAATTGCCGCGAGCTTGCCCCATAAGAGCAACACCCGCCGCCGAGCCAATCGACAACAAACTACCCCCGGTACCGGCGGTAAGGGTGATCAGCAGCCAGTGGCCGTGAGACATATCGGGGCTCATGGTAAGCACCGCAAACATCACCGGGATGTTATCGATCACCGCCGAGGCCAGACCCAAGATAATGTTGGTTTGGGTGGCGCCAAAGCCGGTGTACAGCAGCTCGGACATAAAGGCCAAGTAGCCCATATAACCCAAACCGCCTACGCACATCACCACCCCATAGAAGAACAATAGGGTATCCCACTCGGCGCGGGCCACCCGGCTAAACACGTCAAAGGGCACCACGCTGCCTAGGCGTGCCAGGGCTTTTGGGTCGCCAGTGCGCTCGTAGTAGGCGCGCTTGCGTGCCAGTGAGCCGGGCAGGGTTTGGCGTAAAAAGTAGCCAAAAAACTGCAGGTAACCCAGGCCGGTCATCATACCCAAAACCGGTGGCAGGTTGAGCAACAAGTGGCACAGCACGGCAGTGGTAATGGTGAGCAAAAACAGCCCCAAAATCCGCATGGCGCCGCGCTTTAGCTCGACCTCTTCTACCACGCTATCGGGTTTACGGTTCTCGATAAAAAAGCTCATGATGGCGGCGGGCACTAAAAAGTTAGCCAGTGCTGGGATAAACAGCGTCAAAAACTCTTGGAAGGCGACTTCGCCTGCCTGCCACACCATAAGGGTTGTGATGTCGCCAAAGGGGCTAAAGGCACCACCGGCGTTAGCGGCGACCACTACGTTGATACAGCACAGGTTGATAAAGCGTTTGTCGTTGCCGGCGACTTTTAAAATAACCGCGCACATCAGCAATGCGGTGGTTAAGTTATCGGCGATGGGAGAGATAAAAAACGATAAGAAGCCGGTAATCCAAAACAACGACTTATAATTAAAACCTTTGCGCACCATCCACGCCCGCAGCACATCAAAAACACGGCGCTCTTCTAAGGCGTTGATGTAGGTCATGGCGACCAACAAAAACAGCAATAGCTCGGCAAACTCTAGCAGGGTGTGGCGAAACGCCGCTTCGGCCTCATGGGATAAACCCGCCTGGGTGTAGACCCAACCGATGGTCATCCAGATGATCCCGGCGGCTACCAGTACCGGCTTGGATTTTCGAAGGTGCAGTTTTTCTTCCAGCATCACGATGATGTAAGCGATGCTGAACAAGACTAAAGTAAAATACCCAATCCCAGAGTGGGTTAGATCGATGTTGCCGGTAACGGCAAACGCCGCTGGGGATATAAGACACAAACATATCCCCAGAAACGCAAGCGCGCGGGAGTGTAGGTTAGACATTGTGGCTACCAGAGTTTTTAGTTTTTGATGGGGTGCGCAGGGAGGAGGCTAGGCCTTCGGGTGCACCATTTACGCGCGCGAATACTACCATAATGTTAGCCGCAGAGCAGTGATCAATAGTGGTAGAGGGCCCTTATAAGCAAAAAAACAATCATGAAAGCGCTATCATTCACAACTCTTGTAACATTAGGCGCTTAATTATTCTTAACAACTGATTGCGGTACAAATGTAACTTGGGTCACACCTTAAAAAAACTGCCGGTGCTAAGGTCGGTGTATCTAACCGATAGACCATCAGTACCGGAGCCCACTATGCTGTTTAATCGTAAAAACCCACAAGCCGCAACCGAGACCCTGCGTCATGCTGGTGTCAGTGGTGCTCCTGTCGCAAAACCCAGAAGCTTGCCCAGCCGGCGCGACAAACGCATCGCCGAGATACCCGCAACGCGTTTAAGTGCCCACGCGCATTGGCAGCCCGCCGGTAACTGGAGCGGTGTGTTTGAACTGGCGGTGTGGTTGCGTTTGCCTCAAGGTAGCGCCCATCCGCTGCAGCTGGCGCTGCGCTACACGGATCAAAAAGGCGAAAAAACCGTGCTGGTGGATATCTGTAAGCCCGGCAGCTATAAAAGCGCCTTGTTAAACGGCAGTGTGTCGGTCGAGGCTCAGGGCCGGGTGCAGGACATGGGTTTGTTCTTATTGGGTTTGCCCGGCGATATTCCCATGGGCCTAGAGGAGTGGCATTTTACACCTCAGCTAAGACGGCCAGGCTAAACCAGTAGCTCGTGTCCGCCGCCGTAACGGCTGTTATCATTTACTCCCCACCTGCCAACGCGCTCTCTTGCGTTGGCTCATAGCTCGTTTTAAGCTGCTACACTCATCTTTATTGTGTTTCAACTGGCGTTACTCGTTATTACGGCTTTAGCTCAAACCCCACAGGCTTACCGATGGCTGGGGGGAGGTAATAACGCGTCATTGATAAGGGCAATACCTGATGCTGTCATTCATCGTTCGGTTTTTGGGTGTAACGGTGCTCCTGTGTTTGTGCGAGCCAAGCATTGCGCAGCACACCAGCGATGCAACCGTGGTGCAGGTGGTGTTGGGCACTAATAGTCCCTCGGCCTACAGCGCCGATAAGTCCGCCGACAGTTTAGGCGAGTCGGCACAGTTGGTGCGCTGTGTGTTTTCGTACTTGCCGCAAGAGGTCGCACTGCATGTCCAGCCATGGCGCCGTGTGCAGCGCGAGGTTTTATCGGGGGTATCCGATGGCTTTTTTACCGCGATGGAAGATCCTCGGATCAATCAGTACGCCTCGTTAACCGATCCGCTGGTGCTGCAAAAGTGGTATTGGTTTAGCCGGGCCGATACCGCTTTAGATGCCGACCCAACCACTTTGCGTGGCGGCACCATCCTCGGCAGTCAGCAGCAGTTGTGGTACGAGCTTAACGGTTACGACAACACACTTGCCGCGCAAGATCTGCCACAGCTTATAAAATTACTGTTTGCCGGCCGTATCGATGTAATTTTGGCCGACCGTGGGCACTTTAACGAGGCCACCAGTGCTTTAAACGTCAGCGCCGATCAGTACCGAGAAAAGTTTTTCCGCTATGTTCCGCTAGGGGTGTATGTGGGGCACCACTTTAGCGCCAAAAATCCCAATTTTATTGCCGCTTTTAACCATCAAATTCCCCAGTGTGTACCCGAGGGTTTTGCCCTAAGCCCCCACGAACAAGCTCTTGTGCGCCAGCGTATAAGCCCTTATTTTGAGCATTGGTTAACGGCGCCGGTGTTGTTTCAGGCGCTAAAAAAATACAACCTAAAGCGAGCAGGATTAGCTCAGCCGGATGTACAAAAGCGCGATCAACAGTGGCAGGAGGCGTACCGGTTAGGCAATACCGATGCGCTGGATAGTCTGCTGGCAACAGCGTTAATGAAACACGTCAGTCAGTGGCACGCCGAGGATAAGCTCGGCTACATCCGCGAGATTATCATTACCGACAAGCGCGGTATGAACGTTGCGGCGCGGCCCTACAGCTCGAATTATTGGCAAGGCCAAGAGGCAAAGTTTCTGCAGACAATAACCTTGGCCGAGGGTCAGTGGTTTTTTGATACAGTGCAGTTCGACAGCTCGAGCCGCTACTTTCAGGTTCAAGTCAGTGTGCCCATAACACAGGGTAAAACAACGGTGGGGGTGATCACCTTAGGTATCGATATCGAGCGCGCCTTGCACCAAGCCGAGAGCACCAGCCCACAATAAATGCGTTGCGCTAAAGCAACCGATAGACCTAACGGGGGTGTTAAGCCTACCGGTTGCCGCCCAGTTAAAATGGCCGGGCGGTGCACAATTTTATTGTGGCAGGTCCGACCAACCTGGGTCGGGGGCGTAGCGCTCGCCGTGTTGCTCGGCGAGTTTTTCTAGCTCGGCTTTAATCGCGCCGTAGCCACGCACTTGGCTGTAATGCATTGGGCCGCCTCTAAAGGGCGCAAAGCCGGTGCCAAATATCATTGCCCCGTCCAATAGTTCGGCATCCTCAACAACCCCTTCACGCAAACACGCCATGCAAGTGTTGAGCATGGGCAACAGTAAACGGTCGGTTAAATTGTCGGGGCCGGCCGCGGGGCTGTCGGCTTTTTTGGCTTTGCCTTTCTCCCACACGTATAAGCCCTTGCCGGTTTTTTTACCTAAATCGCCTTTGGCGACTTTTTCGGCCAACCACTGGGGCACCGCCGGCATGGGTTGCGCAAGTGTGCTGTTAAGCATCTCGGCCACACCCATGCAAATATCCAAACCCACCACATCGGCCAGCTCTACAGGGCCCATGGGCATGCCAAATTTTTCGGCGGCGCGGTCGATGGTCTCGGGGGCAATGCCCTCGTCCATCAGCACCATGGCCTCTAATAAATAAGGCGTTAAAGCGCGGTTGACTAAAAACCCTGGGGTGCCGGTAACCGGCGTCGGCAAGCGTTTTATTTGCCCGACAAAAGCCAAGGCTTTTTGATAAGTGGCATCGCCGAGCTTGCTGTGGCGTACAACCTCGAGCAGCTGCATTTGCGCCACAGGGTTAAAAAAGTGCAGCCCCACTAGGCGGCTTGGGTCTTGTAACTCTTTTTGCAATTCATCCAGCGCAATGCTGGAGGTGTTAGTGGCGAGAATCGCGCCGTCTTTTAGCAGCGGCTCAATTTGGCTGTACACCTGCCGTTTGATCTCGATTTTCTCGGGTACCGCCTCAATCACAATATCGGCGCCGCGTGCGCCATCGTGGGTTAAGTCGGGAATCAGACGATCGAGCACCGCGCGTTTGGCGGCGGGGCTCATGCGTCTGCGATCGCACAGTGCAGCGGTGCGGGCAATGGCTTTACCAATGATCTCGGCCTTCATATCAAACAAGGTGACGGTTAAGCCTTGCAGTGCACACCAGCCGGCGATGTCGCCGCCCATGGCGCCTGCGCCGATAACGTGAATGCGCTGAGCTTTAGCTACCCCGGTGACGGCGCTGGCAAGGCGTTTCATTTTTTCTTGTAAGAAAAACACCCGCACCAAGTTGCGCGAGGTATCGCTGAGCAGCAGCTCAGAGAAAGACTCCACCTCGGCGGCGAGCATTTTGTCTGGATCGCCATCGGCGTTTTGCCACAAGTCGATCAACTTGCCCGGCGCTGGGTAATGCTCTGTGGGGGCTTTGATCTGGGCTTGGCTGCGCATTTTTTTAGCAATAAAGTTGCGTACCGGGCCGGTGTTTAACAGCTTGTTTTTAAGGCCGCTTTGCGGGCGTTTCAGTTTTCCGGCAATGGCCGCGTCGAGCGCGCCGTACACGTGGCGCTCGGGCACCAAAGCGTCTATTAAACCCAGTTTTTTGGCTTGTTTGTCGCGCACGGTTTTGCCCGTCAGCATCATGGTCATGGCTTCGATCGGGTCGATCAGCTGTACGCTGCGACCTGTACCGCCAAGGCCTGGATGCAAGCCCAGCAGCACCTCTGGAAAACCAAAGCTGGCGCCGGTGATGGCAATGCGATAATCGCACACCAGCGCCAGCTCGAGCCCGCCGCCAAAACAGTGGCCGTGTATAACCGCCACTTTAGTAAAGGGCAGTGCGGCAAAACGGTTGGCCACCGCGTGGGCGGCGTTTAGTTTGTCCCGCGCAGCGTCTAGGGTATCTAGGGGGCCAAACTCTTTAATGTCGGCACCGACACAAAAGCTGGCGGCTTTGGCCGAGCGCAGCACCAGTGCTTTAGGCTTGTCGGTTTCAAGTGCCATCACCACTTCGTCGAGCTCTGTTAATGCCGCTTGCGATAACACATTAACCTCGGCGCCGGCGCAGTCAAACATCAGCCAGGCGACACCGTCGTCGGCGACTCGCAGCTGCCAGTGCTGCCAGGGGTTAGCGGCGGCGCTCACTGGGCTGTTAAAGGGGCCTATGGCTTTTACCCGTTCGCTCAGGGTTTTTAAGACTAATCCGTTCATGGGTTGCTCCTGGCTTAGAGTAGTTCGATCAACATGGCGCCCGCTTGGCCGCCGCCGATACACTGGGTGGCAATACCGCGCTTAAGACCTTTGCGCGCTAAGGCATTCACTAAGTGCAACACAACACGGTTGCCACTGGTGCCTACCGGGTGGCCGAGGCTAATGGCGCCGCCATCGATGTTGAGCCGCTCGTGGTCAAACTCCCCCAGCACCGTGTCTATACCAAACACCTTTTGACAAAAATCTTTGTCGTTCCAGGCCGCAAGGCAGCCCAGCACTTGGGCTGAGAATGCCTCGTTAAGCTCCAGCAACTCGATGTCATCGAGCGTCATCTGGTTGCGCAGCGCCAAACGACCGACGCTGATGGCAGGCCCTAACCCCATGATCTCGGGCTCGAGCGCAGACCACTCGCTGTCGACAATAACCGCTTTGGGGGTTAGGCCGTATTTTTTAACCGCCTCTTCCGAGGCGAGAATCACCCACGAGGCGCCATCGGTGATTTGCGAGCTGTTGCCCGCAGTTACTTTGCCGTAGGGGCGCTCAAATGCGGGCTTAAGCTTTGCTAAATGCTCCACCGTGCTGTCGGGGCGCACGCCATCGTCTTGGCTGTAAACGCTGCCGTCGCTGGCAATCATCGGGACCACTTCATGGTCCAGCCAACCTTGTTTTTGTGCCTCGGCCAAACGCAAGTGGCTGCGCACCGCGTAGGCATCGGCTTCGGCGCGACTGATGTTAAATAAGTTGGCCACCAGCTCGGCGGTTTGTCCCATGTTGAGCTCCACCACCGGGTCGGTTAAGCCTTTTTTTAGGCTGATCTCGGGTTTAGCGAAGCTGGGTTTAAACTTTATTAACTGCTTAAGTTTGCCAGGGATAGAGCGCGCTTGAGCGAGACCGGCAAGCCACTGGGTGGCTTCGTCTTGCAAAATGAGCGGCGCGTGGCTGAGGGCCTCGGCGCCACCGGCAAGAATTAAATCGTCGTTGCCCTCGCGAATATAGCGAAACGCGGTCTCGATCGATTGCATGCCCGAGCCGCAGTTAATTTGCAGAGTAAAAGCCGGCATGGTGTCGCCTAAGCCTAAACGCAGCGCCGCGATGCGTGCCGGATTCATCTCGGCGGCGATGACATTAACACAGCCTAAAATAACTCGGTCGAAGTTTTTGGCCGCCACCGGTTGGCGTAACAATAAAGGCCGGCCGGCTTGCACCGCTAGATCGACAGGGGTGAAAGGGCCGGGCTTGCCGCGCGCTTTAATAAAGGGAGTGCGGGCCCCGTCGACGATATAAACAGGACGGCCACTGTGGTTGGCCTGGGTGTGCAAGCTCATAAGAGTTCCTTTTTGTTGTTCACTTACAGGGTTTTAGTATGGCAGTAAAACCCTACTTGTGCAGGCGCAGTGCGCGGGGCAATCGTGTTATGACCATTACTGCGCGGCGCCTAGCAAAGGGCGTTGTGTTTAGTAATATAGCAGCATTAACGCACTTTAGTGTGCCCGCTGGCGGTTGTTGCGCGCCAGCGCGGGGCAAAAGTGTGCTGTTAGGTCTGGCCGATTTATGGCGTTAGGGTAGGGGCTTAGGCCGCTGGCTCAGCCAGCGGTCCAGTGCATTGGCAAAGCGCTGCCGATCGGCAGCGTTTAACGCCGCCGGGCCGCCGGTATCGACGCCGCTTGCGCGTAAGTTATCTAAAAAGTCGCGCATGTTTAAACGCGCGCGAATATTATCCGCGGTGTACAGCTCGCCGCGGCTATTAAGGGCGGTGGCGCCTTTGTCGATAACGTCGGCGGCCAGCGGGATGTCACCGGTAATGACTAAATCGCCGCGGTTAACCCGCTGGTGGATTTCGTTGTCGGCCACATCAAAGCCGCGCGCAACTTGGCGAAACTGTATGTAGGGCGATGTGGGCACTTGCAGCGGCTGGTTGGCCACTAAAGTCACCCGCACTTGGGCGCGGTTGGCGGCTTTAAACAGCATGTCTTTTAGCGCCACTGGGCAGGCGTCGGCATCAACCCAAATCTGATTGCCCCGATCGGCCATTTAAATGTCCACTTTACCGCGCAGTTGCTTAATGCGCCCACGCTGAGTTTTTTTATCCACCCGTTTTGCCTGCGAGTTGCGCGAGGGTTTGGTAGGGCGGCGCACTTTGCGTTGTACGCCGGCTTGTTGCACCAGCGCCTGTAAACGCTCTAGGGCATCGGCTCGGTTTTGTTCTTGGGTGCGAAACTGCTGCGCTTTAATCACGATCACGCCCTCTTTGGTGATGCGCTGATCGGTCATGTTAAGCAGTTGTTGTTTGTAAACATCGGGCAGGCTCGAGCGGTGAATATCAAACCGCAAGTGCATGGCGCTGGAGACTTTATTAACGTTTTGCCCGCCAGCGCCCTGAGCGCGAATGGCGCTTAGCTCGATCTCCCAGTCGGGTATTTGAATGTTGTTGGTGATAAATAGCATGGCGCTAACGTATCGTAACCGCCGCATAAAAGAAAGCGTCGCCCTGTGACCGGTACAGTAAACGACCATCGCGTGGGCCAACAGTGCGACACAGCAATAAAGTGGTCAGCCGCGCATAAGGGCGGGTTGGCCGGGTGTTTACTTTGCCCCGCGCGGCTGCTGTTACAGTGGCTCGGAGTGGCTTGCGGCCCTCAGTAAGTCGATCCATTGTTGCCGTGTTGCGCTGTCTAGTTTTTGGGTTTTTTTAACATAAGACAGTGATAATGCACCGGCATGGGTGTCGATAATCCTTTGTATTTGATGTTGCGCGGGGTGATCTGTGCAGCCTTGGTGATGCCACTCTAACAGCATATCCTCTGGGATGGATTCGATAATGTTAATCACCACTTGCTTGCAGTTTTTCGAGAACTCTTTGTTATACGTCGATACCATAATCTGACCAACTCCACCCGCTTGATGAATGCGCTTGGCGTTATCACTGGCGGGGTCGATAAAGTAGTAAGCACTGGTAACCAGCTCAGACCAGTTT
>Ga0209075_1001201_pt1 | contig 24754 bp, 16 predicted proteins | sample Stecom2011_FD_187523 | JGI IMG/M metagenome (GOLD analysis project Ga0209075, IMG submission 187523) | Agricultural soil microbial communities from Utah to study Nitrogen management - Steer compost 2011 (SPAdes) (version 2) | ecosystem: Environmental > Terrestrial > Soil > Agricultural land...
TCCATCGACAGCCCCTTTGTCGACTGGAGCGGCAACTGCGGCAACCTCTCCACCGCGGCCGGTGCCTTCGCCATTCATGCGGGGCTGGTGGATCCGGCGCGTATCCCGGAGAACGGCACCTGTACCGTGCGTATCTGGCAGGCCAATATCCAGAAGACCATCATTGCCCATGTGCCGGTGACTGACGGACAGGTACAGGAGCTGGGCGACTTCGAGCTGGATGGGGTAACCTTCCCGGCGGCGGAGATAGTGCTCGAGTTCATGGACCCGTCGGATGACGGGGAAGAGGGCGGTGCCATGTTCCCCACCGGCAACCTGGTGGACGATCTGGAGGTGCCGGGTATTGGGACGCTCAAGGCGACCATGATTGCGGCGGGCATTCCCACCGTGTTCGTCAATGCCGAGGATATCGGCTATCAGGGTACCGAGCTGCGCGAGGATATCAACGGCAATCCCGAGGCGCTGGCGCGCTTCGAGCAGATCCGGGTGGCGGGTGCCCTGCGCATGGGGCTGATCAAGACACCGGAGGAGGCGCTCAAGCGTCAGCACACGCCGAAGATCGCCTTTGTCGCGCCGCCGAAGGACTACCGGGCTTCCAGCGGCAAGCAGATCAGCGCAGGCGAGGTGGATCTGCTGGTGCGGGCGCTGTCCATGGGCAAGCTGCACCACGCGATGATGGGCACCTGTGCGGTGGCCATCGGTACCGCGGCGGCGGTACCGGGCACCCTGGTCAACCTGGCCGCCGGTGGCGGGGAGCGTCAGTCGGTGCGTTTCGGGCATCCCTCCGGTACTCTGCGGGTTGGCGCGGAGGCACGTCAGGTCAATGGCGAGTGGACCGTGACCAAGGCGATCATGAGTCGCAGTGCGCGGATTCTGATGGAAGGCTGGGTACGGGTACCGGCGGATACCATCTGAGGTCGCGCCAGCGAAAAAGCCCCGCCAGGGAGACCCGGCGGGGCTTTTTTAATTGCCCCGTTCAGCTCTTCAGTTCTGCCTCGGTCAGCCCCAGGGCGCGAGCGATCCCGGCGCCGTAGGCCGGGTCTGCCAGTGCGCAGTGGCGGGCGTGGCGGATCATGATGTGGCGTTCCGCGCCCTGCATGGCCCGCGCGGTATTGGCAAACAGACGCTCCTGCTCGTCGGCGGGCAGCAGGCGGAACAGGTCGCCGGGCTGGGTGAAGTAGTCGCTGTCATCGGCGCGGAAGTCATAGCGGTCGGCCGCGCCTTCCAGGGCCAGCGGCGGCTCGCTGAAGTCCGGCTGCTCCTGCCACTCGCCGTAGCTGTTGGGCTCGTAATGCAGGCGGCTGCCCTGATTGCCGTCGACCCGCATCTGGCCGTCACGATGGAAGCTGTGTATTGGGCAGCGCGGTGCGTTCACCGGGATCTGATGGTGGTTCACACCGAGGCGGTAGCGCTGTGCGTCCCCGTAGGAGAACAGCCGGCCCTGCAGCATGCGGTCAGGCGAGAAGCTGATGCCGGGGACCACGTTGGCCGGAGTGAAGGCGGCCTGCTCCACGTCCTGGAAGTAGTTATCCGGATTGCGATTGAGTTCGAAGTAGCCGACCTCGATCAGCGGGTAGTCCTTCTTCGACCAGACCTTGGTCAGATCGAAGGGGTGGAAGCGGTAGGTGGCCGCCTCTGCCTCCGGCATGATCTGTACGTACATGGTCCAGCGGGGGAAGTCCTTGCGTTCGATGGCTTCGTAGAGGTCGCGCTGGGAGCTTTCCCGGTCGTTGGCGACGATGGCGGCGGCCTGTTCGTCGGTGAGGTTCTTGATGCCCTGTTGGGTCTTGAAGTGGAATTTGACCCAGTAGCGCCGGTTATCAGCACTGATGAAGCTGTAGGTATGGGAGCCGAAGCCGTGCATGTGCCGGTAGCCGTCGGGGATGCCGCGGTCGCTCATGACGATGGTGACCTGATGCAATGCCTCGGGCAGGCTGGTCCAGAAGTCCCAGTTGTTGTTGGCGCTGCGCATGTTGGTGCGCGGATCGCGCTTGACGGCGTGGTTGAGGTCGGGAAACTTCAGCGGGTCGCGGAAGAAGAACACCGGCGTGTTGTTGCCGACCATGTCCCAGTTGCCCTGCTCGGTGTAGAACTTCAGAGCAAAACCGCGGATGTCGCGCTCCGCGTCCGCCGCACCCCGCTCACCGGCGACGGTGGAGAAGCGGGCGAACAGGGGAGTGCGCTTGCCTATCCGGGAGAACAGCGCGGCCTTGGTGTACCGGGTGATGTCATGCGTGACGACGAACTCGCCGAAGGCGCCCGAGCCCTTGGCGTGCATGCGGCGCTCGGGAATCACCTCGCGGTCGAAATGGGCGAGCTTCTCCAGGAACCACACGTCCTGCAGCAGCATGGGGCCGCGCTTGCCAGCGGTGGCCGAGTCCTGGTTATCACTGACCGGTGCGCCGGCTACGGTTGTCAGTTTTGGCTTATCTGTCATCATCGTTCTCCTTGGACGAGCACCGCCGCACTGGGGTTGTGTGGCAGAGCATTAAGCGTAGCGGTAAGTATGGCAGTCGTTATCTTGCTGTCGAATGAAAGCGCTATGATTATCAGACCCGGACTCACCCGAACCTACATTGACTGGAGTCAACGATGAATCTGAATCTCGCAGGTAAACGTGCACTGATCGGCGGAGCCAGCCAGGGCCTGGGCGCTGCCTGTGCCTGGCAGTTGGCGAGACAGGGGGCGGAGGTCATAGCCCTGGCCCGCAATGAAGACAAACTCGCCGAACTGATCAGGCAGTTGCCGACCACCGAGGGCCAGAAGCACAGCTTCATCAAGGCCGACTCGGGCGACCTGCCGCATCTGTCGACCGAGCTGCAGGCCTGTCTTGCCGATGGCGGCCCGATTTCCGTCTGGGTCAACAATACCGGCGGCCCGGCGCCGGGGCCGGCCCATCTGGCGTCGCCGCAGGAATTCGTCCACGCATTCAGCCAGCACCTGCCGGGCAGTCAGGTGATACTGCAGCTGCTGTTGCCGGGCATGCGCGAGCTGGGTTACGGGCGCATCATCAATGTATTGTCCACCTCGGTGAAGACGCCGATTGCCAATCTTGGAGTATCCAACAGCATTCGTGCAGCCATGGCCAACTGGGCCAAGACCCTGTCACGGGAGCTGGCGGCCGATGGTATTACGGTGAATAACGTGCTGCCCGGTCTGACCCGCACGGCACGGCTGGAAAGCCTGATGAGGCATCGCGCCCAGGTGGCTGGCCGGAGCGAGGAGGAGATCGAGAAGGAGATGATGCTGGAGCTGCCGATCCGGCGGTTTGCCGAGCCGGAGGAGTTCGCCAATGCGGTGGGCTTTCTTGCCTCGCCTGCGGCGGCTTATATCAATGGGATCAATCTGCCGGTGGATGGCGGCGCGACCGCCAGTCTCTGACTCTGCGAAGGCAGCCGGCTGATGCCGGCTGCACTCTTTCATTCATCCTCAGTCGTGCAGTTTCTCGCAGGCGATGAGGGTATTCTCCAGCAGGCAGGCCCGGGTCATGGGGCCGACGCCACCGGGGACCGGGGTGATCCATGCGGCCCGTTCCGCCGCGCTTTCGAAGTCCACGTCGCCCTGCAGGCGTCCGTCTTCCATGCGGTTGATGCCCACGTCGATAACGATGGCTCCGGGCTTGATCCACTCGCCCTTGACCAGGCCAGGCTTGCCCACGGCGACCACCACCAGATCCGAGCGGCGTACGTGCTCTTCCAGATCACGGGTGAAGCGGTGTGCGACTGTGGTGGTGCAGCCGGCCAGCAGCAGCTCGAGGGCCATGGGGCGGCCGACGATGTTGGAGGCGCCGACCACGGTGGCGTTCAGTCCGTAGGGGCTGACGCCGGTGCTCTTGAGCAGACGGATGATGCCCAGGGGAGTGCAGGGGCGCAGCAGGGGCACCCGCTGGGCCAGGCGTCCGATGTTATAGGGATGAAAGCCGTCCACGTCCTTGTCCGGGCGAATGCGCTCGAGCAGCTGGGAGGAGTCCAGGTGGGCGGGCAACGGCAGCTGTACCAGGATGCCGTCGACGGTCGGGTCATCATTGAGCCGATCGATCAGCGCCAGCAGCTCTTCCTGAGTGGTGTCGGCGGGCAGGTCGTGGGAAAGGGAGATGAAGCCCACCTCTTCACAGTCCTTGCGCTTGTGAGAGACATAGACTTCGGAAGCGGGATCGTTGCCGACCAGAATGACGGCCAGACCCGGGATGCGCAGCCCTTGCTGCTTGCGCTGGTTTACCTTGTCGGCGATTTCACGCCGGAGATTGGCGGCAATCTTCTTGCCATCGATCAATTGGGCTTTCATGACGTTCCTGGGAAGTGCGTGGAATTCGCTGATTGTCGCATGCGACGGGGCCTTGGCAAAAGACCATGGGGCGCCGGATGCTTAAGCTACTCAAATATTTGAAAAAAAAGTGATTCGGGCGTTGACGGCAGGGTGGGGGCTGAGTATTATTCGCCCCGCTTCACAAACACAACGAAGTCGGTTTGGAAGGCGATAAGGCTCCAGCATTTCAGGCCTTCGGGATTGAATATGTGCATACGGCGCCCGTAGCTCAGCTGGATAGAGCACCCGCCTTCTAAGCGGGTGGTCGCAGGTTCGAATCCTGCCGGGCGTGCCAGCATGCATGGTCAGGTCTTCGAAGTTGTAATGAAATCGGGCTGAGTTGTGATAGTGTAGCAAGCTGTAATGGTGGGCGTAGCTCAGTTGGTAGAGCACAGGATTGTGGCTCCTGGTGTCGTGGGTTCGATCCCCATCGTCCACCCCATTTTCAGCGAAAACGCCAGGCACTGCCTGGCGTTTTTGTATCTGCACCAGATTGGCGGACGTGGTGGAATTGGTAGACACACCAGATTTAGGTTCTGGCGCCGCGAGGTGTGAGAGTTCGAGTCTCTCCGTCCGCACCATCTGATTCGATTTTCCCCGGTTGTCCCCCGCCTTCAACAGACTCTCCCGGGATTGCCTGAGATGTGGTCGCTGTCCGGCTATTTCCTTTTGTTCAGCTCCGCTCTGGTCGCTGCGACCCTGCTTCCGCTGCAGTCGGAGCTGGTGCTTGTCAGTCTGCTGATGGCGGGTCCGGCCAGCGTGCTTGCCCTGCTGGTGGTCGCCACGGCGGGCAATGTCCTCGGCTCGCTGGTGAACTGGTGGCTGGGGCGCTATCTGCTGCGCTGGCAGGGCAGGCGGTGGTTTCCGGTGTCAGCACCGCAGCTTGAGCGGGCGCGCGGAGCCTATCAGCGCTATGGCTACTGGTCCCTGCTGCTGAGCTGGATGCCCCTTGTCGGCGACCCGCTGACCCTGGTTGCCGGGGTCATGCGCGAGCCGCTGTGGCGCTTCCTGCTGCTGGTGACCCTGGCCAAGGGTGGGCGCTACCTGCTGCTTGCCGCCGCGACCCTGCGCTGGCTCTAGCTCAGCCGCCGGCTGAACAGACGGGTGGCAGCCAGGCCCTGAGGGGTGAAATGCCGGGCCGGGGCCATGAGCTCGATGAGGTGTCGGGTGCGCTCTTCTTCGGGGAGGGTCGCCAGGGTTTTCTGCAGTGCTACTTCCTCATTCCTGTGGCTGGCCTCCACCAGCGGATCCTGCTGAGAGGGTGAGCCGCGGCGGCCGGTGATGCGCAATTGCTGTTCTTCCAGCCATTCGCCGGCTATCCAGTCGTGCAGCAGCTGCAGTTCATAATCACTGAAGACGCCGAACATCGGCGCGCGATTGCTCTGGATCAGCCGCCAGAAACGGCTATTGGCCGGGTCCTGATGGCGTTTGATCCAGCCTTTCTGTTGCAGCGCATCCAGCAGGGCGGCGATCTGACCGCTGCTGTCGAGCCATTCATTGATGGTGCGGCCGTCGATGCGACAGAAGTCCGAGTGCATGTGCCGCGCTACCCGCGCCTTGTCTTCCAGCACGCGGCAAAGCTCCCGGTCCAGGTTGAACTCGGTGATCACGCTGGTGGAGGAGGCGCCCAGCTCGTTGAGCTGATAGCCCTGACGTACACGGCGCCAGAACGCCTGCTGCCCTTCGCTGGGGAGGTTATCCAGTACCGCTCGGGCTGCCCGTCGTGCATGGCCTGTGGAGGCGTTGTCGATGGTGATATGCAGGCGGAAGTAATGGGCATCGATACCCAGCTCGGTGAGCTCGTAGGTGCTGATCAGCAGGTGCAGGGGAAGTTGCTCGTAGCCGAGATTGAAGCCGATGATTTCCGGCAGGAATTCGCCGGCAAGCTGCCCCAGAGCCAGCTGCAGCGTGCCCTGGAGGAAACGGTCGTCCGGCAGGGATTCCAGGTCCTGGATGTCCTTGCGGGCGATGAGGTCGCGATAGATGAGGACATGGTTCTGATCCGGCTCGCCATCGCCCAGCTCCTCCAGATAGGTGCGCACCAGGTCATGCATGCGCGGGTCGTGCCACTGTTGCAGCACGCCGTACAGCCAGGCGCCATCGACCAGCTTGGTAGGGGCAACGTTGCGCAGGAAATACAGTGCATGGGCGCGATTGGTGAAGAAGCGCCGGGGCTGGCCCTGGCGGCGGGCCTTGATGTATTCCCGGTAGGCCCGGGCGGTGCGGGCGTTGTTCATCAGAATATGGGCCTCGAGCCTGGCGGGACTTTCCGGCAGGTCGGCCAGATGCGGGGCGGTCAGCTGCAGCTGGCTGCGCAGGAAGTGCCGCGCCTCGCTGAGGTGGTGCGTGGGCGCGTGCAGCAGACTCTGGTACAGCGCGCGGATGTCGGTCTTATCGGCTTGGTACTGGGTCAGTGTCTGCATGGTCGTATCCTGTGCGGTGGCTATCTGTTTCGAGCTGCGTGCAGGGGAAAGATTCAAGGAAAAAGCGAGGTGGCAGGTGATAGGGGGTAATCCGGCTTGCGGGGAGAGGTCATCAGCCTCTAGAATGTTCGCCTTTTATTTGATCACTCACATACTCTGTCTGTTCAACGAGGGCTCTACATGCAAGTTTCGGTTGAAACCATCTCCGGTCTTGAGCGCCGCATGACTGTCGGCATTCCTGCCGAGCGCATCGAAAACGAAGTCAACAAGCGCCTGCAGCAGACTGCTCGTCGTGCGCGCATTGATGGTTTCCGTCCGGGCAAGGTGCCGATGAGCGTCATTCGCAAGCGCTTCGGTGCATCCGCACGTCAGGAAGTCATCGGTGAAGTCATCCAGTCTTCCTTCTATGAAGCCATCGTTCAGGAAAAACTGAACCCCGCCGGCGCGCCGAGCGTGGAGCCGAAGGAGCTGAGTGAAGGCAAGGACTTCGAGTACATCGCCACTTTCGAGGTTTACCCGGAAGTGACCCTGGGCGACTTCGCCCAGATCTCCGTTGAGCGCATCGAGTCCGAAGTGACCGACGCCGACCTGGACAACATGCTGGAAATCCTGCGCAAGCAGCACACCAGCTACGAAGCCGTGGAGCGCGAAGCTGCCAATGACGATCAGCTGACCATCGACTTCACCGGTCGTATTGATGGCGAAGCCTTCGCCGGCGGTACCGCCAGCAATACCAAGCTGGTCCTGGGTTCCGGTCGCATGATCCCCGGTTTCGAAGACGGTCTGGTCGGTGCCAAGGCCGGTGAAAGCCGCACTGTCAGCGTGACCTTCCCCGAGGATTATCAGAACCTGGATCTGGCCGGCAAGGCCGCCGAGTTCGAAATCATGGTCCACGAAGTCGCCGAGGCCAGGCTGCCCGAGCTGAACGACGAGTTCTTCGCCCGTTTCGGCGTGGAAGAGGGTGGTCTGGAAGGTTTCCGCGCCGAAGTTCGCAAGAACATGGAGCGTGAGCTGCGTCAGGCCATCAAGGGCAAGACCAAGACCCAGGTAATGGACGGTCTGCTCAAGACCAACGAAGTCGAAGTGCCCAAGGCGCTGATCAGCAGCGAGATCGATCGTCTGCGTCAGCAGGCCGTTCAGCAGTTCGGCGGTGCCAACTTCGATCCCAGCCAGCTGCCGGCCGAGCTGTTCGAGGACCAGGCCAAGCGTCGCGTGACCCTGGGTCTGATCGTCGCCGAGATCGTCAAGCAGAACGAGATCAAGCCTGACGAGGACCGCGTCCGCGCCATGGTGGAAGAGCTGGCCTCTGCCTACCAGGAGCCGCAGCAGGTGATCAACTGGTACATGCAGAACGAGCAGCAGCTGGCCGAGATCCAGTCTGTTGTGCTGGAAGAGCAAGTCGTGGATACTGTCCTGCAGAAGGCCAAGGTGACTGAGAAGAAGGTCTCCTATGAAGAGGCCGTTAAGCCGGCCCAGCCTGAGCTGGAAGAGGCGGCAGAAGGCAGCGAAGACGAATAATCGTTGCTGAAGTGATGCAGTGCACTGAGCCAGCCCTAGGGCTGGCTCATGTGTTTATGGAAACCCCGATCATCGGCGCCCCGGGGTTTACGCGACAGGCAAAGTGGAGTGACAGCAGAGCATGATTCATAACAGCTATACCGGTCTTCCGCCGGAAATTAAGGCCGCTGGCGGTCTGGTCCCCATGGTCGTCGAGCAATCGGCCCGGGGTGAGCGTTCCTACGATATCTACTCGCGTCTGCTCAAGGAGCGGGTCATCTTCCTGGTGGGTCAGGTCGAGGACTACATGGCCAACCTGGTCGTGGCGCAGCTGCTGTTCCTGGAGTCGGAGAACCCGGACAAGGACATCCACCTGTACATCAACTCACCGGGCGGGTCGGTGACGGCGGGCATGGCGATCTACGACACCATGCAGTTCATCAAGCCGAACGTCAGCACCCTGTGCATCGGTCAGGCCTGCAGCATGGGCGCCTTCCTGCTGGCCGGCGGTGCCGAGGGCAAGCGCTTCGCGCTGCCACATTCGCGGGTGATGATCCACCAGCCGCTGGGCGGATTCCAGGGTCAGGCGTCGGACATCGAGATCCATGCCCGCGAGATCCTGTATATTCGCGAGCGCCTGAACAAGATCCTCGCGCATCACACCGGCCAGCCGCTGGACGTGATTGCCCGGGATACCGATCGTGACCGCTTCATGAGCGCCGCCGAGGCCGCTGAATACGGCCTGATCGACCAGGTGCTGGAGCGCCGTCCCAGCGCCGAGTAAACAATTGCTTCAACCGGCCCCGGCAGAACGGGGCCGACAACTATCCAGTCAGCCTGGCCCCGCCGGTGGGTGAGGTCGGCAGGTTACACTTGCAAAGAGCAGGGGTTGCCCTCATCTTAGGTTGCAAGAGCGTTCCGTAAGCAGGGGTTTTAGATGACAGATATGACTGGCAAGGGTGATGACAACGGCAAGCTGCTGTATTGCTCCTTCTGCGGCAAGAGCCAGCATGAAGTGCGCAAGCTGATTGCCGGCCCTTCCGTATTCATTTGTGACGAGTGTGTCGATCTGTGTAACGACATCATTCGTGAGGAAGTGCAGGAAAGCCAGAGCGATACCGGTGAGCACAAGCTGCCGTCGCCCATGGAGATCTGCAGCATCCTCGACCAGTACGTGATTGGCCAGCAACAGGCCAAGAAGGTGCTGTCGGTAGCGGTCTACAACCACTACAAGCGCCTCAACCAGCGCGATGGCAAGGATGACGTGGAGCTGGGCAAGAGCAATATCCTGGTCATCGGTCCCACCGGTTCCGGCAAGACCCTGCTGGCGGAAACCCTGGCTCGTCTGCTCAATGTGCCCTTCACCATTGCCGACGCGACCACGCTGACCGAGGCCGGTTACGTGGGTGAGGATGTCGAGAACATCATCCAGAAGCTGCTGCAGAAGTGCGATTACGATGTGGAGAAGGCCCAGATGGGTATCGTCTACATTGACGAGATCGACAAGATCTCCCGCAAGTCGGACAACCCGTCCATCACCCGCGACGTATCGGGCGAGGGCGTGCAGCAGGCGTTGCTGAAGCTGATCGAGGGCACTGTTGCCTCGGTTCCGCCCCAGGGTGGGCGCAAGCATCCCCAGCAGGAGTTCCTGCAGGTGGATACGCGCAACATCCTGTTCATCTGCGGCGGCGCCTTCGCTGGTCTGGAGAAGGTCATCCGTGACCGTTCCGAGAAGAGCGGTATCGGCTTCAATGCCAGCGTGCGCAGCAAGGACGATGGCAAGCGGGTAGGCGATACCCTGATGCAGGTCGAACCCGAGGACCTGGTGCGTTTCGGTCTGATCCCCGAGTTCGTTGGTCGTCTGCCGGTCATCGCTACCCTGTCCGAACTGGACGAGGAGGCGCTGATCCAGATCCTCACCGAGCCGAAGAACTCGCTGACCAAGCAGTATGGTCGCCTGTTCGAGATGGAAGGGGTCGAGCTGGAATTCCGCACCGACGCGCTGAAGGCCATTGCCCAGCGCGCGCTCAAGCGCAAGACCGGCGCCCGCGGCCTGCGCTCGATCCTGGAGAACGTACTGCTGGATACCATGTACGAGATCCCCTCGATCGAGAACGTCAGCAAGGTGGTCATCGACGAGAACGTGATCAGTGGCAACGCCAAGCCGCTGCTGATCTACGAGAGCGCCGAGCAGCCGCCCAAGGCCATGCCGGAAGACTGAGCACTACCCGATGCGCCGCCGCTCCGGCGGCGCATCGACCGTCCGCAGTACCCATCTGATTTTTCCCCCTTGTGCCACCGCCCCGAAGCCCGAAGACCATCCGTTACCCGGCGAAGGCATGCGGAATGCTTTATGCCCACTCATGCCTTGTAATTTTCCGGTGGCGCCCTCATCTTGAACCCATGAAAGATATCAATTCCGGGTGCAGCCAGTGTCTGTACCCCACAGCGAGCGAGCACAAGCCATGACGAGTTCCAGCGTTTTTCCGCTACTGCCACTGCGTGATGTGGTGGTATTCCCCCACATGGTCATTCCCTTGTTCGTTGGTCGCAGCAAATCGATCGAGGCACTGGAAGCCGCCATGCAGGGCGACAAGCAGGTTCTGCTGATGACCCAGCGCAACCCCGCCGTCGATGACCCCGAGGCAGAGGACCTGTACCGCGTAGGCACCCTGGCCACCATACTGCAGCTGCTCAAGCTGCCCGACGGTACCGTCAAGGTGCTGGTGGAGGGTGAACAGCGCGCCCAGGTCGAGCAGCTGGAGGAGATTGACGGTTATCAGCAGGCTCGCGTCCAGCTGGTCGAGGAGCCGCTGCCGGACGAGCGAGAGGCCGAGGTACTGGCGCGCACCCTGATGAGCCAGTTCGAGCAGTTCGTCAATCTGGGCAAGAAGGTACCGCCGGAGGCGGTCAGCTCCCTGTCCGGTATAGAGGATGTGCGACGTCTGGTTGACACCATGACCGCCCACCTGAACCTCAAGGTCGAGCAGAAGCAGCAGATCCTGGAAATCGCCTCGGTGCGCGACAGGGTCGAGCATGTACTGGGTGTGCTGGATACCGAGATCGACCTGCTGCAGGTGGAAAAGCGTATCCGCGGCCGGGTCAAGAAGCAGATGGAGCGCAGTCAGCGCGAGTACTATCTGAATGAGCAGATGAAGGCCATCCAGAAGGAGATGGGGGCGTCCGACGACGGCTCCAGCGAGCTGGATGAGCTGCAGAAGCGCATCGAGTCGGCGGGCATGAGCAAGGAGGCCCTGGAGAAGGCCAAGGCCGAGCTGAACAAGCTCAAGATGATGTCGCCGATGTCCGCCGAAGCGACCGTGGTGCGCTCCTATATCGAATGGCTGGCCAATGTACCCTGGAAGAAGACCACCAAGGTGCGGCATGACCTGGATCACGCCCAGAAGGTGCTGGACAGCGACCACTACGGGCTGGATGAGGTCAAGGAGCGCATTGTCGAGTATCTGGCGGTCCAGAAGCGGGTACGCAAGCTGAAAGGCCCGGTGCTCTGCCTGGTCGGCCCGCCCGGTGTGGGCAAGACCTCCCTCGGCGAGTCCCTGGCCCGTGCCACCAACCGCAAGTTCGTGCGCATGGCTCTGGGTGGCGTGCGTGACGAAGCGGAGATTCGCGGTCACCGTCGTACCTACATCGGTTCGATGCCCGGGAAGCTGGTCCAGAAGCTGAGCAAGGTCGGTGTGAAGAACCCGCTGTTCCTGCTCGACGAGATCGACAAGATGGCCCAGGACATGCGGGGCGATCCGGCTTCGGCGTTGCTCGAGGTGCTGGACCCGGAACAGAACCACGCCTTCAGCGACCACTATCTGGAGGTCGATTACGACCTGTCCGAGGTGATGTTCGTCTGCACCGCAAACTCGATGAACATCCCCGGGCCGCTGCTCGACCGCATGGAGGTGATCCGCATTCCCGGCTATACCGAAGCCGAGAAGATCAATATTGCCCAGCGGTACCTGGTGCCCAAGCAGCTGAAGAACAACGGGCTGAAGAAGGACGAGCTGGCCTTCACCGAGGAGTCCCTGCGTGACCTGATTCGCTACTACACCCGGGAAGCCGGCGTGCGCGGCCTGGAGCGTCAGATTGCCAAGGTGTGCCGCAAGGTGGTGCGTGAGCACGCCGGTCAGCGCAGTCATCCGAAGGTGCTGGTGGACAGCGAGCTGCTGGAGAAGCACCTGGGTGTACACAAGTTCAAGTACGGGCTGGCCGAGGAAAGTGATCAGATCGGTCAGGTTACCGGCCTGGCCTGGACCCAGGTCGGGGGTGAACTGCTGAGCCTGGAAGCGGCGGTGATGCCCGGCAAGGGCCGCCAGATCAAGACCGGGTCACTGGGCGATGTGATGCAGGAGTCGATCAGTGCGGCCATGACCGTGGTGCGCAGCCGCGCTGCCAGTCTGGGTCTGCCCAGCGACTTCCACGAGCAGCACGACGTGCATATTCACGTGCCCGAAGGGGCCACGCCCAAGGACGGCCCCAGCGCCGGTATCGGCATGTGCACCGCGCTGGTGTCGGCGCTGACCATGATCCCGGTACGCGCCGATGTGGCCATGACCGGTGAGATCACCCTGCGTGGTCAGGTGCTGCCCATTGGCGGGCTCAAGGAAAAACTGCTGGCGGCACATCGCGGTGGAATCAGGACCGTCATCATTCCCCATGACAACCTGAAAGACCTGAAGGAGATTCCCGACAATATCAAGGAGGATATCGAGATCATCCCGGCAAAATGGATTGACGAGGTACTGCAAGTTGCGTTGCAATACATGCCGAAGCCCTTGCAGGAGGAAGGACAGAAAATGATAGCCAAGGAAGAGCCTCACAAAACTGATGTAAAAGGGCGCATCAGTACGCATTGATGGTAAGCTGGCCACCAACGGGTGCGGGGCGGTAAACCCCGGCCCAGCGCCACGCTACCGTTACCGCAAGCATTCCTTGACATGGTTTTTAAGCGCTTGTTATAAAGCGTGCTTCGACCAAAGCAGGTATGCTGACTGGCTACAGCGTTGCTAGAACCACAAGCTTACATAACGACTAACTAACTCATTGAGAGATATAAGGGGACTTAGAGTGAACAAGTCTGAACTGATTGATGCCATCGCTGCATCTGCCGATCTTCCCAAAGCTGCTGCCGGTCGTGCTCTGGACGCCGTCATCGAGTCCATTACCGGTGCTCTGAAAGCAGGTGATTCGGTTGTTCTGGTTGGTTTTGGTACCTTCGCCGTCAAAGAGCGCGCTGCTCGCACCGGTCGCAACCCGCAAACTGGTGAGCCGATCGAGATCAGCGCCGCCAAGATCCCGGGCTTCAAGGCTGGCAAGGCACTGAAGGACGCTGTCAACTGATAGCGTCACGTAACTGACAGGACATACCCGCACCCGGCACCATGTGCGGTATGCAACGGACTCCTGGTCAGCATTACAGACACAGAGGTTCAGTCAGTTCCCGAAAGGCGCATCATCAGGTGCGCCTTTTTTATTGCACAGAATAAACAGGCAGGGCATGACCCTGCCGCGTTGTCCGGCACGCCGGGTAACCGACCAGAAGAATTTTGGGGGCACGATGCTTCAGAATATGAGGGACAAGGCGCAGAGCTGGGTCGCGAAAGTGATCGTCGGCGTCATTGTTCTGGTTTTCGCGATGACAGGCTGGGAGTCGATCAGCCGCTTCACCAGCAACGAGCAGAAAGCCGCAGAAGTCAATGGTACCGTCATCAGCACCGCCGAGCTGGAGCAGGCCGTGTCCCAGCAGCGTCGTCAGCTGAGTCAGCAGCTGCAGCAGTTGGGTGAGCAGTTCGATCCCGACATGATCGACGAGCAGGTGTTGCGCCGCTCCGTATTGCAGGGGCTGATCGATCGGGCCGTGCTGCTGGACGCTGCCCGGGATGCCGATCTGCGCGTCTCCGAGCAGATGATCGACCAGATGCTGCTCAACACGCCGGACTTCCAGGTCAATGGCCAGTTCGACGCCAACCGCTTCGATGTGGTCATCCGCAACATGGGCATGAGTTCGCGCATGGCCTTCCGCGAGCTGGTGCGTCAGGAACTGATGCTGGCCCAGCTGCGCAACGGCTTCCAGGCTACGGCCTTTGCCACGCCCAGGGAGCGCGAGCAGCTGGCACTGCTGGAGAACCAGAGCCGTGATTTTGCCGTGGTGCGGATGGAGCTGGATCGCGACGCGGTGAGCGTCAGCGACGAACGCATCGAGCAGTTCTACAAGGATAATCTGTCTGACTTCATGAGTCCCGAGCAAGTCGTGCTGGAGACACTGACCCTGTCGCGCAGCGACTTCTTCGACGAGGTTGAAGTGGACGAGTCGGCTCTGGAAGCCATGTACCAGCGCGAGATCGGCAATCTGGCCGAGCAGCGTCGGGCCAGCCACATCCTGTTCCAGGTGGATGGTGATGAGGCGGCCGCCCGCGAACAGGCCGAGGCGGTCAAGGCGCGCATTGATGCCGGTGAGGATTTTGCCGAGCTGGCCCGGGAGTTCTCCCAGGATCCCGGTACCCGCAACCGTGGTGGCGATCTGGGTTACGTCGAGCGTGACAGCTTCGATCCGGCCTTCGAGGATGCCCTCTATGCCCTGGCCGAGAATCAGGTGTCCGAGCCGGTACTCAGTGAATTCGGTTATCACCTGATCAAACTGACCAAGCTGCAGTCCGCCGACGTGCCGACTCTGGAGGAGATGCGGCCGACCCTGGAGCAGGAGCTCAAAAGCGAGCAGGTGGCACGGCGCTTCGTCGAAGCCTCCCAGGAGCTGGCCAATCTTGCCTATGAATCCCCTGACCTGAGCGAGCCGGCCCGTGCGCTGAACGTCGAGCTGGAGACCCATGGCCCGCTTGAGCGCAGCGGTGGCGAGGGCATCACAGCCAACCCGCGGGTGATGGCGGCGGCCTTCAGCGAGGAAGTGCTGCTGGACCGGCGCAACAGCCAGCTGATCGAGCTGGATGCCGATACCGTGGCCGTGGTACGGGTCAAGGAGCACATCGCTTCCGAGCAGCGTTCGCTGGATGAAGTACGCAGCGAGATCGCCGATCGCCTCCAGTACCAGCTGGCGGTGGAACAGGCGGAGCAGCGTGCCGGCGAGCTGGTCGATGGTCTGCGCTCCGGTGATCTGACGGCCGAGGCCCTGGCCGAACAGCTGGGTTCCGAGTGGAACCTGCACGAAGCGGTCGGTCGCAATGATCGGGACGTGCCCCAGGCGCTGCTGCGCCAGGTGTTCACCATGCCGCGCCCGGATGGCGCCCCGGTCTACGGGCACTTCCGTCAGCCGGACGGCAGCCAGTGGATAGTGGAGCTGCGCGGCGTATCCATCCCCGAGGAGGCTGCCGCCCAGGCGCAGGAACCGATGTACGGCTACTATATCGCCGGCCAGACCGGTGAGCAGGACTTCGCCGCGCTGCGTGAAGCGCTGGAGAAGGACGCCGACGTAGAGCGCTACTGAACCCGGCGCAGCCGCCCCCTTGAACGGGGCGGTTCTCAGGAAAGCCGCATGTCCAGCGATGGATATGCGGCTTTTTCGTTCAAGCTGCTTGCCTGTAATCCGTGCCAGGTCGCCCAGCTGCCGGCAATCTCCCGGCCCCGGTGTGTTTTCTGTCATGAAACAAGGGCTTAAGGATACTTCCTGTAAACGGAATCCTTTGCACGCCGCTGGCCGATCTATTACTGTTTCCGCTGCTGCTATTGGGCCATGATGTGCTCTGGCCCCCAACTTACGGGTTTGCATGTTTCCATGACCGATGCTCCGTCCTTGTCTGTCCGCCACAAACGCCTGATCGGTATCCTTCTGCTCATCCTGGTTCTCGGCGGGATCTGGTATCTGCTGTCACGTACGCCGCCTTCTGCGCCGGCTTTTCAGCGGGGCGCGTGGAACCAGGCCACCCCGGTACATGTGGTGCCGGCTGCGCGCGGCAGTCTCGATGTGCAGATCAAGGCCATTGGGACAGTCACTCCGCTGCACTCTGTGGTAGTGCGCAGCAGGGTCGATGGTGAGCTGCTGCGGGTGCACTTCAACGAAGGCAGCGAGGTGGAGCAGGGCGCGCTGCTGGCGGAAATCGACCCGGCCCCCTACCGGGCCCGCCTGGCCCAGGCCGAAGGGCAGGCCCAGCAGATTCAGGCTCAGCTGGCCAACGCCCGGGCCGATCTGGAACTCTACGAGGGGCTCTGGGAACAGGACTCCATCGCCCGCCAGCAGCTGACCAGTCAGCGCGCGCTGGTTGAGGAGCTGCAGGGCAGTCTCAAGGCCAATACCGCCCAGGTCGAGGATGCGCGGCTGCAGTTGTCCTGGACCCGCATCGTGGCCCCCATTGCCGGCCGCCTGGGTCTGCGACGCATCGATCCCGGCAACCAGGTCAGCAGTGGTGATACCGAGGGGCTGGTGACCATCACCCAGATGCGCCCCATCGCTGTGGAGTTCAGCGTCCCGGAGCCGGATGTCCCGGCCCTGCGTCGGGCGATGGCAGCTGACGGCGAGCTGGCGGTGCAGGCCCTGGACCGTGATGGCCGCAACCTGCTGGCCAGCGGCCGCCTGCAGACCCTCGACAGCCAGATCGATCTGGGCACGGGTACCCTCAGAGCCAAGGCGGTGTTCGCCAACGAGGATACTGCGCTGTTCCCCAACCAGTTCGTCAATGTCAGCCTCAAGCTGCAGACCCTCAGCTCGGTGATCACCATCCCCTCGGATGCGGTGCAGTTCGGCTCACGCGGCACCTATGTGTATCTGGTCAACCCGGAGGAGAACCGTGCCTACTCCCGGGTCATCACCCTCGGGGCCAGTGCCGACGGCCGGGTGGCCGTGGTCGAAGGGCTGGACGAGGGGGATCTGGTGGTGCTGGAGGGGCTGGACCGCCTGCGCGATGGGCGCGAAGTGGTCATCAGCGAGCGGGACGGAGAGTGATGAACTTCGACCCTGCTGACAGCATGCCGGCATGAACAGCCTGTCCCGCCCCTTCATCCTCCGGCCGGTAGCCACCTCGCTGCTGATGCTGGCCTTTCTGATCACCGGGCTGATCGCCTGGCGGCTGCTGCCGGTGGCGGCATTGCCCCAGGTGGACTATCCCATCATTCAGGTATTCACCTTCCAGCCCGGGGCCGGGCCCAAGGTCACCTCGCGCACCATTACCGCGCCTCTGGAACGGCATCTGGGGCAGATACCCGGGCTCAAGCAGATGTCCTCCACCAGCTCCGCCGGAGCCTCGGTGATCACCCTGCAGTTTGCCCTGGAGGTGGATCTGGGCGTGGCCGAGCAGGAGGTGCAGGCGGCGATCAACACAGCCGACAGCCTGCTGCCCAATGATCTGCCCGCCCCGCCGATCTACCGCAAGGTGAACCCGGCCGACGCCCCCATACTGACGCTGGCGATCACCTCGGATACGCTGCCACTGCCGGTGGTTCACGACCTGGTGGATACCCGCATGGCGCAGAAGCTGGCCCAGTTGTCCGGTGTCGGCATGGTCAGCCTGGCCGGCGGCCAGCGCCCGGCATTGCGGGTGCAGGTCAATCCCGGAGCGCTGGCGGCCCGGGGCATGAGCCTGGAAGATGTGCGGGCGGCGATTGCCGCGACCAACGTCAACCAGCCCAAGGGCAGCTTCGACGGCCCGCACCGCACCACCATGCTGGATGCCAACGACCAGATCCGCTCGGTGGATGACTACCGCAACCTGATTCTGGCCTGGGAGGAGGGCGCGGCGCTGCGCCTGGGCGATGTGGCACAGATCATCGATGGTGCCGAGGACCGCTTCCTCGCAGCCTGGGCCAATACCCAGCCGGCGGTGCTGCTCAATGTGCAGCGTCAGCCCGGGGCCAATGTCATCGAGGTCGCCGATCGAGTGCAGGCGCTGCTGCCGCAGCTGACTGCGACCCTGCCGGCGGCGGTGGATGTCATGGTGCTGACCGACCGCACCCAGAGCATCCGCGCCTCGGTGCGGGATGTCCAGCATGAGCTGCTGTTTGCCATCGGCCTGGTGGTGCTGGTGACCTTCGTGTTTCTGCGCAGCGTACCGGCGACCATCATCCCCGGGATCGCCGTGCCCCTGTCGCTGGTGGGTACCTTCGGCTTCATGTACCTGATGGGTTATTCGATCAACAACCTGACCCTGATGGCCCTGACCATCGCCACGGGGTTCGTCGTGGACGATGCCATCGTCATGCTGGAGAACATCGCCAGGCACCGCGAGCAGGGCGCCTCGCCGTTGCAGGCGGCGCTGAGGGGCGCGGCGCAGATCGGTTTCACGCTCATTTCCCTGACACTGTCCCTGATCGCGGTATTGATTCCCCTGCTGTTCATGGGCGATCTGGTCGGTCGACTGTTCCACGAGTTCGCCGTCACCCTGGCGGTGGCCATCGCCATTTCTCTGGTGGTATCCCTGACCCTGACGCCGATGATGTGCGCGCGCATGCTGACCTCGACAGCGGATGCAGAGGAGCACGGGGCCGGCTTCATGGGGCGGGTGATCCGCCGTTACGGCCGGATGCTCGACTGGGCACTGGACCGTCAACCGCTGATGCTGCTGGTGATGCTGGCCACCATAGGACTGACGGTGCTGCTCTATGTCCTGGTTCCCAAGGGCTTCTTTCCCGCTCAGGACAGCGGCGTGATCCAGGTGGTCACCGAGGCGCCCCAGGATATTTCCTTTGCCGCCATGGGCGAGCGGCAGCAGTTGCTGGCCGAGGCGCTGCTGGCCGATGAGGGTGTGGTCAGCCTGTCATCCTTCATCGGGGTAGACGGCACCAATCCCAGTCTCAACAGCGGCCGCATGTTCATCAACCTGCCGCCGCACAGCGAGCGCAGCGAGTCGGTGTTCACCGTGATAGACCGGCTGCGGGACCGGGCCACCGAGGTCGAGGGCATCCAGGCCTGGTTCCAGCCGGTGCAGGAACTCAGTATCGAGGACCGGGTGGCCCGTACCCAGTACCAGTTCACCCTCACCAGTCTGGACAGCGAGACCCTGGGGGAGTGGGTGCCCAGGGTGATCGAGCAGTTGCGCGAGCGGCCGGAGCTGACTGACGTGGCGGCGGATCTGCAGCACCGTGGTCAGGAGCTGTATCTGGAGATCGACCGGGACGCGGCGGCGCGGCTGGGTGTGAGTGTGTCCACCGTGGCCCAGGTGCTGCAGAACGCCTTCGGTCAGCGCCAGATCTCGACCCTGTTCACCCAGTCCAACCAGTACCGGGTGGTACTGGAGATGGACCCGGCGCTGGCTGCCGGACCTGACGCCCTGCGCAGTATCCATGTGCCTGCGCCCGGTGGTCAGGTACCCCTGGCCAGTCTCGCCCGCCTGCATCAGCGGGCGACGCCGCTGATGGTCAATCACCAGGGTCAGTTCCCGGTCGCCACCGTGTCCTTCAATCTCGCTGCGGGCACCTCCCTGGGGCAAGCGGTGGACGCCATCGAGCAGGTTCGGCAGCAGCTGCAGCTGCCGGAGGATATCGAGATCCGCTTCCAGGGCGCGGCGCAGGCCTTCCAGGCGTCACTGGCCAACAGCCTGTGGCTGATCCTGGCGGCGATCCTGACCATGTACATAGTGCTGGGGGTGCTCTACGAGAGCACCATTCACCCGCTGACCATTCTGTCTACCTTGCCCTCGGCCACCGTTGGCGCGCTGCTGGCCCTGCTGCTTACCGGCCGGGCGCTGGACATGATTGCCGTGGTCGGGGTGGTGCTGCTGATCGGGCTGGTGAAGAAGAACGGCATCATGATGGTCGACTTCGCCCTGGAGGCCCAGCGGGTCCAGGGCATGGCGCCCCGTGAGGCCATCCACCGCGCCGCCATGCTGCGTTTCCGCCCCATCCTGATGACCACCCTGGCGGCTCTGTTCGGCGCGCTGCCACTGATGCTGGCCAGCGGTTCGGGGGCCGAGCTGCGCCAGCCGCTGGGTCTGGTGATGGTGGGCGGATTGCTGGTAAGTCAGGTGCTTACGCTGTTCACCACGCCCGTGGTCTATCTGCTGTTCGACCGCTTCAGTCGGCGTCCTGGGCCGGCGCCGGACGTGCGGGTGCAGGTCGGATGAACCCGGCCAGCCTGTTCGTCAGTCGACCGGTGGCCAGCTGTCTGCTGGCCCTGGCGCTGCTGGCCTGCGGGCTGCTGTGCTGGCGGTTGCTGCCGGTGGCGCCCTTGCCCGAGGTGGATTTTCCGGTGATCACGGTCAATGCCAGCCTGCCGGGCGCGAGCCCGGAAAGCATGGCCGCCACCGTGGCCACACCCCTGGAGCGGGCCCTGGGCGCCATATCAGGCGTGGTGGCCATCACCTCCAGCAGCAATCAGGGCAGTACCCAGATCATGCTGCAGTTCGAGCTGGACAGGGACATCGACGAGGCGGCCAGGGAGGTGCAGGCGGCCATCAACTCGGTGCGCGGCGAGCTGCCCGCGGGCATGCCCGGCAACCCCCAGTACCGCAAGGTCAACCCGTCCCAGGCGCCGATCATGGCCCTGGCGCTGAGCTCGCCCAATCTCGCCTCCAGCGCCCTCTACGATGCGGCCTCCACCATCCTGGCGCAGAAGCTGGCGCAGATTGCAGGGGTAGGGGAGGTCAGTGTCTCCGGGGCCTCGCTGCCGGCGGTGCGGGTGCAGCTGGATCCCGGGGCGTTGCTGCACAACGGCATCGCGCTGGATGAAGTCCGCAACGCCATCACCCAGAGCACCGCCCTGTATCCGCTGGGATTCGTCGAGGAGCAGGCCCATCGCTGGCGGCTGGGCATCAGCGATTCGCTGCGCACCGCCGAGGAATACCGCAATCTGGTCATCCGCCACCGCGATGGCGCCGTGGTCCGTCTGGGTGACCTGGCCACCGTGACCGACTCGGTGGAAAACCGTTACACCAGCGGCTTCCACAACCATGATCCGGCGGTGATCCTGATGATCAGCCGCCAGAGCGGGGCCAATATTGTTCGCACCATAGATGCCATTCATGCGCAGTTGCCGCACCTGCAGGCCCTGATGCCGGCTGACAGCGAGCTGGCGGTGGTCATGGATCGCTCGCCGGTGATCCGTGCGACCCTCAACGAGGCGCAGTTCACCCTGATGCTGGCCTCGCTGCTGGTGGTACTGGTGGTCTGGCTGTTCCTCGGCAGTGCGCGCACCGCACTGATTCCGTCGGTGGCCCTGCCGGTATCCCTGGTCGGCAGCTTCGTGGTGATGTACCTGTACGGCTTCTCGCTGAACAACCTGTCGCTGATGGCGCTGATTGTTGCCGCCGGGCTGGTGGTGGACGATGCCATAGTGGTGCTGGAGAACGTCGAGCGGCATATCGAAAGCGGTCTGCCGCCGCTGCGTGCCGCCCTTCGGGGAGCCGGCGAGGTGGGATTTACCCTGCTGGCAATGAACCTTGCGCTGGTTGTGGTGTTCGTGTCCATCCTGTTCATGGGCGGGGTGGTGGAACGTCTGTTCCGGGAGTTCTCCATCACCCTGGCGGCGGCCATGCTGATCTCCCTGCTGGTCTCCCTGACGGTGACGCCGAGCCTCTGCGCGCTCTGGCTCAAGGGGCGGCAGGAGCAGTCGCCGGGTCGTCTGGCCCGCTATACCGCCAGCCTGTTCGGCGGGCTGCAGGATGGCTACCGCAGCAGCCTGGATTGGAGTCTGCGCCACGGCGTGCTGGTGTTGCTGGCGCTGGCGGCGGTGGTTGCCGGCAACGCCTGGCTGTACGTGAACATCACCAAGGAAACCCTGCCACAGCAGGACACCGGGCAGATTCGCGGGTTCGTGCGCGGGGATGACGGCTTCTCCTTCCAGGTCATGCAGCCGAAGATAGATGCCTTCCGCCAGCACATCCTGGCCGACCCGGCGGTACAGGATCTGACCGGCACCAGCGGCGGCGCCGGTGGCACCACCAACGCCCAGCTGTCGATCAATCTCAAGCCGCTGGAGGAGCGCGGCGTGTCGGCCCAGCAGGTGATCGAACGCCTGCGCAACGGCACCCCGCAGATCCCGGGGGCGATGATGTTTCTCATGGTCGATCAGGATATCTACCTGGGTTCACCCTTCCGTCGCAGCGAGCATGAGGTGGTGCTGCGCTCGGACTCGCTGGATGCACTCAAGCTGTGGTCACGACGGGTGTCGGAAGCCATGCAGGCAATGCCGGAACTGGTGGATGTGGACGCGGCCGGCGGTGAGGAAACCCGCCAGGTGGTACTGGATATCGATCGGGAGGCTGCTCGGCGTCTGGGCGTGGACATGGCCACCATTGCCTCGGTGCTGAACAACTCCTTCTCCCAGCGGCAGGTCGCTACCCTCTACGACGAGCTGAACCAGTATCGGGTAGTCATGGAGCTGGACCCGCGATTCACCAGTGATCCTGCCGTGCTGGAGCAGGTCGAGGTAGTCACCGCCGAGGGTAGCCGGGTTCCGCTGTCGACCTTCGCCAGCTGGGGCTACGGCATGGCCAGTGACCGGGTACGCCACGACGGCCAGTTCGCCTCGGTCGGCGTCGGCTATGCTCTGGCTCCGGGGGTGACTGCCTATGAGGCGGAGCAGGCCATCGAGCGGATGCTCGCCGAGATCATGCTGCCGGCCTCGGTGCATACGGTGCCCGCGTCCGCCGGCCGCCCGGATTTCAGCGTCAACCTCAATCAGCCCTGGCTGCTGCTGTGGGTGGTGCTGGCGGTGTACCTGGTGCTGGGTGTGCTCTATGAAAGCACCCTGCACCCGCTGACCATTCTCTCCACGCTGCCCTCGGCCGGGGTCGGTGCGCTGCTGGCACTGCAACTGAGCGGAACCAACTTCAGTCTGATCGCGCTGCTCGGGCTTTTTCTGTTGATCGGCGTGGTGATGAAGAACGCGATCATGATGATCGACTTTGCCCTGGTGGGGCAGCGCCGGGACGGTCTGTCCCCGCAGGCGGCCATCCGTCAGGCCGCACTGCTGCGCCTGCGCCCCATTCTGATGACCAACCTGGCCGGGTTGCTTGGCGCCGTCCCGCTGGTGCTCGGGTTCGGTGAAGGCGCCGAAATGCGCCGACCCCTGGGCATCGCCATCATCGGCGGTCTGGCGGTCAGCCAGCTGCTGACCCTGTATACCACGCCGGTGATCTACCTCTATCTCGAGCGCCTGCGTCAGCGGGTGCTGCGCCGCCGGAATACCCCGGCCGATCCTGTGAATGCATCGCCATGAAGATCCCTATTTCCACACTGTCACTCTCCGCCTGCCTGCTGCTGTCGGCCTGCACCCTGGGGCCGGATCATGTGCCGCCGGATACCATAGATACCACCCAGCTTCGCTACCAGGACGGCTGGCAGCCGGTGCCGGCGGACAGCTGGGCGGCCAGTGGCAGCTGGTGGACGGCTTTTGATGACGAGGCACTCAGCCAGCTGGTCGAACAGAGCCTGAAGGCAAACCAGACCCTGGCCCAGGCCGAAGCGCGCTACCGTGCCGCCGAAGCGCAGTGGCGCCAGAGCCGGGGCGCGCGGGTGCCCGAGCTGGGCGCGGGGCTGGGCGCCACGCGCAGCGGCGGCAGCGACCGCTCCACTGCCAGTCAGTACGATGCCCGGCTGCAGGTCGGTTGGGCGCCGGATCTGTGGGGGCGGGTAAGACGCACCATCGAGGCGGATCAGGCCGGCATGCAGGCCAGCGCCGCGGATCTGGCGGCCGTGCGACTGGCGCTCCAGGTGGCGGTAGCCGAGTCCTATATCAACCTGCGCGCGCTTGACCGGCAGCAGGAGATACTGCGCGAAACCCTGGCCGGCTACGAGCGCTCCGCCAGCCTGACCCGCAACCAGTATCAGGCGGGCATAGTCGCCCGTTCGGATGTGATCCAGGCGCAAACCCAGCTGCAGTCCCTGCGCACCGACCTGTATGACCTGCAGGCAGCGCGGGCCCGGGAACAGAATGCCCTGGCGGCACTGCTCGGCGTGGCACCGGTACAGCTGAGCCTGGCCGAGCAGGGCACACTGCCTGCCGTGCCGACGCTGCCGCGCAGTCTGCCGGCCACGCTCATCGCCCGGCGCCCCGATGTGGTGGCGGCAGAGCGCCAGGTGGCCGCCGCCAACGCACGCATCGGCGTGGCCCGCACCGCCTGGTTGCCGGATGTCACTCTGGATCTCTGGGGTGGCGTGCAGAGCGGAAGTTTCAGTGGCCTGTTCGATGCCCCGGCGCGGGTGTGGTCACTGGGCCCGAGCCTGGCCCAGGCCCTGCTGGACGGTGGCCAGCGCAGCGCTGCCCTGGAACTGGCCGTGGCCCGGCACGAGGAGCAGGCGGCCTTCTATCGGCAGACGGTGATCGACAGCCTGCGGGAGCTGGAAGATGTGCTGGCGACCCTGCAGATCCTCGGCGAGAAGGCCGAACAGCAGGCGGCGCTGCTGCAGCTGGCGGAGGAGAACGAGCGGGTGGCGAACAACCGTTACCGGGCCGGACAGGTGTCTTTCCTGGAAGTGGTAACGGCGCAGAATATTACCCTGGCTGCTCGTCGGGTGGCGGTGGATATCCATGCCCAGCGGCTGGCCGCCACTGTGCAGCTGGCGGCAATTATCGGCGGAGGGTGGGATCTGGAGGATCCGGTGATTCAGTCGGTGCTGGGGGAGTAGGGCCGTTTTCCCGG
>Ga0209075_1001202_pt1 | contig 24740 bp, 11 predicted proteins | sample Stecom2011_FD_187523 | JGI IMG/M metagenome (GOLD analysis project Ga0209075, IMG submission 187523) | Agricultural soil microbial communities from Utah to study Nitrogen management - Steer compost 2011 (SPAdes) (version 2) | ecosystem: Environmental > Terrestrial > Soil > Agricultural land...
AACTCTAAAGCAAAGTTACCCGGCGTTAGCATATAGAAAGACTTCATCTCATCGTTGATGTGTTCACCTAACGAAGAAACTACCTGTATACCGCGCTCGTTAACGCGATCCAAGCAGCTACCTACTTCACGCAAGGAACCTACCTCAGACATCACATGCACACAGCCTGGAGCTTTAGAATCGGCGCTAGGTGCGAAGTTGGTCTCTGGCGTCGGTGCGCCCCAGCTCCATAACGCTAAAGTATGGTGACGCGCATTACAACGCATAAAGTAAATTTTACCCATACCATCTAATAAAGTGATATCTGAATCGATAAAACCTAGTTTTTGGTAGAAATCATGCACACCTTCATAATCGGTTGGCGCATAAAAAACCACATGGCCTAAGCCCATATCGCTACCGTCTTCAGCTTTAGTAATAAACGCTTCAACATCAGTGGCTGATTTAAACGGTGTTTTATCTTCTTTTAAGGCGTCTGCTGTCCAGCTAAACTCTAGCTTATTACCTGAAGGGTCAGCTAAACGCATCAAACCTGAAACAGCGCGTGAGGCAATATCCGCTGCATCAGTAATCATCTCATAGGCTACGCCATCAGCTGTAAGCTGCTTGGCCACAGCATTAAAATCGGCTTCAGAGCCTAGATCAAAGCCTGCATATAATAGGCCATCAATTTCGCCTTTAATGACTGCATAGCGAAATGGACGCTCGTCCATGCGCAAATAAACAATGCCGTTATCAGGCATATTGGTCGCTTCCATCTTACCGCACACATTGGTGCCGTAATCTAACCATTTGCTTTGGTCAGTTGACTGTACAACGAGATAAGCCAAACTTTTAATGCTCATGAGAATCCTCTTTTATCGTCATTTATTATTTTTACAAATAAAAAGGTGCCCTGATGGGCACCTTTGATAAGCCTTGCTTAGCCTTGCTTAGCTTTGGCTTTTGCTAGAAGTTCTTCCGCTGCTCGCAGCGCATCGGCTTCTTCCTGCATAGCCAACTTTTGCGGTGGGATTGGGTTAACCGAAGTTACTTGGTAAATCTTAGGCTCATCCCAAGTGGTAGGTACATCTGCTCTGTCAACGAAGAACTGCGCATACCATTTACGCAACATGTTAACTGGGCCATCACCATCACACAGTAATGGGTTATCAACACGTGCTTTGGTGTGCCATAGTTCTACGTCTTCGTAGAAGGCTGCACGGGTTAGCTCTACGTAACCACTAACCATTTCTTCGGTTTGCGCTTCTGTCATGCCAGGAATTTTCTTCACGGCAACAGCAAAGCGTAAATCAAAGCTTTCTGTAGTGGTTGGCGTGTTACTGACTAGCAACATGGAATCAACCGGTACACCATCCATTGAACCTGACATACGCGTAACCATAACGCCTGGGCCCCAATAAGTGGCTTCGGTGGTTAACACTTCAGTTTCTGACAAGCGTGGGCTGATACCCTTCATGCGCTGAATAGCGATGTGCTTGTGATACTCGTTTTCAAAGTCGTGCGCTTCTGAACCATGGATAGGACCAAAGTGCGCTTTATCCGCGATATTGTCGACTAACTCACGTGGACTGGTGTTAATCTTGATTAACTCCATGTTCCAGTCGGACCAGTCATCGTTGATTAGCTCGTCCAATACGATAGGCTCTTCGCCTTCTACCGGTGGGTTATCTTCTGGATCATAGTAAATATACACTAAGCCGTTACGCTCAAGTGTAGGCCAAGATTTGATACAAGCCTTTGCTGGGATGTTCTTTGCATAAGGAATATCGTCACAAACGCCGTCTTCACCCCAACGCCAAGCGTGGAAGTTACAACGTAAGGAGTTACCTTCAACAAAGCCTAGCGCCATATCTGCACCCATGTGAGGACAGTAGGCATCTAGCACAATAAACTGACCTTCTGTGCCACGATAGCCGACCATCTTCTTACCACCAAAATATTCCAGTGATGTAGGTGTGTTATCGTAATGCTCAGATTTACCGACGCAATACCAGCCGCGGCCGTAACGCTCTTCGATTTCTTCTGTAATGATTTTTGCATATTGAGCCATAGATGCTCTCCTGTATTATCGTTTTATATATTTAAAACACCTAAAATAAGGTTTTCCACCCTACGATGGCATCAACTATGAAACAGCCCGCTATAGAAATCAAGCCTGAATACAAAAGCTTATTTTTAGCTTACTTTTTTTTAACAATTGTCTCGCTAATTATACAGTTAACCGACGGTGTCAGCTGGGCTAGCCTCTCCGTTGTCGATATCAAACATGGCCAACTTTGGCGAATTATAACAGCCCACCTAACACATTACGATTGGCAGCATTTTGCCATGAATATGATAGGAATGGCGCTGTGCATGCTAGTCTTTCGTGACGACTTATCCGGTCGCCATTGGCTATTGAGCTTTGTTTTTATTTCCGCATTCAGTAGCTTGGGTTTACTGTCGGTTTATGATGAGTACCAACGCTATGCGGGATTTTCTGATGTACTGCACGGCTGGATACTCTTAGGAGCTTTAGCTATATCGCCACGTGAACCTAAGCTTGCCTTGGTTATTTTCATTTTATTCTGGCTAAAAATCATTGAAGAAAATAGCGGCTTAACCTTTTTTACCAGCGCTAGCATGGATAGTGGCAACATTGCCACCAATTCGCATATTTTTGGTGCTATTGGCGGAATTTTTTATGCGCTGACCTTTCTACCCCCTGTTAGACACTTTTTACTGCGTACGTTCAGACTAAAAAAGCCCACTCAATAAACAAAGCTGCCGTGTGCGTGTATATAAGTGCTAGGTGGTTGAACCTGGCCTTGGGTTTTAGGCCCACCCAACATTTGCCAACCGATACCGACCAAAATTCCGTCATGGAAAATATAAGGGATGAACTCGTCGTCGGTAACTAAGCCATCCATATAGTTAGCACTGCGCATAAAGATGATTTCAACCAAGACACCGTCTTGTTTATATTGCTCCACCCTTTTACGTTCTGCAGGCGTTACCTTGTCGATAATGGGCTGAAAAACTGCCAACACTTGCTCTTTACTATCACCCAAACGAACTTGATCGGCGACGCTATCATAAGCGGTGATCGCCTGATCAATGCGCATGTGTGCACAAGCGACTAGAAAAGCCACGCTCAATAGAACTATTAACTTCTTCATTTGCGCCCCCCTGTGCAGAAAACGTCGATTACATTTCACTAACAATATAGCGTATATCGTGAAAACTTATCAGCCCATTGTCGGGTAATCGGTATAACCTGCTTCACCGCTCCCATAAATCGTCTCAAAGACGACGTCGTTCAGTTCTGCATCTGCCGCTAAACGTTCGACTAAATCCGGGTTAGCGATATACAACATACCAAAGGCTGCTGCATCGGCTATGCCATCTGTTAGCATTTGTTCAGCGGTGTTTTTTTGCAAACGCTCATTCGCAATAAGCTTGCCACTATATACTTCTCTAAGTTGGGCTAATAAACCGGGCTCTAGTTGATGCTCTCGAATAAAGACAAAAGCAATATTGCGCTCATCCAAAGCCTGCATGGCATAGCTAAAAGTTTCTAAAGGGTTATCGTCGCCCATATCATAGCTATCGCCGCGTGGTGCTAAATGCACACCCACCCGGCCCGCACCCCAAACGCTGATTAAGGCATCGGTTACTTCCAGCAATAAGCGCGCGCGATTTTCTACGCTACCACCGTATTGATCATCACGCGTATTCGATTGACTTTGTAAGAATTGGTCGATTAGGTAGCCATTGGCCGCATGTAACTCTACCCCATCAAATCCGGCTTCTTTGGCATTGATTGCCGCTTGTTTATAGCTTTCGACAATCTCTGCGATTTCGCTCAACTCTAATGCGCGTGGCGTAACATACGGCGTTTTAGGTCGTAGCAAGCTGACATGGCCACTGGGCTTTATAGCACTAGGCGCGACGGGCAACTCACCATCAAGAAATGTGGGATGGGATATTCTGCCTACATGCCATAGTTGCATAACGATTTTACCACCGGCTTCGTGCACGGCTTGGGTGATTTTTTTCCATTCTTGGATTTGCTCAGCACTCCAAATGCCGGGCGTGTCGGCATAACCCACGGCTTTTGGGCTAATGGCTGTGGCTTCGGTGATGATTAAACCGGCACTGGCGCGCTGCACATAGTATTCTTGCATTAAGGCATTGGGCACACGATTCGGCGCTCTGCTGCGCGTTAACGGCGACATAATAATACGATTGGCTAAGGGGATATCACCCATTTGAATAGGCTGAAAAAGTATCGACATGGAATAATCCTTTGATGCAAATTTTAGGTATAAAAAAAGGCGGGTATTGCTACCCACCTTTTTGCAATCATCAACAGCCTAGCCGTTAAACGACTTGTTGCTGCTTACGACCGCGCTTATCGATGGAAGCTGAATACTCTTCAATAGATACGCCTTGCTCTTTTGCTTTGATCATATCTAAAGCAACGTCGACGATCATATCTTCCTGACCACCCACCATACGGCGGCGACCTAGCTCAACAAGAATGTCGCGCGTTTCTAAGTTATAACGCTTAGCGGCGGTTTCTGCGTGACGCAAGAAGGAGGAGTAAACACCAGCATAACCTAAGGATAAGGTTTCGCGGTCTACACGTACTTCACGGTCTTGCAATGGACGAACTAAATCATCGGCTGCATCCATCAGCTTGTATAAGTCTGTGCCATGCTGCCAACCCATGCGTTCTGCTGCGGCAATGAATACTTCTAATGGCGCATTACCCGCACCTGCACCCATACCGGCTAAAGAAGCATCAACACGGTTGGCGCCGTTTTCTACCGCTACGATAGAGTTAGCCACACCTAAGGATAGGTTGTGGTGCGCGTGAATACCGATACCGGTTTCAGGCTTTAAGCCATCACGTAGGGCTTTAACGCGTGCTGCCACATCGTGCATGTTTTGTGCACCGCCAGAGTCGACGACGTAGACGGTTTCTGCACCGTAAGACTCCATCAATTTGGCTTGCTCAAGCATTTTCGCAGGCTCGATCATGTGTGACATCATCAAGAAGCCCACCGTATCCATGCCTAATTTGCGTGCATGTTCGATATGCTGCTTGGATACGTCAGCTTCGGTACAGTGTGTTGCTACACGTACGGAGCGAACGCCCATTTCCCATGCCCAGTCCAAATCTTCTTTGATGGCAATGCCAGGCAAGATTAACGTGGCGAGCTTAGCGTGGGTTAATACTTCAGCAACAGCGGCAATCCACTCTTTATCGGTGTGTGCACCAAAGCCGTAGTTGAATGAGCTACCGGATAAACCATCACCGTGGGCTACTTCAATCGCGTCAACTTTGGCATCGTCCAAGGCTTTAGCAATGGATTTTACATGCTCGATACCGTATTGATGACGAATAGCGTGCATGCCGTCACGTAGGGTAACGTCTTGAATATAAATTTTATCTTTTGTTGGATCTATCATAATAAATACCTTGCTTTACGCGGCTTTGTCTAGATATTTCAAGCGAGCAATACGCTCACCTGTGCCCATTGCTGCGGATGTCATAATATCCAGATTACCTGCATAAGATGGCAAGTAGTGCGCAGCGCCCTCTACTTCCATAAAGATCGAACACTTCATACCGGTAAAATCACCACGGCCTGGAATATGCAGCGGGTTGCTGTCATCGAAGTATTCAAACTGTACTTCTTGCTTCAAGGAGTAGCCAGGAACGTAGCTTTTTACGCCTTCAACAATTTCATTTACGCTATCGCGAATGGCTTGCTCATCAGCTTTATCCGACAAGGTGAAAATGGTGTTACGCATAATCATCGGTGGCTCTGCAGGGTTAAGGATAATAATCGCTTTACCTTGGGTTGCGCCGCCAACTTTCTCTACCGCACGCGCTGTAGTTTCGGTGAACTCGTCGATATTTTGACGCGTACCTGGGCCTGCTGATGCAGACGATACTGAGGCTACTATCTCAGCGTAATGTACTTTCGCTATACGGCTAACCGCATAAACCATTGGGATAGTCGCTTGACCACCACAGGTAACCATATTGACGTTTTGCTCTTGCAAGTGCTCTTCGATATTCACCACAGGCACGCAATAAGGGCCAATCGCTGCCGGTGTTAAATCAACAACCGTAATACCGTGCTCTTTTAAGACATCGTTATGATGTTTATGTGCATAGGCCGATGTTGCATCAAATACTACTTTGATTTCATTGAAGTGCGGCATTTTCAATAAGCCTTCAATGCCTTCGTGCGTGGTTGGTACGCCCATGCGCTTAGCACGCGCCAGACCATCAGATTCTGGATCTATACCGACCATTGCTGCACATTCTAAAACCTTAGAGTTACGTAATAGTTTAATCATCAAGTCAGTACCGATATTACCGGAACCGATGACGGCAACTTTGATTTTCTCGCTCATAATCGCTCTCTTTTCATTTATACGAAATTAATAGCACAAGTGCCCACGCCTTCCAGCACCATTTCTAAAGAGTCGCCAGCTTTTACGCTTTCTAGCGGCACTAAGGAGCCGGATAAAATCACTTCACCTGCATTAAATGGAATGCCATAAGCACCCAATGTATTGGCTAACCAAGCAACAGCGGTGAGCGGGTTACCTTGAACCGCAGAACCCATACCTTCGCTTAGAAATTCGCCGTTTTTCTTTACCGTCACTTTTAAGTTCGGTAAATCGACTGTATTGGGATCCACTTTCGCCTCACCCAGTACAAACACACCACACGATGCGTTATCTGCAATAGTATCTTGAATGCGGATTTTCCAGTCGTTTATACGGCTATCGACCACTTCAAAACACGGCATAATGTATTCTGTTGCATCCAATACATCTTGTTCGGTAACACCCGGGCCTTGTAGGCCTTTTTTTAGCTTAAAGCCGATTTCAGCTTCAGCGCGTGGCGCTATCATATTGCCAGCCACAGGCACTTTGGCATCGTTAGGATATTCCATCGCATCGGTTAAAAAACCGAAATCTGGCTGATGCACGCCTAACATTTCTTGTACAACTTTTGAGGTAACACCAATCTTCTTACCGACGACTTTCTCACCGTCTTTCTCTAGACGGTTTTCTAGCATACGCAATGAGATATGGTAAGCATCATCAATAGTAATCGGCTGGTCTCTATCAGTAAACGCAACAATCGACTTTTGCGTGCGCAGTGCTTGATAAAGCTCATCGCCATATTGATTAATGATTTCTTTATCCATAATACTATTATACCTGTTCGTTAAGAAAATCGAGTGAGTAGCGGTTAAACATATCTTTATGTTCTGCCATTACCCAGTGACCACACTCCGATACCAGTATTACACGGCTCTTCCTTAGACCTTTAGCTAGGGTCATAATTCCCGTTTCTGGCATCATTTTTTCATTCATACCCCAAAATACAATGCTGGGGGCGTTTATCTCGCCCAAGCGATCCGTTAAGTTCGGCACACGCATGGTGGTAATAACGCGCGTGTTTTGTGTTTGTGCAATACCCCAGCGCTCATTAATGAGCTCATCGTCCACTATGACATCATCATAAACCAAGGCTTGGCGAATAAAGCTTTCTAAACTGTCGCGCGTGGCACCCGCGGTGAACACTTCTTTCATGATCTGCATGCCGGGCATCGTAAAATAATTGGCTTGCTCTTCGATACCACCTGGCGCCATTAAGTTTAATGTGGCGACGTTTTCTGGATAATCAAGGGCAAATTGCAAAGCAATTGCGCCGCCCAAGGAGTTGCCTACTAAAGAACAACGCTCAATGCCGATAGCATCCAAGGTCTGTTTTACGCATTGGACAAAGAAATCCAAGGTATAATCCACGTCTTCAGGCTTATCTGAATAACCATAACCAATAAGATCAGGAACAATAACGCGATAACCATTAGCGGCTAAAAAAGGGTAATTGCCTTTAAAGTTGCTATGGCCACTGGCACCCGAGCCACTGCCATGCAAATAAACAACAGGATGGCCTTCACCTTGATCGAGATAATGTATTTTGTAGCCATTGGCAATGTTAACATAGCGGCCTTCTGGTATCGGCATAGTACTTCCCTCTGGGATCAACTGGATAATACTTTCATTTTATGCGATAAGTCATGGCTTAGCAAAAGCCAACACAGTATAAATAGTCATTCAAATCTTCGCCTAGCTTGTCTATGCTAGGCGCCCAAATAACAATAACGATTACGGTTTCATGAACACTGCTGATTTACAAAACACGCTAGACAACCTTTGGCAACAAGGCTTGGAACTATGGCTAGAAGGCGAACAGCTGCGCTTTAAAGGCAATAAACAATTGCTTAGCAGTGAGGTAATGAGCACGCTACGCGACAATAAAGATGCCATCATTGCCATTTTACAGCAAACGCCCGATGCCTTCCTCGGCTTCCCACTTAGCCAAGGCCAACGTGGCATTTATTTAATGCAAAATATGGCCAAAAACAGCGCCATTTACAATCAAAGCTGTGTATTGCGCCTTGCCAGCGACGTTGACCTCGCTGTTTTAGCACAAAGCATTAACGATTTATTGCAGCGCCACCCGATTTTAGGCGTAAGTTTTGCACATAAACATCACACCATCGCTCAAACCACCGATCAGCCGCACACACTGACATTAGCGCAGCACAGCATCGCTGCCGCAGATTTTGATAACTTTGTACAGCAGCAAGCAGAAAAACATTTTGATTTAAGCCAAGCACCTTTATTGCGTGCGCAGTTAATTAATAGCTCTGGCTCACTCTATTTATTATTGGTCGTGCATCATTTAGCCGCCGACTTTTGGGCAATGCAGCACATCATCAAAGAACTAGAGCTTATCTACACAGCAACGCTTGACGAGCAAGCGCCTGTTTTGCCTGCGCTAAATAAAAGCTATAAAGATTATGTTCTGTACGAGCAAAGCTACTTACAAAGCGAGCAAGGCCTAGCTGATAAAAATTACTGGCACACACAATTAAGCCCCTTACCACCTACTTTACAGCTGCCGCAAGATTTTACCCCGCCAGCACAAGCCAGTTTTAATGGCCAAGAGCTACACTTTACGCTTGGCAAAGAATTAAGCCAGCACTTAAAAGAACAAGCCAAAGCTTGGCAGGTAACGCCCTTTGTTTGGCTGCTTAGCTGCTATCAATTATTAATGCATCGTTACAGCGGCGAAAATGACATCGCCGTCGGCACGCCAATTGCCAACCGCTTGCAGCAAGATTTCCAACACATGGCTGGGCACTTTACCAACCCTGTCGTACTGCGCACCCAGTTTGCGGATATCACACTATTTAAAGATTTATTAGCGCACAATAAACAACAAGTGCTGCTAGCCATGAAGCATCAGCAATACCCTTTGCAGCTATTGGTGGAAGAGCTAAAAGTTAACCATGACCTACACAGCACGCCTTTATTCCAAGTGGCCATATCGTGGAACCAGTTAGTCGATAGCGCAGACAAAAGCGGTAGCCTCATTGAGGGCGTAGAGCAAATGACCCAGCATGGCGCGATGTACGCCATGGTGCTCAGCTGCTACGACAGCGGCGATGACATTGAAATCGCATGGCGCTTTAATAGCGATACTTATAAACCATCGACGATTACGCGTTATCAAGAGCATTTAACGAATTGCTTAAAAAATAGCTTAGAGCAACCCGAACAAAACTATCAGGCGGTGAGCTTTTTAAGCTGCGCAGAAAAACAGCTGTATCACCAAATCAATCGCACCGATGCGAAGATTCCACGCAATATCAATGTGGCCACCTTGTTCAAAAGTAGTTGCGAGGCCTATGGTGAACGCATTGCTTTTCGCGACATACAAGCGGATAAGAACTACAGCTATGCTGAGTTAGACGCCTACAGCAATCAGATTGCGCACTACTTCCAAGCCCAAGGCTTGCAAGCTGGCGATGTAGTCGCGCTGTGTATAGGCCGCGCTTACGATATGATCGCCTGCTTATTAGCGGCTGTTAAAAGCGGTATTATTTATATCCCTGTGGATGCCGATAACCCTAAGGACAGAATCGCTAGCATTATGCAAAGCTCGCAGGCCAAGGCTTTAGTTAGCCCAAGCACGCATACCTTAAACGGCAAGCTGGATGCTATTTTTATCGCATTGGATAGCGCCAAAGATACCATTGCCCAACAAAGCACCACTTTTGACATCTACCAGCAAGGCCACGTGGATGATGATGCCACCGCCTGTATTTTTTATACCTCAGGCTCCACAGGCGAGCCTAAAGGCGTAGAAATTCCGCATCGTGCCATTGTGCGCTTAGTCAGTAATACCAACTTCGCCGACTTTAACACTGACGATCGTTTTCTACATATCTGCAATATCGCCTTTGATGCCAGCAACGTTGAGATTTGGTCAACCTTGGCCAGCGGCGCTAGTTTGCTCTATATCGATAATGAAAGCCTATTAAACCCTGCTGAGTTTGAACGTATTGTCGCGACAGAAAAGCCTACCGCCACGGTAATGACCACGGCGCTTTTTAATCTATTTATTCAGCACAAAGCCGCTATATTTAAAGACTTTCGCTATGTGATGTTCGGTGGTGAAGCAGCCGACAAACACAGTTGCAATGCTTGCATTACCCACGGCAAGCCAGAGCATTTATTAAACGTCTATGGCCCCACGGAAAACGGCACTTATAGCACAGTCTATTTAATTGACGAGCTACAAGACACGCAAATCCCTATCGGCTTTGTGGTTAGCAATAGCCAAGCCTATGTTTTTGACCAACACGATCAATTAGCCCCTATCGGTGTGATTGGTGAGTTGGTGGTGGGCGGCGACGGTGTTTCTACCGGTTATCGTAATCAGCCGGAGTTAACAGCTGGCGTCTTTATGCCCGATTACTTTCGTGGCAAAGGCCAATTGTATCGCACCGGCGATTTAGCCTGGCTGCGCGAAGATGGCATGATGATGTACGCAGGCCGCACGGACGATCAAATTAAACTACGCGGCTTTCGTATTGAAACCCAAGAAATCGAGCAGAAAATTCTGCAATTTACCGGCATAGAACAATGCCATGTGGATTTAGTCAAAACCGAGAATAACGCCTATTTAGCGGCATGGTTTACTGCCATACAAACTATTGACACCCAAGCCTTAAAAAGCCAGCTGCAACAAAACTTACCTAGCTTTATGCAGCCCTCGGCATTAATGCAATTAGACGAATTGCCCTTAAGTGCCAACGGTAAAATCGATAGGCGCGCATTGCCCACCCCGATATTTAGTAGCGATACCACGTATGTAGCCGCCAGCAGCGATTTAGAAAAACAAGTGCTACAATTCTGGCAACAGCTATTCGAACTAGAAAAAATCGGCATCCACGATAGTTTCTTTGATTTAGGCGGCAACTCCTTACTTGCGGCGAAGTTAAGCAGCCTGATCGAGCAAGAGCTCGCCATCAATATCGGCATGCGCAGTATTTTTGAATACCCCGATATTGCCAGCCTCAGTCAATTTATAGCGCAAGAAAAACAAAGCCTGTTGCCGCCTATCATCGCGCAACATAGCGACGAGCCTGTGCCTGCCTCACTCAGCCAACAACGCTTATGGTTTTTACAGCAACTGGATTCACAATCCACCGTTTACAATATGCCCTTGGCGCTATTGCTGAAAAAAGCGATAAAGCCCAAGGCGATTGAACAAGCGATTTACACGCTAATACAACGCCACGATGTACTGCACAGCTACTTTGCCGATAAAGAAGGCGAAGCCTGGCTGCATAAAGATAAAAATCCCGAATGGCACCTAAGCCAGCTCGATTTTAGCCAGCTGACAGCGCCTGCCAGAAACCAAGCCTTACAAAAACAAATGGCGATGATGAGCGAAGAAGTGTTCGATTTACAGCAAGCGCCAGTGCTAAAGGCTGTGTTAATTCAATTGGATAATCAGCAACAAGCGCTAATTCTATGCCTGCATCACATCATGATTGACGGCGTTTCTGTGCACCTTTTACTGCAAGAGTTCGCTGCCCTACTGAAAGGCGAAACACTGCCCGAAGTTGAGCTGCAATACAGCGACTTTAGCCTGTGGCAACATCAATGGCTGAACAAACAAGCACTCAAAGATCAGCTTAGCTATTGGCAGCAAAACCTAGGCGACTGCCCAGCCTTACTGGAATTACCTACCGATAAAGCACGCCCGGCTATTTTATCCGGTGCCGGTGCTGAGCATTTGTTCAACATCGATAAACATACCGTTGATAAATTGCGTGCGCTAGCAAAAGACAATAACGCCAGTCTGTTTATGCTGATGCTGGCAGCTTTTGCAGTATTACTAAAAAACTACAGCCAGCAAGAGGATGTTTGCATTGGCTTTCCTATTGCCGGTAGAAAACAAAACGCCTTACAGAATATGGTCGGTTTGTTTGTAAACAACTTGGTTATTCGCAGCCAGTTTGACGATAACACGCGCATTATTGAGCATATCGCCAATGTACGACAAAGCACATTGGATGCACTCAGCAACCAAGATGTGCCTTTTGATAGTTTAATTGATGCTTTGAAGCTAGAACGCTCACTGAGTTATACGCCTTTCTTACAAGTGTCTTTCGCGCTAGAAGAGCAATCATTCGCGGAGCGTATTCAAGATACCTTAGGTGATACCGCAGAGCTGCTGCCTATGGATTGGCATGTGGCTAAATACGATATTAACCTTAGCTGCTACGAGCAAAAAAATGGCGAGATACAAGCGAGCTTAGAATACAGCACCGATTTATATACCGCCGACAGCATGCAGCGCATGGGCAAACACTATGTGAAAACCCTGCACGATATGCTGGATAACCCTGATGCTTTGGTGAATCAGCTAAGCCTTCTCAGCGATGACGAACAACAAGAAGCCATTGCAGAATTAGCGCATAAAAAATTATTGCCCGAACCCGAACAACCCATCGAGTTATTTGAAAAAAATGCGCTACGTTTTGCCCAAAACACCGCGCTCAGTTTTGAAAACAGCACGATTAGCTATGCAGAGCTGAACAAGCTGAGCAATCAATTAGCCCGCGTTTTAGAAAACCAAGGCATAAAAGGCGGCGATTTTGTGGGCCTGTTTTTAGACCGCTCCAACAATATGGTCGCCAGCATTTTGGCACTGTTTAAATTAGGCGCGGCGTATATACCGCTAGACCCTAACTCACCGCCAGAGCGTGTGCGCTATATCGTTGAAGATGCCGGCATTCAGCACATTATCAGCGAAGAGAAAACCGCTAGTGCTTTAGATACGGCGTCATTATTGCTCGAAGATTTACTGCAAGCGGCACACGCTGAAAGCTCTACAAACTTAGACAAACAGCTGAGTTTAGACAGCCCCGCCTACGTGATTTACACCTCCGGCACTACGGGCAATCCTAAAGGCTGCGTTGTTAGCCAGCGGAATATTGCGCGTTTATTGTCTAGCTCTGAGCCGGTTTACCAATTTAATGACAAGGATATTTGGACGCTTTTCCATTCCTATGCTTTTGATATTTCGGTCTGGGAAATGTGGGGCGCGTTTTTATACGGCGGCAAGCTGATTGTTATCCCCTATTGGTTAAGCCGTTCTAGTGATGCCTTTTATCAGCTATTAGCGGAAGAAAAAGTTACCGTACTCAACCAAACGCCTTCGGCTTTTTCGCAGCTGATCACCTCTGCACATACGCAGCCACGCGATTTAGCCTTGCGCTATGTGATTTTTGGCGGCGAGGCCTTAGATTTTATTTCACTAAAACAGTGGGTAAAGCACCATCCACTAGAACAAACCGCCTTGGTGAATATGTACGGTATTACTGAAACCACCGTGCATAGTACCCACCATAAGGTGACGAATGAAGAGCTAAACCAAAGCCGCAGTAATATTGGCCGTGCGCTGGATGATTTGCACATTTGGCTATTGGATAAACAGCAAGGTTTAATGAGCGATGGCCTAATCGGTGAGATGTACATATCCGGCCCTGGTGTTACCTTAGGTTATTTACACCGCCCGGAACTTACCGCCGAGCGCTTTATTGCTAACCCTTTTGCCCATTTATTACCTAAAGCCGTTGCCGAGCAACATGCGGTGTTATACCGCAGCGGTGACTTAGCCAAGCGCATGTCCAATGGTGATTATGAATACCTTGGCCGTTGCGATCAGCAAGTGAAAATCCGTGGCCACCGTATAGAGCTTGGCGAAGTCGAAGCCACGCTAAACCAAATGGATAATGTGCAGGAAAGCGTCGTACGCGCCAGCGCAGATAATCAGCAGTTGTATACTTGGCTATTAGCCAAAGATGGCCAAGCCCCGAATATCAGCAGCCTACGCCGACAATTACAAGCGCATCTGCCGGATTATATGATCCCCGGTGCCTTTATGATTTTACCTCAATGGCCTTTAACCGGTAACGGCAAAATCAACATTAGCCAATTGCCGCAACCCAGCGCCGATGCAGCGCGTGCAGAATATGTCGCACCACGCAACGATACGGAAGAAACCTTAGCTGCACTATGGGCAGAAGTGCTAGAGATCGACAAAGTTGGTATTCACGATAATTTCTTTGATTTGGGCGGCCATTCTTTATTAGCCACCAAGCTTGCTGCGCGTATTCGTAATACCCTGCAATGCCAGCTGGAGCTGCGTTTGCTGTTTGAGAACCCAACTATCGAAGAATTAAGTCTGCTGATTTTAGAGCAAGAATTAAATGCCTTAGATATCGATGCTGATGAACTGGAAAGCTTATTAGAGCAATATCAAGATGATGCGCTGTGATTACGGCCTATCACCTCCCACATCGCGGCTATAGCCGCTCCAACGATGAGTAGTGCCCACGTGAACTTGGACGATAAAAATGAATACTGGTCAGAAAGCTTTAAGAACAAAGATTTTTCAAATCTAGAGATCAACGCCAAAGAGTTTGATGGCTGTACCTTTGAAAACTGTGATTTTAGCGAAACCACCTTTAAGCGCTGTAACTTTGTCGATTGTGAATTTATCAGCTGCAATCTGAGCATTGTTAACATCGATTACTGTAAGTTTTCTGATGTAGTTTTTCGTGATTCAAAATTAATCGGTATCAACTGGACCAAGGTTGCCTGGCCTAGCGTTATCTTTAGCGCGCCCTTTTCCTTTTATAAATGCATCCTTAACGACAGCTCGTTTTATGGCTTGTCTTTACAGGGTTTAGTGTTGGAAGAATGCAAAGCGCATCATGTGGATTTTCGTCAAGCGGATTTTAGCAATGCGAATTTTAGCTATTCTGATTTGACGGGCTGTGTATTCAGTAAAACCAATTTAACTTCTGCCGATTTTTCAGAAGCACTAAACTACGATATTGATATTTTCAATAACACGCTTAAAAAAGCCAAATTCAGTCGCTTTGAAGCCGTCAGATTATTGGATAGCCTTGCGATCGAGTTAGTGGATTAAAACGCAATCCAAGGTAAGAAAATGGACACAAAAGGTCTTTTCAATACTCGCTGATGATAGAGAAAAGCTGATTTCCTGGTAGATTTAAGGTATATTGCAACATTTAATGACTAAAAGTTAACAATAATAATAAAGCTCAACAAGGCAGTTGGGCTACTGCTGTACAGGTATTGACCATGGCTAAAAACAATGATGCTCTCTTGGCAAAACTAAGCCAGCTTACGCCCGCGCAGCGAGAAGCTTTACTGAAAAAACTGAAACAACAAAAAGTATCCAGCTGCCATACAGCGCGCCCTATGGAAGTCGCAATTGCGCCGATTACCCGTACTGCTAACACTTTCCCTTTGTCATTTTCGCAACAGCGTTTATGGTTTTTAGAGCAGCTTTACCCAAACAGCGCAGCCTATAACATTGCTGCCGCGATTGAGCTACACGGCCCTTTACAGCGCAAATTATTAGAACAAAGTTTTTTACGTATTATTCAGCGCCATGAGAGCTTACGCAGCCGCTTTATCGACACCGAAAACGGCGCTCAACAAGAAATTATCACAGCTTTTGATTGGCGGTTAGTCACAAGTCCATTGGCTGAGAAGCAGCTAATGCGGCAACTTGAAAAAGATGCGAGCACACCCTTTGATTTAAGTCAGGCACCTTTGCTACGTGTACATTTGTATCAGTTAGGCGAAGAACACGCGGTACTGAGCATTGTCATGCATCATATTATTTCCGATGCTTGGTCTGCGCAAATCCTGCTAAGCGAAGTATCACGTATCTATACCGCTTTGGTACAAAATACATCGTTGGTTATGCCTAGTCCGGCAATACAGTACATTGATTTTGCTGCTTGGCAAAAAGACTGGTTAGAAAACGATTACTGCCAACAACAAAGCCAGTTTTGGCAAGACAAACTCAAACACTGCCAAAATTTACACCTAGCCGGCGATAAGCCACGCCCTGCGGTCATGACACAAAATGGCGCGAATTTTACCCTGAACATCAGCCAAACGCAGGCAAGCCAATTACAAAGCCTATGCAAAGCGCATAACGCCACGCTTTACAACGGTTTGCTCAGTGTTTTTCAGGTGCTTTTATACCGCTATAGCCAACAGAATCAATTTTGTGTGGGCACACCGGTAGCGGGTCGCATTCATAGCGACACGGAAAATCTGATCGGTTTTTTTGTTAATACACAGGCTTTGCCCTGCGACATTCAACCTGGCGATAGTTTTAAACAGCTATTGCGTAAAGTGCGCAAAACCACCATTGATGCACAAGATAAACAAGATGTGCCTTTTGAGCAGCTGCTTGATCAACTACCCATTACTCGCGACAGCAGCCACACCCCTGTATTCCAAGTGTTTTTTAGTTATCAGCCCGGTATTCAAGAACAAGCCGTGCAACTGCCGAATATTCAGGCACGCTTTATTACGGTAGAAAACCACACAGCCAAATTTGAAATAAGCCTCGTGGTGCGCGATACCGCCCAAGGCTTGCAGTGTATTTTTGAATACAATAGCGATATTTTCAGCCACGCTGAAATCGAGCAATTAGCCAATCATTTTAAAAACTTAGTGCATGCTGTTTGCCAGCAACAAGATAGCGCCATAGAGACGCTGCCTTTATTAAACCGCGACGAGATACAAGCCCTGCTGCGCAACGATGAAGCTGTAGCTAGACCAAAACAAAGCATCAAGGATTTATTCGAACAACAAGCGGTTTTACACCCTGAAAAAGTCGCCGTGGTGCAAGGCCATTCCGCTTTGGATTACCAAACGCTGAACAGCAAAGCCAACCAGCTGGCGCATTATTTATTGGCACAAGGCGTGGGCAAAGGCGACTTTATTGGCTTATGTTATCCGCCATCAATTGATTTAAGCATTGCTTTGTTAGCGGTGGTCAAAACCGGCGCTTGTTATATACCGATGGACCCCAGCTATCCGGCGGAACGCTTGGATTATATGATGGATTTTGCGGGTGTGAAACTAATGCTAAGCAGCCAGCGTTTAGCCTTAAAAGCCGCGAGTTCACATACCATTATCCATAGCGACACCTTGGATACGCAGTCACTGAACACTAGCAACCCTGATTGCACTATCAGCCCAGAACAGCCTTTGTATGCGATATACACTTCAGGCTCTACTGGCACGCCAAAAGCAGCCATGATTAGCCATGCTAACGAGAGCAATTTGCTGCACTGGTATAGCAAGCAATATGCACTGCAAGCAGATGATCGCTTCTTAGTGTTCTCTGCCATTGGTTTTGATTTGACACAAAAGAACTTGCTCGCACCTTTGTGTATGGGTGCAGAGCTGCATTTTTCGGCTTGTGAATATTACGACCCACAAGCCCTATTGCAGACCATCGAAGAACAACAAATCACTTGGATTAACTGTGCGCCCAGTGCTTTTTATCCATTGATCGATGAACAGCAACTGGAGAAGCTACAAAGCATTAAAAAGCTGTTCTTTGGTGGCGAAAGCATTCGTTTAGATAATCTACAAGCATGGATTCAATCGCCCTACTGCCAAGCTAGCATCACCAATATGTATGGCCCCACCGAGTGCACCGATATCGCTAGCAGCTATACGCTTGCGGATAATAAACAGGCAATAAGCCCTATCCCCATCGGTAAAGCCGCTAGCAATGTGCAGCTTTATGTATTGGATGCACAGTTAAATCTACTGCCTAAAGGCGCGATTGGTGAACTGTATATCGGTGGTGCAGGTGTGGGCTTGGGTTATTTAAACAATGCCGATAACACCGCGCAGCAATTTGTGGCTAACCCCTTTCGCCAAGGCCAAACCCTGTATAAAACAGGCGATCTGGTCCGCTACAATGCCGACAATGATTTAGTCTTTATTAGCCGCGCCGATAGCCAATTAAAAATTCGTGGTTTCCGTATTGAGCTAGGCGAGATCGAAGCGCATTTACGCCAAATTGATGGTGTTATCGATGCGGTGGTCAACACGCAAGAACATAATAATCAAACGCAGCTCGTGGCATTTTTACGCAGCAAACAAGCACTGCAAAACACACAAGATTATCGCAAGCAGCTACTAAAAAAACTGCCTGATTATATGGTGCCTGTGGCTTACCAATTGATTGATACTATTCCTTTATCACCCAATGGTAAGGTCGATAGAAAACAACTTGCCAGCATCGATTTACAAGCACTACACAGCAGCACCGCATACATTGCACCGCGCACCGCCATTGAAGAAACCTTACAAACACTGTGGCAAGATGTGTTGGCGGTGAATACAATCGGCGTGCACGATAACTTTTTTGATATTGGCGGCAACTCCTTATCCGCCACGCAAATTATTACCCGAATTCGTCAGCATTTTTCCTTGGATTTACCCCTACGCAGCTTATTTGAAGTGAATACCATCGAAGGTATTGCAGAAATTATCAGCGCCATGTCACTACACCAAGAAAGCCCCGATGCTGACGAGGAATTTGAAGAAGGCATACTATGACAACAGCGGTTAAGCTGCTAAGTAAACTCGGTGCCGCCGGCATCAACCTTTGGCTTGATGAAACGCTGCAATTACGTTTTCGCGCACCCAAAGGCGCAATGACGGCGGAATTTAAACAAGCCATTGGCGAAAACAAAGCCGACATTATTGCTTTTTTACAGCAAGCACAACTGCACACAGAAACCATTCAGCCTATAGAGCGCCAAGCCGATGGCCTTTATGCTTTATCCTATGCGCAGCAACGCTTTTGGTTTTTAGATAATTTGCAACCCGGCAACCCATCGCTGAATATCCCTGCAGTGCTGTCGCTTGATGGCGCATTGAATAGCCAAGCCCTAGAGCAAGCCTTTAATCAATTAAGCGCACGGCATGAAAGCTTACGCACCATTTTTGTTTGCGACAATAATTTAGAAGCCAAGCAATATGTGTTGGACCAGCTGCATTACCGCATTGCTTGCGATGACCTAAGCGGTCTTGATAGTAAAGCTCAAGACGCACAAGTAAGTGAGCAAATCCGCCAGCATGCAACACGCCCTTTTACACTGGCAAGTAGCCGAGAAAATCCACAGCCCTTACTCCATAGCAAGCTGTTAAAGCTTGGCGAAAAGCAGCATTATTTACTGCTTAACCTACACCATATTATTGCCGATGGTTGGTCGATTCGCTTATTGATACAAGAGCTTAGCCAGTACTACCAAGCCATTGTAGAAGAGAAAAACATCCACTTGCCACCTTTGGCTGCGCACTATATTGATTACTGCCATTATCAGCAGCAACAAGCGCAATCAGCACCGATCAAAAAACAATTAGCATACTGGCAGCATAAGCTTAACGATGTCGCTATTTTAGATTTGCCTTTGGATTTTCCAAGGCCAAGACAAAGCACAGCCAAGGGCGATAGCGTTACTTTAACGATTGAACAAGGCCACGTAGAAGCCGTCAGAAAGCTCGCAGCACAATGCAATACTTCCAGTTTTAATGTGTTTCTAACAGCCTTTGCCGTCTTGCTCTATCGCTATACCGGCCAAGATGACATTGCTATTGGCACACCGGTGGCAGGCCGTCATTTACAAGAGCTAGAACCGATTATTGGTTGTTTTATCAATCTGCTAACTATTCGCAACAGCGTGGATAGCCAACAAAGCTTTAGCGATTTTACACGCCAAGTGGCCAATACTGTGCTGGAAGCACAAGAGCATCAGCAGATACCGTTTGAGCAAGTCGCCGAGCATTGTGTTAGCCAAAGAAGCACCGCCTATACGCCATTATTCCAAGTGTTGTTTACCCATCAGCAAGATTTGCTCAAGCAATTTAGCGTGGCGGATTTGGATATCGCTTTTTGCGATATGCCCTCGTACAGCGCCAAGTACGATATGCAACTGCATATTGACGAGCAGCAAAATCACAGCCAGCTGATGATTGAATACAATAGCGATTTATTCTTAAAAAGCAGCATCGAAGCTTTTGCCGAGCACTATACCAAGCTATTAGAAAGCATCACGGCAAATGCCGAGCAAAGCCTCGCGCAACTCAATATATTTAGCGCAGAAGACACAGCCAAGCTGTTACCCGAAACTACAATCACCGCACCAGCACACAGCCTCGATGCATTATTAAGCCGCGGCCAAACAGCGGTTGTTATTCACGGCCAAAGCCAGATTGATTACCCAAGCCTACAAAGCAAAGTACATAATCTAGCCGCCTATTTGCAGCAACAAGGCATTCAGGCAGGCGACAGAGTGGGTATCTTCTTACCCTATGGTATTGATCAAATAAGCGCGGTATTGGCCTGTATTCAATGCCATGCTTGTTATGTGCCGATGGATACCCGCTACCCGGCAGACCGTTTGCAACACATGGTGGATAACGCCGACATGGCGATGATTATTAGCCAGCAAAGTTTAGAAGAAAAGCTCAACACCCCCGTGCCATTTTTGGCTGTAGAATCTTTGGCTGAATGCACCACAAGCTTTACGCCACCGGCAACAAACGATGATGCCTTACTGTATTTAATCTATACCTCAGGCTCAACCGGCTTGCCCAAAGGCGCAGGTGTTAGCCGTGCCAATGAAGTAAATCTACTGCAATGGTATGTGCAGCATTATCAGTTTTCTGCTGATGATAAATTCTTGGTTTTCTCGGCTTTGGGTTTTGATCTAACACAGAAAAACTTACTCGCACCGTTTGTGTGTGGTGCGCAATTAGTCTTTCCAGAATCCCCGATTTACGACCCCGAGTATTTGCTGCAACTGATCCAACAACAGCAGATAACCGTGATTAACTGTGCGCCCAGCGCCTTTTATCCCATTGTTGAATTAGCCGAAGCCAGCCAACGACTGCACTTTTTAAGCAGTTTAGGGCACGTATTATTTGGTGGTGAGCCCATCATCTTAGAAAACCTACAGCCTTGGTTAAAACGTGAAGATTGCCAAGTACAGTTAGGCAATATGTATGGCCCTACCGAATGCACTGATATCAGCAATGTCTGGCCTATAGATAAAAATCATCCGCTAAGCCAAGCCATTCCCATTGGTGAAACCATCGATGGCGTTTATAACTACGTTTTAGATAAGGATATGAACCCTGTGCCGCTTGGCGCGAACGGTGAATTATTTATTGCCGGTAATAGCGTCGGTACAGGGTATTTTAATCAGCCAAGCGAACAGCAAGCGAGCTTTATTGATAACCCCTTCGGCCAAGGCAAGCTTTATCGCACCGGCGACCGTGTACGCCACTTACGTCAATACTGGCCACAGCCGGTGTTGGAATTTATTGAACGCGTGGATGAACAAGTCAAAATACGCGGCTTTAGAATCGAGCTGGAAGAAATCGCCAACCGCTTAATGCAAATTGACGGCATACGCGAAGCCAAGGTATTTGCCGATAGCGAGCAACAAAACTTAATCGCCTATTATATTGCCAGCGCCGAGCCTTTAGAGGCAGCCGCCTTGCGCGAGCAATTACAAAACCAGCTACCGGACTATATGCTACCCAGTGCCTTTATTGCAGTGGATGCTTGGCCCTTATCGGCTAATGGTAAAATCGACAGAAAACGCCTACCGCAAGTAGGCCCAGAGCACAGCGCACAAGGCCAATTTATTGCGCCGCATACTTTGCTGCAACAACAGTTATGCACACTATGGCAAGAATTATTAAACATCAGCAGCGTTGGCATTAGCGATAATTTCTTTGAGCTAGGCGGCCATTCGTTAACTGCCACACGTTTAATTGCGCGCATTAATCAAGATTATCATTGCAGTTTATCCTTAGCGGATTTTTTCGCTACGCCCACGGTTCAAGCTTTGGCGCAGCAAATTGAGCAAGGTGATGCTATAGAAAACACCCAAGCCTTATTGAGTGTAAAAGCCGACCGCAGCCAAGCCATCCCCTTATCCTATGCGCAAAAGCGTTTATGGATTATGGAGCAAATTAACCCAGGCAGCAGTGTTTACAATATTCCTTTTGCGCTAAAGCTAGAAGGCGAACTGCATAAAGACGCACTGCTTGCTGCTATCAAGCAAATTATTCAACGTCACGAAAGCCTGCGCACACAAATTATTAGCGATAATCAGCTAGAACCTAGCCAAGTTATTTTGCCTGTCGATGCCTGCCCTATTGAGCAAGCAAGTAGTGATACAAAAAATAAGAGCGAGCTTGAAGCCCTATTTACCGAGTTTGCCAATCAGCCCTTTGATTTAGCTAAAGACTGCTTAACCCGTATTCGCCTCGTTCAGCTTGGCAATAACACGCACCTGCTGATGGTGTGTATGCATCATATTATTAGCGATGGTTGGTCGCTGAGTGTTTTACAAAAAGAGCTGGCACATTTTTATAATGCTGCCGTGCAAGGCGAAACCAACAACACACTAGCTGCGCTACCCTTACAATACGCCGACTTTAGCGTGTGGCAGCAAGATTATTTAGCGCAAGAAAAGCAGCAACAGCATTTGCAATACTGGCTAGAGCAATTAAGCGATATTCCAGCCGCAATTCAGTTACCGTTTGATAGGCCACGCCCTGCGCAGCAAACCTTTGCCGGTGGCATGGTGCGTATGCCTGTGCCAGAAAAGCTTAACGCGCAGCTGGTGCAATTTAGCCAACAGCAAGGCTTAAGCTTATTCACTACCCTGCTTAGTCTATATAGCTTATTGCTGAATAAATACGCGCAGCAAGGTACCATCTGTATTGGTACACCAGTATCTGGCCGAGAAATTAGCGAGCTGCAGCAACTGATTGGCTATTTCGTCAATGCCGTGGTGATTCGCAGCGATTTATCCGCTAACCCCAGCTTTGCGCAGCTATTAGAGCGCACCCAATCCACTGTGCTACAAGCCTTTGCCCATCAGGATATTCCAGTGGAGCAGGTATTAGAGCAATTACCCTTAGAGCGTAATGCCAGCTACCCACCGGTGGCGCAGGTAGGTTTTAGTTTTATCGGCAAAGACTTAGCGCAAATGCCGGCTTTAGATGGCCTAGAACTTAGCTTAATCGACTATCAACAAACCGTCGCCAAGTACGAGCTGACCTTGATTGTGATAGAAAGCGATAAAGGCCTAGAGCTAAACCTTGAATACAATAGCGATTTATTCGACCGCAGCACCATCGAGCAATTTGCTCAGCACTTTATCCATATAAGTGAACAAGCCTTAGCGCATCAGCAGCAAGGTATTTCCAGTTTATCCTTATTGTCTGATGACGATATTGCCCGCTTAGTCGATATAGACCCAGCGCAGCTTGAAGCAGTCCATCCATTAAGTGCCATGCAAAAAGACATGGTGCTCAGCCAGTGGATGCAACCTGACACGCTAGCGAACACCTTAGGCTATAGAGCGCAATTGAATACCTGGGTGGATGCTGACCTTTGGCAGCAAGCTTGCCAGCTGACTAGCGATATAGAGCCTGTGACACGCAGCGTTTTCGTTATTAACCCTCTGCCTTATGGTGAGTTGGCCTGGCAGTGCGTATTGAAAAAACAGCCTGTGCAGCTTGAGGTGATGGATTATCGCCAAGAAAATTTAAGCGAAGAAGCGATCAATCAAAAAGTTCATGCGTTTATCTATCAGCCTGAAGCTTACCAACAAGGCGTGTTTATTCGCTATGGCTTGATGCGCATTAGCGATTCACGCACGCTATTATTATTATCTGCCCACCATGCCTTATTGGATGGCGTGGCGATTGTGTTAATCGCACAGCAAACTGCTAAACACTACGATTTACTCGATCAGAAAAAAGCCATCGCATTAGCGCCTAGCGCACTGCTGCAGGCAGATTATGCCGAACACGATAAACAGCGGCGCGATAACCACGCTGCCCAAGTTTATTGGCAAAATGCCTTTAGCCAATGCGAGGCTTTGGACTTCCCAGCCAGCTTGTGCAGCATAGAAGCCAAGCAAATCGTTCGCACGCATGCTTTATCGCCTGCACTTAGCCAAAGTCTACGCACATACTGCAAAAACCAACGCATGACGGTAGCGCAGCTATTTAAGTTGGTTTATGGCGTGTTAATCAGCAATTATTGCCGCGCTGATAACAACTTTTACTTCAGTGAATTTAATGCCGGTAGAAATCGTAAAAACGCACAAGCCTTAGGTTGTTTTTTCGAGCAAAGTCCGTTTATCTTTCCTGCGACACAATTAACGCTAGAAAGTACCATTCAGGATTTATTCACCTATTTACGTCAGTTCCGCAAAGACATCAAAGCCTTTGATAATCTGTCTTTAGGCGCTACGCATAAGCTTGCACCCACAGGGCGTTTGCACTTTATGTATAACTTCTATCACTTTTTCCCTCAGCATGAAGAAATGCTAGGGCATGCTATTGAGTGCATAGAAATGCCGCCATTTATCGATAAAACCGTGCAGTTTATCGCTAAAGAA
>Ga0209075_1001203_pt1 | contig 24739 bp, 18 predicted proteins | sample Stecom2011_FD_187523 | JGI IMG/M metagenome (GOLD analysis project Ga0209075, IMG submission 187523) | Agricultural soil microbial communities from Utah to study Nitrogen management - Steer compost 2011 (SPAdes) (version 2) | ecosystem: Environmental > Terrestrial > Soil > Agricultural land...
TTCACGCTCAGCCCCTCGACCGCGCGCAGCACGAAGACCTCGCGGTACTCCACGGCGAGCGCGTCGATCAGTGGCTCGAGCAGCCCGCGCAATTCGCTCTGGGTTGCCAATTCTTCGGGCGTTATGACTCGTCGGTGCATCTGCGCCTCGTCCAATTCTCCGTCCACCATGACATCGTTTAGCGGCAACTCACGCCAATTTTTTCGAAGCGCCATCAGCGCCTCATTTCGCACGATCCGCCCCATCCAGGCGACGACGTTCTGGGTGTCATCGAGCTGGTCAAGCTTGCGAAACGCGCGCAGATATCCCTCCTGCAGAGCATCGAGCGCCGCCGCATCATGGGCGGTGACGGCGCGCGCGACCCGAAACAGTCGCTGGTTATGCCGTCGAATCAAGACCTCATAGCTCGCGATATTGCCGGCGCGAACCGCGCGCACAAGCTCTGCATCACTGGCATCCGACGCCAAGGCAACGTGTTGGGGCGCTTCGATTTCTATCGTCATGACGTCTTCTCTTTTGTCCGCACACCCTGGCCGAAATGATAGACCAATTGCCCGCCGAACCAACCCGCGACCATCAAGACGAATCCACCCGCCACACTGAGAATGGCCGCGATGCCCGCGTCTGCGGGGCCGATCATCCGCCAGGCCAACGCCCCGCCATAGAGCGTAAGCGCGGCCAAGATAAACGCGATATGCAACGTCGCCGTGCGCTCCATTTTAGCACCGGGCGGGATCGACAAAAAGTCCACAAAACCCGCGCATACCGCAAGCCCTGCGGCGAGCAACCCACCGATGAGCGCACCCTGCGCGAAGTCGGCCCACTGCGGTCGAATCCCCAGCGCGACCAGCGCATCGAGCAGCGACGCCGCCAATAATAATCCGATCGGCAAATGCACCGTGACCGGGTGCAACGGATGGCCCAGCACGCGTAGCTCTTTCACGCGAACGCCCCCGCAAGCAATAGCAGGAACCCGGCGACCGCCGCGACGGCGTGGACCCCGACCAGCCCCACCGAGATCAATTTGCCCTTAAGATGCGTGCCAAATAGGACGAAACCACCCAGCGCCGCGACCCCAAAAAGACCCGCACTGATGGTGGGCAAGGTCGGGTAGCCACTCGAAATGACATGCACCAGCAAAAGCACCAGCCCGGCCGCGGCGAGCACCCCATGCACCAGCGCAATCGGCACCGGCGGGTTTGCTTCGCGGCGCACCCGCGTCGTCCCCAGAAATGCCCCACCCAGCGCCGCAACGGCAAAACACGCGATCGAAATCATCAACATAATATTCTCCGAGATTGGGGGTGAGAGTCGGCCAACCCGACCTCGGCAGCCCTCACCCCATGATGCGCACCGCGCATCTTTGGTTCCCGGAATATTTGGTTATTTTCGCGTTATAAAAGCTGGACGGGCCGTCCAGGCCGCGTCGCATACCGCAGCGCGCTAAATCCGCGGCTTCATCTCGACATAGATGCTCTTAAACGCGCCGCTGCCAAGCTCGAGGGTCTGGGCGTGGGGAAGATAGGCGGGGTGTGTGATCTCGACCTTATGCTCGCCGGGGGTGAGGTCGAGCAGGGTCACCGGGGCGGCGTCGCCCTGGTCGACGCCGTCGATCTTGATCTGAAGCCCGGTGGGCGGAGACACGCTGAGCACAAGCGTTGCGGCCAGCGGGACGCCCCCCTCCGGGGTGCCCGCGCCGGCCAGCGACTCGGCGGACTCCTCGCCGCCGCGCCCCTGCCAGAGAACCAGCGTCACCACGGCGAGCAGGCAGGCGACGATAAGCGCCGCGCCCGCAATAAGTTTGAGGCGAGGGTTGGCGGCCGGAGCGTTGGAGGGATTCGGGATCGACTGGGGAGTGTCGGTCGACCCGAAGTCCTGGGTCCCAAATTGATGGCGATCCACCGCCGGCAATGAATGCGTGGCGCGGTCAAAAATCGGGTCATCGGCGTCTTCATATTCGCCATCAAAGCTGGCGCCAGGCGCAGAAAATCCGGGCGCGCGGGTGACCTCGATGATATCGTCGGCCCCGACCAGCAGCACGTCTTCCTCGGTCTCCGAGGCGAATTGAAAGCTGTCGAATCCGCCGGCCGCGACGATGGTATGCTCGCTGGCGAAGTGGTCGGCGTCCTCGTTTTCCTGCGGGGCAATTTCGGAATCCCACAGGGGCTGGGCGCCGGAATAATTTGCCTGCGGGCTGTCGGCACTCCGCTGCGCCTGCGCCAGCGCATCGCCCACCCGGCGCACGTCGTCGGGCGTGTTAATATGCTGAAAATCCTGGCGTTTCTTGCGCTCAATGCCCACATCTTCGGCAAAGGTCTGCGCCATCCAGGCCGACATATCCGTCGCCCCAAACCCACCCTGTGAGTCCAAATATGCGCCAATCGCCTGGGCCACCTCACCGCCGGTCTGGAAGCGCTCGTCGCGATCTGCGGCGAGCATCTTGGCGACGATGGCGTCCACCTCGGGAGAAATCGCGCTATTATATTCGCTGGGGGGGAGCACGTCTGGATCGCGCAAGAGTTGCAGCGTCTCGAAGTCATTCTCGCCGCGAAAAAGGCGCCGATTCGTCAATAACTCCCACAAAAGCGTGCCAATGCTGAAGATATCGCTGCGGTGATCCAGCGGCAGGCCGCGCACCTGGTCCGGGCTCATATACCCGAACTTCCCCTTGAGCACGCCGACCTGGGTGCGCGTCTCCTGGAAGGTCCCCTTGGCGATGCCAAAGTCGATGATCTTGACGTTGCCCCCGTAGGTCACCAGGACATTCTGCGGGGAGATATCGCGGTGGATGATATTGAGCGGGTCGCCATTCTCGTCGGTCTTGGCATGCACATAATCCATGCCGCGCGCGATTTCCTGGGCGATATAACACGCCATCTCCACGCCCATCACGTCTTTTTGCCGGCGCAGCGTGCGCTGCAATTCCAGCAGCTCCTTGCCGCTGATAAACTCCATCAAGATATAGGGAGCGTGATAAAACCGGCCCAACTCGTAGGTGCGCACGATATTGGGGTGCACCAACTGGACGGTGAGCGTCGCCTCGTCGATGAACATCTGGACGAACTCGTCGTCCTCGGCCAGGTGCGGCAAAATCCGCTTGAGCGCGAGATGCTTTCGCGACTCGGGGGCATTAAAGGGTTTCGCCCGAAAAATCTCGGCCATCCCCCCGATGCTGACTCGCTCTAACAGGCAATATTTGCCAAATAGCATCGGTCGATTCACGACGCTCGCTCTCTTTGTATCAGGTCCAGCCACTCTAAAAAGATGGCATTTGCGCCCGAGTATAGGTTTGCTGCTTCCAAATCGTCAATGACTCGCGCCGCTTAACCCGAATTATACCCAAAAGCAAACCAAGGCGCTCCCACTCAGCAGAGTTGCTCAGAAACGAAGTTGCTCAGAAAAATAAGGGAAGGCGACGCGATCTGGGGGGGACAGGATATATATATCCTGTCGCAATTGGACTCAGATTCGTGCTATGAGCCACCTCTGGCAAGTTTTTCGCCCGCCGCCCCCCCGGCGGCGCGCACTCCCTAAAGATTCTCAAGACATCATCTGGACTTGTTCATGAGCGACGCCTCAAACGGTCATATCTCGCAACGAAAACTCGACCATATCGACCTCTGTGCCCAGGAAAATGTGGAGTATCGGGGCAAATCGACGTTGCTCGAGGAAGTTGATTTTCTGCATGACTCGCTGCCGGAGCTGGCGCTCGACGCCATCGACCTAAGCAGTGAGGTCATGGGAAAGCGCCTGCGCGCCCCGCTGCTTATCACCGGGATGACCGGCGGGGCCGAGCGGGCCCGCGAGATCAACCAAACGCTCGCCGGCGTCGCGCAGCAGCTGGGCATCGCGTTCGGGGTCGGCAGCCAGCGCGCCATGATGCGCCACGCCGACTTGGCCGACACCTACCAGGTGCGCGAGGTCGCCCCGGATATCTTGCTCTTCGGAAATATCGGCGCCGTCCAGGTCGCTGAGTCCTCCACCGCCGAGATGCAGGACCTGGTCGGCCAGATCGGCGCCGACGCGCTTTGCGTGCACTTAAACCCCGGCCAGGAGATGATCCAGCCGGAGGGCGACCGCGACTTTCGCGGGTGCCTGGACGCCATTGCGCGGCTGGTCGAGGGGCTATCGGTCCCGGTCATTGCCAAGGAGACCGGGTGCGGCATCGGCCCGCGCGCGCTGGATAAACTAAAGCAAACCGGGGTGCAGTGGGTCGACACCTCCGGGGCCGGCGGCACCACCTGGGTGGGCGTGGAGACCCTGCGCACGACGCCCGAGAAGGCCGAAATCGGCGATCTTTTCTGGGATTGGGGCGTCCCCACGGGCGCGGCAATTGGCTTTGCGGCCGAGCGCGGGTTTAAGGTCATCGGCTCGGGAGGGTTGCGCACCGGGCTGGACGCCGCGCGCGCCATCGCGCTGGGCGCAGACCTCGCCGGCATGGCACTCCCCTGGCTTAAAGCCGCATATAATGAGGGCCCCGAGGCGGCGCTCAAATTCGGGCATACCACGATCCAGGCGCTGCGGGTCGCCTGCCTGCTGACCGGCTCGCCAAATCTGGCCGAATTGCGCCGCGCGCCGCGCATGATCGGGCCGAATTTGCGGCGCTGGCAGACCCATCGCTAAGCGCGACTTATCGGAGCGCCCGGAGAGTTGAATAACCGATTGGGGCGGCCAAATTCTATGGACAAATCGCCCCCGGCGGGCCCGCTCAATACCCGCCAGCTTGACACTCAAAAATTTCGCATGCTACTTCACGCCCACCAGCTTGGTTATACGGCTATAGATGTGTTTAATTGCCGCTGGTTTGGCGCACCATTTCGACGCCTCTCGAACGGATACTAAATGAATAATTCGCTATTATTTCGCTGCCTGGTCACCGCCCTGCTCGTCTGCGCCACCAGCGCAGCTTACGCCCAGGACAGTCCGGCCGGACAGGATACCCCCGAGCCCGAAGCCGCCAGCGGCGCTGACACATCCAGCGCGGAGACTTCGGCTGAGGAAGACGCGGCTGAGGAAGACGAAGATGCCACCGATGCCGAGCCCGAAGACACCGTGGTCCCGGCCGCCCTGGACGATGAGCCGGTCGCCGACGAGCCGACGCTGGAGCCAAGCATCGCCGAGTCTCCCGAAGAGACGGTTGAAACGCCGGTGGAAACCGAGGGCCGCGCGATCATCGCCCCGCCCGAGAAGACCAGCCCCATCGCCGACCTAGCGAGCAGTATGAGCGGCGATGATTTCGTGCCGCTCGAGGACCTCAATGAGAGCGTTCTGCAGAGCATCACCCCGGCCAAGGTCTATCCCTTTGTCGACTGGAGTGGGTCGTTTCGCCTGCAGAGCTCGGCCAAAATCAACTTCGATCTGGACACCCAGGGTACCTCGGCGGTGCCGCCGCCGCTGGAGCAATACACCCCGGCCAACGACCAGACCAATATCGCGGTCGACCCCGAGGCGAATACCCACTGGTCCACCAATATGCGGCTTCGCCTGGAGCCCGAGATCCACATCACCGAGTCGCTTCGCCTGCATATCGAGGCGGACCTGCTCGATAATGTGGTGCTCGGCACCCAACAGGGCGGCGCGGATTATTTCGGCGTCGCCGGAATCGACTCCTCCCAGCCGATTATCAAGGTCAACGAGGCCTGGGCCGAGGTCGACGTGCTCTCGGCGACGCTGCGCGCCGGGCGCATGGACGACCACTGGGGTCTGGGCATCTTCGCCAACGACGGCGACTGCTTCAGCTGCCGGGTCGAGACGCCGATTGACCGCGTCTCGCTGACCATTCCCTTCTGGTCATTCTACGGGCGCCTGACGGCCGACTTCCCGGCCGACGGTCTGGCGACCTCGCCGCTGACCTTCGCCGGCCAGGCCTATGACGCCGGCCAGATCGATGACGTCGACCAGTATACCCTGGCAATCTTCCACCAGGCGCGCACCCGCCAGGACCGCGAGCTGCGCGCGCACCGGCTGCACGTCCAGAAAAAACCCGTCTTCGACGGCGGCCTGTATTTCACCTATCGCACCCAGCAGGGCTTCTACCAGCCCGACCCCGCAAACAGCCCGGACGCCGGCGAGTTGGACCGCCTGGACCACGGCACGCTGACGTACCGCGGCATGCAGATGTATATCCCGGACCTGTGGTTCGAGGCGCTGTATAACCCCGCCTCCGATCTGCTGCTGCGCGTCTCGCTGGAGGCCGTGGGGATCTTCGGAAATATCGATAACGCCGGCAGCGAGGCGGTCGGCGTGAGCGACGATAACGACGCCGTCAATTGCTTCGACGAAGATACCTTCGCCGCCAACGAAGCCATCTGCACCAGCACCGGCACCGGCACCGACCGCAAGGGCACTTCCACCTCGTTGAGTCAATTTGGCATCGCCCTGGAGAGCGAATTATACTTCGGCGGCCCGGTGCGCTTTGGCCTCAACGGGGGCTTTGCCACCGGCGGCCCCGAGCGTAACTGGGGATTCCAGAGCGACGCCAGCGGGCATATCACCTCGCGCGATCGTGCCGCGATGCAATTCTACCGCTTCAGCCCGAATTACCAGGTCGATATGATCTTATTTCGCGAGGTCATCGGCACGGTCACCAACGCGTATTACGCCAATCCCTGGGCTCAGGTGCGCTTCTTGGAGTCGCCGGGCAGCCGCATGGAAATCCAATTCGACGCGATCTTCTCGGGCGCGGTCGACCCGGCGGGCACCCCGTCTGCGGTGGTGCTCGACGAAGTCTCCAGCGGCGGCAATAGCCTGCTCGGTCTGGAATTCGACGCCGCCGCCCGCTATATCGAATCGGACCAATTCCAGGCCGAGCTCGCCGGCGGTATCCTCTTTCCGTTCGCCGGCATGGAGCCCCAGATCAACAGCCAACGCCTGGTCCCCTACGGTGACCAGCCGCTGCAATACGGTCAGGTCTTCGTGCCGTCCTTCGCCTGGACCATCCAGGCGAACCTGAACTGGCACTTCTGATCAGGCCGCGGGATCTTTGATGCCGGCTTGACCCCAAAAAAACCAGCGCGACCCGGTCGCGCTGGTTTTTTTATTTTGCCGCTCGAAACCTCATAAAGTCGCGCCGCGCGGGTCGTCTTTTCAACTCGATTTGTCTATGCTCGCGTCTATCATTCGCAGCGATACTCCCTCGGAGGGTGATGCCCGTGAGTCGATCGACATCCAAGCTTCGCAAATATTATGAACAGGCCTACCGCGACCTGAGCCGGGTCGAATTGCAGCGTGGCATGCGCCCGCTCGACGCCCTGGACCTCAGCGAACTCTTTGATTATGACGCCGACCTCTGGCTCGGCTTCTATACCGAGGAGGGGCTGATGGCGGGGCTTAAGCGCTACGGCGTCTTCGAGGATTTGCGCAGCCGGGGGTTTGAGCAGGTTCGAATCACGCTCAACCTGGAGGACCCCGAGGAGCAAATGCTGCGGCTGTGGAGTGAGGTCCCCAAACTCGACGAGCCCGTTCTGGAGCTGGTCGCCTCGCGAAGTGTCCTGCACTTCCGCGAGGAATTTATGGACACATCCACCCCGCCCTTCGCGCCGATGCTAAATATTCACTGGTTATTGATGCAGAATCCCCAGGCGAGTTTTGGGCCCGGGCGCCTGCCGCTGCCGGGGCAGACACACCCGGGCACCGGGCTTGGCGAGCAGGTGATGGGTTTGCTGCGCAACTCCTGCCGACGCCTGAAACTCGGTGGCCTGGTAACCGTCCCGGCTCATTTTCATAACGCCATGATGTACGCGGGAACCTATCATTATATCGACCCCAATGCGGAGGGCGCGCTGCTGGCGCTTCATCGCGACCTCTTTGGGGGAAAGTCCCCCTTCGACAACCCCAGCCAGCTCGTGGCGGCAAGTTGGGCCTTTTATTGGAAGATGATCGTCGACCAAGCGCGGGCCCCCGAGAAGCCCTATGAGTGGTTCCATGAGGCGATGGTCTGCCCTATTAGCCCCGAAATGTGCGCCTATTTTAAGTCGCCCCAATACCTTGCCGAGGTCGCGGCCGCGCGCGATGCGCATGCTTTCAAAATTTTCGACAAGCCGCTGCGCCGCAATTTAGCGCGCTGTGGACTGATCCCCTGGGACCAGGAACGCGCGCAGGAGTGGTTGGCAAGCCTGGGCTAGAATTTCGGCGCTCGGCCTGAGCTCGGCCCGAGGCGCCGACCCAGCGAAAACATAGGGCACAAAAAAAGCCGCCGGCATCGGTATCGATGCCGGCGGCTTTGGGTTGGGCACTAAAGGCCGACGAAGGCCTTATTCAGCGACGCCCTTCTTGGCATCGTCGTCAGCGCCAATCGAGTCTTCGAAGACGTATTGGGCCAGCTCACTGACATGCTCCACGAAGAAGATCTCGAGGTCTTCCTTGATCTCGGCGGAGACATCGATGAGGTCTTTTTCGTTTCGCTTGGGCATCACGATGCGCTTGATCTCGGAGCGATGGGCCGCAAGGACTTTCTCCTTGATGCCGCCCACGGCAAGCACATTGCCGCGCAGCGTGATCTCACCGGTCATCGCGACGTCACTGCGAATGCGCACGCCGGTCAGCAGGCTCATGATCGAGCAATACATCGTAATACCGGCCGAAGGACCGTCTTTGGGGATGGCACCTGCGGGCACGTGAATATGGATATCGTGGCCCTTGATAAAGTCGGGGTCCAGACCGAAGTCCACAGCGTGCGCGCGGATATAGCTCAGTGCGGCACGCACCGACTCCTTCATCACATCGCCGAGCTGGCCGGTGAGCACCAATTCGCCTTTTCCGAGCATCCGGGTGGACTCGATGAAGAGGATATCGCCGCCCGAAGGCGTCCACGCAAGACCGGTGGCAACGCCGGGCGTGGAGGTGCGCTGGGCGACCTCGTGCTGGAACTTCTCCGGCCCCAGAAAGTCGATGAGCATATCCTTGACGATGCTGACCTGGATCTCATCGCGCTTGGACTCTTCGGTCTCGGCGACCTGAACCGCGACCCCGCGGCAGACATCGGCGATACGCCGCTCCAGGCTTCGCACGCCCGCCTCGCGGGTATAGTTGCGAATGATGGAATCAAGCGAGGCGTCGTCAAAGACCAGGTTGGTCTCGCTAAGCCCGTGCTGCTCCAACTGCTTCGGGATCAGGTATTGGCGCGCGATATGCTGCTTATCGTAGGCGGTATAGCCGGGAATTTCGATCACATCCATGCGGTCGCGAAGCGGCGGCGACACGGAGTCCAACATATTCGCAGTCGCCACGAAGAGGACGTTGGACAGGTCGACCGGCAGCTCCACATAATGATCGCTGAAGGTATCGTTTTGCTCGGGGTCCAGGACCTCCAGAAGCGCCGCGGAGGGGTCGCCGCGGAAGTCGCGCCCGACCTTATCGATCTCGTCGAGCATAAAGACCGGGTTATTGGTGCCAGCCTTTTTGAGGCCCTGCACGATACGCCCGGGCAGCGCGCCGACATAGGTGCGCCGGTGGCCACGAATCTCGGATTCGTCATGCACGCCGCCAAGCGAGATGCGCACAAACTTGCGCCCAAGCGCGCGCGCCACCGAGCGGCCAAGGCTGGTTTTACCCACACCGGGCGGGCCCACCAGGCACAGAATCGGGCCCTTCATATCTTTCTTAAGCTGGCGCACGGCCAGATACTCGACGATGCGCTTTTTGACCTTATCCAGGTCATAATGATCCTCGTCGAGGATCGCGCGCGCGTTTTGCACGTTGAGCTTATCGGTGGTCTGCTCGCTCCAGGGGATATCCATCAGCGTTTCGACATAGGTGCGCGTGACGCCGTACTCGCTGGAAGCGGGCTGCATCATGCGCAGGCGCGACAACTGCTTGCGCGCCTTCTCCTCGACCTCTTCGGGCAGATCTTTCTCGTCGATAAGCCGGGCCAATTCGTCGAGATCGCCGCCCTCTCCGTCCAGCTCGCCGAGCTGCTCCTTGATGGCTTTGAGCTGCTGGCGCAGGTAATATTCACGCTGATTCTTGTCGATCTCTTCCTTGATCTGGCTCTGAATCTTATCGCTGACCCGCAGCACTTCGAGCTGCCTGGCCAGCAGGGTGACCACGGTTTCCAGCCGCTTCTTAAGCGGGATGGTCTGCAAGATTTCCTGCTTTTCTTCGACCGGAATATCCATATTCGCGGCGACGAAGTCGCAGAGTTGGCCGGGATCATCGACCCCATCGACCATCTGGGAGGCCTCCTTGGGCATCTCCGGGATGAACTTCACCACCTGCTTGGCGGTCGTCTTCAGGTTGCGAAAAAGCGCCGAAACCTCAACCTTCTCGGCCTCCAGAGGTTTTGCGGGCGAATGCACCTTGAAGCGCCCGCGAAAATAGGGTTCTTCCTGGAGCATCTCTTCGAGCTCGATGCGCTGCTGACCCTGAATGATGACGCTATAATTATCGTCGGCAATTTTGACGATTTTAAGCACCCGCGCGACCGTCCCGATGGTATAGAGATCGGCGGTGCTCGGCTCATCGACCTCGGCATTCTTCTGGGTCAAAATCGCGATGGGCGAGTTATTCTCGGCCGCTTCCTCGATCAGACGCACACTCTTGGGCCGTCCCACCGCCAGCGGCACGACCACCTGGGGAAAAAGAACCGTATTGCGCAGCAGCAAGACCGGCAGGTCCTGAATGCCCTCTAATAATTGCTCCGATGAGATTCCTTGCTTATCCGACATATAAGTTTCCCTTTTGATCGTACGCGTTCGTTTGAATTTCGTCGCTCAGGCGAAGGCCTATCGATTACTCGCCAGCGCGCCGAATAGGCCGCAATCGCCCATTCGTAAAGCTGTGGCAACGCCAGGTGATTTGATTCGATTGATACGCATGCAAATGATAATAAGATTCGAGTTTATTAGGCGAAGGTTGAAGAAGAGATGTGGTAGCCCAAAAGAACCAATCAGCGCAAACATGGTTACAACTTGCGCGCAGGCAACCCCAATTTTCAAATTAACTCAAAATAATTGAGAATGCCCCCCATTAAGCCATCAAAAAACAAAAACCAGCCGCTGATCGAAGGCGGCTCCGAAAAACCCAGCGCGCTTCGGCGTGCCCAGAGCGCGGCCAAGCAGGTCGTGTCGCGCCACTTGAAACCACGGGTGGGGCGAGCGGTGGACGCGCTCGCGCCGGCGGTCGAAAAAGGCGCGCGCGCAGCGCTTCTTCAGCTCGCCGACCCGGCGCGCGCGCGCATCCTGCAAAAATCAATGGCCGGACTCGCCCAGTGGACGATGAATACCGGGTTTGAGCTCGACCCGCACGCGCGCCTCCTCTTTGACTTTGTGGACGCGCTGGAAAAAAAGGAGCATTCCCGAGAAGTCCTGCTCGCCATCATCGCCCGCCACGCCAGCCGCTATGAGCGTGAGATGCTCGGGTTAATGCTCAAGGCCACCCGGGGCGCCGCTACGGCCCGTAAGATGGGGCCCTTACACGGCGATTTGCCGGATTTTTTGAAGGAGCTACTGGGCTTTGGCGCGCTCGACCCAACCCAGCAGGAACCAAGCGGCGAATACCAAAATTCCAATAAGGCTGCCGAAGATTTCCGCCGCCAACGCGACCACCTGAGCGACCTGATGCTCGAGTTTCTCTGCGAGTTGGCTGCGCTTGAATCCGACCAGACTCCCCCAGGCGGGCGCGCGGCCCAACTTCGTTTCTTCGCCGACGCGCCCATCGACGCGCGCTTCAAACCCCTGGCCGGCATGGCCGTGGGGGATGCCGAGGCGTTTGGGACCGGGGCAAAAAACGGTATGCCCGGCGAAAACCCGCCCGGCGAAAAAGTGCCCGCCGAAAGTTCGCCCGGCGGTATGCTGGCGCGCTTTATCCCCTCCTTAAGCGACCCGATGACGCGATTTCTGACCACAAGCCATCTCTTTTTCCTGCAGAGTTACCTGATGCGCACCACGATTGAGGGGCTGCCCGAGATGCTGGCGACGGTGGCCGACCTGGAGCGCGAAATCCAGCGCAACCAGGGGCCTATCATGACGATGGACCCGCCCGATGAGCCCAAAAAATAGGCGCGCTAATTTTCCGCACGGGGCACAATATGCAGCGGAATCCTGCGATTTTCTTGTGCCCGCACCGATGCTCCATTATGCAAGGGAACCCGATTGGCCAAGGACGCGGCGAATCAACCAAAATACCCTTAATAATTGATCGATGGCTCGGCAGAATAGATGCCACGCATCTTCGGCGAGTCCCCAAAATAACATACTGAGAATTCACCATGGCTCCCAAAGTTTTTGTCGCACTTGCCGGGAATATCGGCACCGGGAAAAGCACCGCTGCGCGCCTGTTATCCCGGCATTTTGGCTTCGAGATCTTTCACGAACCCGTCCTGGATAACCGGTTTCTAAAAGCCTATTATCAGGATATGTCCCGCTGGAGTTTCACGCTGCAGATGGAGTTTTTGCTAAAGCGAATCGAGCATCATATGATGATCGAGCGCCACGCAGGCTCCTGCGTTCAGGACCGTACGCTTATCGAAGACCCGGAAATCTTTGCAAAATATCTGCACGGCCTCGGCCATTTAAGCGATAATGAGCTCGACCTTTATTTTGATTATTTCCAACGCTTCAGCACCCAGGTATCCCAGCCCAATAAGGTGATCTTGCTGCATACCCCCGACGTCAACGTGCTGCTCAAGCGCATCGCCCTGCGCGGGCGCGAGGAAGAGCGCGGCATCACCGCAGGCTTTTTGAGCGGGCTGAATGGGTACTATAATTCCTTCGCGAGCGTCGCGCAGAATAAATACGATACGCCCGTGCTCAGCGTCGACATCACCAATCAGGATATCCGCGAAGGCGAGGGGAAGCGCCGGTTTTTGGAAGACGTGCAGGTTTTCTTGACCGAAGACCTGCCGACCGACAATCAGTTGCCCTTCGCCATTGAGCCGACGGAGCGCTGAAATCAGGCGAACGCGCGCAGCAGGAAAAAGCTCACGATAAAGAGCGCCGCCACCGCGATAAGCGTGATGACAAAGCGCCTGCCTTTGGCTGCCTGATTCTTCTGTTTGGTGGTCTGAGGTTTTTTGCGTCGTTTTGTTTTTGCCATAATATTTTGTTGGTAATTTATTGGTAATGAGGGCGCTAAAATAAGGCTCAAAAAGCCTGGAATTTGCGTTATTTATTCATAACGGATGATAACGTCATCTGACAGCCCAATGCTAGTCAATTTTGCGCAGAAGTGCCACGCGACTCGTGATGATATAGGCGGCGCAGGATATCGCTGCGGGTGATGATCCCCACCAGGCGCTGGCCGTCGTGCACGGGCAAGCGGCCGATATCGCGCTGGGTGAGCATCTCGAAGGCGTCCTCAATGGGCTCGTCCTGGGAAATACTGCGCACCTGATGGCTCATATGGCTTGCGACCGGCAGGTCGAGGTTGCCGGCGGCCTCGGCGCGCGCGATGTCGCGGCGCGAGATAATCCCGTCAATCACCTCAAGATCATCGACCAACCCACCCGACTCAGGCGCGGCGGCGCGCACCGGGGCACCGCTGAAATTCCAGCGCTCCAGCAGCGTTTTCGCCTCGCCAAGCGAGATATCGCGCGCGATGGTCTGCACCGGCGCACTCATCAGGTCGACCACGCGCGTTGGGGAGAAATCGGCGGCCTCAAGCGCCTCTTTGATCTCGGCAATCACCGAGTCCTGGTCGCGCCCCTTAAAAGACGCCGCCGCCGCGCCCGCATGCCCGCCGCCGCCCAGGGCGCTGAGGATCTTGCCCACGTCGACATACGGCACACGGCTTCGCCCCACGACCTGCACGTGCTTTCCGCGCTCAAAACCGATCACCCCGAAGATCGCGTCATGCCCGCCCAGGCGCATCACATCGTCGACCACCGCGGCGGCCGACTTGATAAAAACATCCGAATGCCCCGCGCTGATGGCGATCTCGACGGCGTTGACGCTGACCTCTTCGACCTGATGCATCATCTGGGTCAATAACTGGAATTGCTCCGGGCTAAAACGCTGGCGCATATACTGATTGACCACCGACAGGCGCGCGCCCATGCGCAATAGGTAGGCGGCCGCATCGACATCGCGCGCGGTCGTCCCGTCAAAGGACAGACTCCCGGTGTCGGCGTAAATCCCCAGCATGGCCAGGGTCGCCTCCCACTCGTTGAGCGCGATGCCCTCGATCTGCAAGCGCTCGCACAAAAGCGTCGCGCAGGAGCCCACCGGTTCGATATGCGTCTCATCGGCGTCGATATCGTGGGCGCTTGCCGGGTGATGATCATAGACGATCACGCGTTTTGCCGACTTAAAAAACTCGGCATATTCGCGCAAACGCCGCCCGTCGCGCACATCGACCACCACGATCTCATCGACCTCGTCGGCCTGCACGCTCGCCACGCGGCGCACGTCCGCGCGATCTTTATGCAGCGCCAGATACCGCTGAACCGGCGTGCTCACGGTCCGCGTGCGCACGCAGACCGCATCGCCGTAGAGTTTTCGTGCGCAGATCAGACTCGCCAGCGCATCTAAATCGGCGTTGGAATGCGTGATGATTACGCGCATAATTCAGGCTCCGACACAAAAACAGAAGACCTCAAAAAAGCAGACTCAACCAAGGTTGCTCGAACTTCTTAGCCCAGGACACGCACGCGGGTCCACCTTGAGATGGGGCGCTATAAAAACAGCGCGCGCTTTGCTAGACATTCCATTCCTACGTTTGTGATTCCCCAAATGGAGACCGCAATGAAAGCCATCCAGATCAAAGACGACGCCGCGCGAACACTCTTTCTTGCCGAAGTCCCCCGCCCCACTGCGGGCCCGGGCGAGGTGATCATCGAGGCGTGTGCCAGCGCGGTGAATCGCGCGGATTTATTGCAGCGCACCGGTCGCTATCCGGTGCCCGAGGGTGCCAGTGAGATCATGGGTCTGGAGGTCTCGGGGCGCATCGCCGAGCTTGGCGATGGCGTCGAGGGTTGGAGCGTGGGCCAGCGGGTTTGTTGCCTGCTCTCGGGAGGCGGATACGCCGAATATGTCAAAGCCCCGGCCGCGCTTTTGCTCGCGGTGCCCGAGCATATCGACCTGGTCGAGGCGGCCGGGATTCCAGAGGTCTTTTTCACCGCCTATCTCAATATTTTCCTGGAGGCGAACCTCGCCGAGGGCGAGCGCGTCCTGGTCCACGCGGGCGCGTCGGGGGTGGGGACGGCGGCGATTCAATTATGCCGGGTCTTCGACTCCCCGGTCTACGCCACGGCAAGCGCGCAGAAGCTCGATTTTTTGCGCGAACTCGGCGTCGAAGCCGCCATCGACCGCCATGCCGAAGACTTCGCCGAGCGCATCGGCGCGCTGACCGACGGCGAGGGCGTCGACATCATCCTGGACCCGGTGGGCGCCGATTATCTGCAAAAAAACCTCGGCATCCTCAAGCGCCGCGGGCGCCTGGTGCTCATCGGCCTGCTGTCGGGCGCCGACACCGAGATCTCACTGCGCCCGCTTTTGATGCGCCGGCTTCGCCTCATCGGCTCGGTGCTCAGGAGTCGCACACTGGCCGAAAAAACCGAGATCGCCCACCGCTTTCGCCAGGAGGTCTGGCCCTGGTTTGAGAGCGGGGAGCTCAAGCCCATCATCGACCAGGTCTTCGCGATTTCCGAGGTCGAAAAGGCGCATGAGGTGCTGCGCGCAAATGCGAATATCGGCAAAGTTCTCTTAAAATTCTAAAGACCCACTTTGGGTCAGGGAATTGCGATCCCCTCGGCGATCAGCTCATTTTGAGCGTCGAAAATAAAGATATATTTTTGTGAAATAGTCTGCGTCCCCTTTGTTTTTACGCGCACTTTAATCTCGGAATCCGTCCACGAGATCGACGGCATAATGCTTAACTCCGTGCAATCCGCGTAGACCGGCGCATCGCCCACCTCGACGCGCGCCGCGGCGTTGGGGCCGGTGGCCAGGTACACGTCATCATAAACGCCGCCCGGATTGACCAGGCTATTTCCAAACCAACCCGGTACGTTTAGCTGATTCCACTGCGCGGAGGTCGGCGTGGTCGCGCCGCCGTTAAAGACGGGCATATCATGCACCCGGGTAAACGCCGGCGCGCTCTTCGCGCTTAGCCACTGAATCCAGGTATAACCCTCGGTTTGCGGCGCCGAAGGATCGGCCTTGAGCCAGACGGCGACCCGATTAAAGCCGTCGATATCAAAAAGCTCATCCAGACTGGCGACCCAGCCGATTTTGTCGGTATTTCCCACGATTTGAAGGGCCTGGGCCTGGCCGTTGGTCGGCACGCAGAGGTCGGCCAGACCATCCGCATGCCCATAACCGCTGTCGGTATCCATCAACCAGGTCATCTTCCAATGACTCGCCGTGCCCCATTGCTCGCGCGTGGGCGCGCCGGGGAAAAACTTCCCCGGCGGGACCGCCAATTGATACGAAAGAAATACCTCCTGGGTATCCTCAAAGCGGCTCTTTAACATCGCAGGTTTTCCGCCGTAGCGCGCCTCTTCAGCCAGATCATCCTGCATCGAAAACGACGTTTGTCCCGAGTACGCATAGCGATGATACCGCGCGATATAATCCTCGGATTTTGCGCTCCAGGTGCCGATAACCGGTGAGTCCAACGCGATGGGATCGTCGTGGCTGCCACCCTCAAAATCATCATAAATGACAATATTGGGCCCGCTGCCAAAGCCGCTTCCGACGATGGTGACCACCTCGTCCTGGTTCACGGAGCCGCTGACCTGGATATCGCCGTCGACCGAGAATATGTCGTCATCCTCAACGTTATCCTCGTCTGCAAGCGCGTCGTCTTCGGCAAGCGCATCAATTTCGGCAACGTCACGGTCCTCGGCGGCGTCGAGCACCTCAACCGCGTCGGCATCCTCCGCGTCCTTTGCCGCATCGATATCCTCCACCCCGTCGATCACCTCCGAGATATTCGGATTCTCGTCCGAGCGACAACCTCCAACCACGACAAGAAGCGCCACCACAATGACGCCCCCATTCAGCATATTCTTTCGCCTCATAAATCAACCGTTTTGACTGAGAAAAATAGCAGCTTATTGAAGCGCCACCGCAGCCGTCTCATCGAAACCATCGGAATAGATGAGGTAAATGGTGTCGCTTGCCGGGTCGAGATTCCCCAGCCTTATTTTCATCTTCACACTCTCAGAATCCCAGTCGGTCAGTTGCTGCAGCTCCACCTCGGTGGCCTCCTCGATGCTGGGCGCATTGGCCAGGTAGAAGCGCTTCAGCGAAAAGTCGAGATAGACCTCGCTGATATGCACGATCTGCTCAATCTGGGTCGCGGTCTCATTGCCATTAAAGCCCAGCATCGCGACATTTCGCTTATGTCCTTCGGGCAGAATCACACCCGAGACATCCACATCATGCACGACCTCGCCGTCCATTTTTGCGATCAGTCGATCCTGGGTTAAGAAGAACTCCATAAGGACCCAGTTATCGACCAGGTCACCGGTCTTTTCACCCCAACTTACAATACTCCCGTCGCTTCCAACGGTGAGGTGCATCTGGGTCCAGGAGACGCGAAGGGGCGGATCACTGCCGACATTGCTCCAGACGCGCAGCCATTTATTGGAGCCGGTGGTCTGATAATAATAGTTCCACGGCCCTCCGGCGGGATTATCAGAACGAGCGGTAAATGAGGCACCAGAGGTTTCGCCCACGACCTGCGAATTATCCGGGAATTTTCGGTGCGTATCGTCGACAAACTCGACCGAAATTCCCTGCTCGCTGACCCCGATGACCCGGGCCGTTGCGCCACCACCATGGACGGTTTCGCCGTAGCGCTCACCCGGATTGGGCCCGATAAAGCCCGTCGATTCATTGAGCTCGACCTCATTTACGTCTCGCACATATCGATTATAGCGATTGGCGTGATATTTGGTGCGCAAGTGCCAGGCGAGGTACATCGTCTTGTCCCCGTCGGTCGGGTACGGGCTCGCGAGGCCAGCGGCCGGATCCTTATGGGTCGTGGATGCGCCCGGCATGCGATAAATCGGGCGGCCCGGCACCCGGAGATGCTCCTGGGTTTCAAAAAAGATGGGGCCGCTTGGGCCGCGTCCCCCGTAGATCTCATCAGGATTCTCGCTGCTGATCTCGATGATCTGCCCTTGCGTATGATTATCGCGAACCGGGTTTCGCGCGCCGTTCTCAAAGACATTATCCACTTCGTCGAATAGGACCGGGGCCGCCTGCAGCTTGGTGCCAAAATCAAAGCCTGCGCTGGCGTCGGTGGTGACGATAAGTTCGGCGTCATTCTCAAAACGCTCCAAATTGAAGGCGAACCCAGGCGAGCCGCCCGTGATCGGGCCATCGTCCACCTCGGGCGCATCTGGAGCATCTGGAGCATCTGGAGCATCTGGAGCATCTGGAGCATCTGGAGCGTCGGGCGCGCTCGGGCTCTTCGCGTCGGGCGCGCCTGTATTCTGCGCGTCGTGCGTGTCGGTTTTCGCGTCCAGGCCAATATCCGATTTGGAAGCATCCGCGCGCTGCGCATCCAGATGAATGACATCCGAATTCCCACTATCGAAACAGCCTGTAGCCACCAGCAGCATAAGCAAAACAAATATTCCAAGCGCGTTTTTCATCTCGTATCACTCAAATAGTTGACGCAAAAAATGAAGCCTAATTTTTGAAGGTCCAATACCTATTCGCCGGGTCGATCAGGTGTCCGGTGGCGCGAAAAAAAAAGCGGAGATAGGGCATCTTGGGCGAGTTTATACCACAAAAATATCATATCCCAACTCCGCCGGGCGAAGGCGTGAAAAAAACCTGCCCTCAGGGTATTTCTATCTTTGAGTCGGTCGGTGGCAATTCCAAAAAGTTTTGTATATAGACGGGTATGAACCCCCGGACCCAAGGATTTTTCAGTATGGGAACATCAAAAACCTCGGACGTTCCAGTCCGTAAAAATACAGATCGACATTATGATTATTCGCCCGGCCATCGATTTCTTGAGATCGTGGCGATCGCGCTGTGTCTGGCGACGCTTGGCGAGTTTAGTTGGCGGTTGATCGTGGGAGTTATGGCGACGCCAGGGCTGGCGTCCGTGGCCTGGTTGGTGGGCGCGGCGTTTCTCGGTTATCTGTGCGCAGACCTCGCCTCGGGCGTGGTGCACTGGCTGGCCGACCGTTTTGGCTCACCCGAAACGCCCATCCTCGGCGAGGCATTTGTGCACCCGTTTCGCGAGCATCATACCTTTCCGGAGAAAATTCTTGAGCATGATTTTGTGGAGGTCAACGGCAATAATTGCGTGGCAATGCTGCTGGTCCTCATTCCCATGCAGTTCATCTTGCCCGCAGCGCTCAGCGGTTGGTGGATCGGCCTTGCCAGCTTCGTCGTAACCTTCTCGTTTGGCATCTTTATGACCAATCAATTCCATCAATGGGCGCACGCAAGCGAAGTCTCGCCGGTAGTGGCGTTTTTGCAACGCTCGCGCCTGGTGCTCTCGCCGGAGGCCCACGACCGCCATCATACGCTGCCCTACGAGAGCGATTATTGCATCACCTCGGGTTGGATGAACCCCCTTCTGGAGCGGATCAACCTCTTTGGGGGCATCGAAAAACTGCTCAACCACCAGGGACCTGCGCCCTACGAGCCCGGAGCTGCCGAGGAGCAAGCGGGCGCGGAATAACCCGCTGGCGCGGCGCGCGTTTGCAACTTGCATCCCGGAGCGTCCCTATGCGGGCGCTCCGGGATTTTTTTATGCCCTCAGGCGCTGGGCGCCGGCGCGTCGGGCGTCGCGGCCAGCAGATGATAGACCGCCACGGCGGTCAGGCTGATCAGATGCGTAAGCGGGAAGATCCACGGAGAATAGGCCGGCCAGATCATCGCCGCCGCAGCGCCCGCCACATAACCCGGCACCCCGAAGAGCAGGCGCGAGTCGATATTGACGACAATATAAATGCCAAGCAGCGCCACCATCGTCAGGTCGCTTGCCAGCGCAAAGGCGATGGTCCCGGCGCCGAAATACACGCCGATTCGCATCATCAACGCGAGCAGAATCGGCATCCAGACCGAGCTAATCAGCAGGCGATTGAGGCGGGTTGTAAAGAGGCGTTTTCGAAATGCAAAACACAGGCTCGCCAGAATAACCACCAGGGCGACCTGCCCGCCGACCAGGCGCTGCGGGGTCAATTCGACGCCCATCATCAACGGCACAAGCTGGGGCACCGCAATCGCCAGCCCGATCCCGAACCAGAACTTCGCCTTGGTGCGCGCGGCGACCTGCGGGTCCATCTCGCGGCGCAATTGGTCGACCTCCTGTTGGCCGCGCTGAAATTTTTCAAACGCCGGCTCAACCCGCGCGGCGAGCGCGGCGTTTGGACGCGGGAGATCTTCGAGCAGGCGCATCGCGGCGCCCGGGTTGTCGCGCTGCATCTCGAAGTCGATCATCCGCTCCAGAACTTCCTGCAGCGTGGTGCGCGCGGTGGCGCCGTCGGGCCACTGGCGCAGCGACTCCTCAAGCGCCTGGCGCGCGGCGCCAAAGAGCGCGTAGGCCTCGGAATGCTCCACGGTTTCACCGGCGAGCAGGCGGGCCAGCTGGGCGCTGCGCTCGCGACCGCGCTCGGCGAGTTGCTGGGCGGCCTCGCGCGCGCGAAACGAAATGATGGCCTGGCGAAACGCTTCGACCGACTCAAAACGATCGGCTGGCTCGCGCGCCATCGCGCGATTGCAGATCTCACCGAGTTCGTGGGGAACCGAGGAATCGAAGGTCTTCGGGTCGGACTGGGAGGCCAAAAAAAGCGCCGCCCACGGCGAGTCCTTGCCGTCGTGGGGAACCTCGCCGGTGAGCATAAAATAGAGCAAGCCGCCCATCAGGTAGATATCGGTTCTCGGCCCAATCGCATGGGTCAGCGCGGCCATTTCGGGGGCCATAAACGCCGGGGTGCCCACAAGCTCGTTGGGGTCCGCACGCGGAATGCTCACGGGGACCTCGTCTTTGAACGCCACCGCGATGCCCCAATCGAGCAAATAGACCTCGCCAAACGCCCCGGTCATGATATTTTCGGGTTTGATATCGCGGTGGACGATGCCGCGATTATGCGCGTAGGCCAGTGCCTGGCAGACGTCGAGGATGACATTGAGATTCGCGTCGCGCTGGGCGACGCGCGCCTGGCGGCTCAGACCCTCAATGCGCGCGGCGAGCGTCTCGCCCTCGATGCGCTTCATCACCACGAAGGGTTTGCCATGGATATCGCGCCCGACCAGATGAATCGGCACGATCCCCGGGTGCTCCAGATATCCCATGATGCGCGCCTCGCGCATCAAAAGACTCACCTCGATCTTCGCGCGCTCGGCCCTGGTCGAGCTGGCGTCCTCACCGGCGATGGTCAGCGGTGATTTCAGCGCGACATCGCGGTGCAGCGTGGTCTGCTCGGCCAAAAAGACCGCCCCGGCACCGCCCTCGCCGAGTTGGTGGCTTATCCTGAAAAGGGCGCTCGGATCTTCGGGATCTTCACTGACCGAGATGAGCGGGTACGGCGTTTGATCGAGCCAATCGCTGGAATCGAAATCCTGCAGGGTCCCGCGGATGGTCTCGTAAATCGCGTAATCTTCAACCCGTTTTCGTCCCGGCGGGCTTTGGGCAGATTTCTCCCGAAGCATCAGAGTAGCAGCAATATTTCGGTCTTCTATCATGGCCGCTTTCCGTCTTTCGAAGCGTGAGTCGTTATAGGTCGGGCGTCCATCAAACGATGCCGCTTTGAAGATAAATTCGCGTACTCTTAACCCCAAAAGTAGAAGATCATGATAATCAGCGCAACGCAGACCGTCAGCGAGAGCGCGGCCAGGAGCGCGCGCGTGCGCAGTTGATTGGAGTTGCCGGGCGAAGAATGCGTGGAGCGCGCACTTTTTCCGACCACCGTGGCATGCACGCTGGGCCTCAAGGGGAGCGAAACCTGAGGGGGATCGGTGTCCTCGGCGGGATCATTGCGCGCCCTTAAAGGCGCGTGCTCAGGTTGGGAGGTTGAGCCGTCGACAGGCGGTTGCGCATCGGGGGTGGATAGCGTGGATATAGCCTGCGGGTCGCCAGGCGGCGCGGGCGCGCTGCCCCGGCCGACCGGGTCGAGCACCCCGCCGCTCAAATGATTCTGGGGCAGCACGACCCCGCGCGTGCCCCGGGTGACGCCCGGGCGTGTCCAGAGCCCCGAATCGGTCGCGGTCAATTCAACGGGGCGAGATTCGCCGCCGCCAAAGCCCTCCATGACCTGCTCAAACGCCACGATCGCGGCGTTGGCGTCGGCGAAGCGATCGTTGCGATCCTTGGCCAGACAGGTGCGAATAAAATCATCCATTCCCGGCGGAATCTTGAAGCCGCGGCGCAGATTCAGCGCCGGAATCGGGGCCAACTGATGGAGTCGCACCATCTGCTGGGGAATCTGGGTCATATAGGGAAGCTGGCCGCAGAGCATCTCGTAGAGAATGCAGCCGAGCGCGTAAATATCGGCCTGCGGACCGATTTCCCCCAGTTCGCCGCGGCATTGCTCCGGGCTCATATAGGCGGGAGTACCAAAGAGCGCGCCCGCCCGGGTCATGGAGTCCTCACTGGATTGCAGCAGCTTCGCGATCCCGAAGTCCAGAACCTTTACGATCTGCTCGCCGGTATGAAAGCGGTAGGAGAGGATGATATTTTCGGGCTTGAGGTCGCGGTGCACGATGCCCAGGGTATGCGCCTCGCGCAGAGCCATCAAAATCTGGCGGGTAATCTCGACCACGGCCTCAAATTTCAGGCCGCGATGGATGGCTTTATGCAGCGAGACGCCGGCCACATATTCCATGGCCATATACATAAACTCATTATCTTCCCCCATGCCGAAATCATAGACGGTGACGCAGTTGGGGTGGGATAGTTTTCCCAGCACGCGCGCCTCCTGAACGAAGCGGGCCTGGGCGGCCTCACGCTCCTGAACGGAGCTATTTCGGCCCTGGCGCTTGTAAATCAGCGTCTCGGCACGAAAAATCTTGACCGCCACGTCGCGGTCGACCTGCTCCTGGCGCGCCCGGTAGACGGTGCCCATGGCGCCGCGCCCCAGAATCGAGCTGATAATGAAGCGCCCCGCGATGCAGCGGCCGAGCATCTTATCGTCGGAATCCGAGGCATAGACGGCGTCGTCGATCAGATAAAATCCGTCGCCGCTGGGGCACGCGACCAGCGGGGTGTCACTTCTTGTTTCGCAATGCGGACAGACGGCCATAAGGCAAGAACCCGCGCTGATAGAGGCATTCGACTACGTCCCCCAGTGTCGCATATCCTTGCCCTATAAAACAACACGCTAAGCAGGACTCAACAGGGTAATCCGCGCTAAATTACGCATTCGGGCCAAAGCCCAGCACGATATAGCCGCCGGACTTCTCGTCTTTCTCCAGCTCCAATAACCCCTGTTCCTGAGCTTCTTCGAGCAGGTGGCTGAAGTTGCGAAAGCCGTAGAAGGTCTCGGAAAAATGCGGGCGCTTGCGCTTGAGCGTCTGCTTGACCAGTGAGGCCCAGACGTTGGAGTCGCGCTCGCGGAACAGCGCCTCGACCTGGGCCAGGACGATCTCAATGGCTTCCCCTTGGGAGCCGCCCTTTGAGGCCGCCGACTTCTTCGCGTCTTCCCCATTGCCGGTATTGGGGGCGCTGGCCGCCACGGCGTCGCTCGCGCTCGCCGCGGCGGGCGAAGTCGCGGCGGGCGTCTCTTTCGTCGCGCGGCGCGCGGCGCCGGATTCGCTGCGACCCGAGGGTTTTGAGGAGCTCGCCCGGGCGCTGGATTTGGCCGGGCGCCCCGAGCGACCTGTGGATTTGGAGCGCTGGGCCGTCGTGCTCTTCTTCTGCTCGCGCACCAGATCGTCGTAATAGATATACTCGTCGCAGTTCTCGACCAGCAGATTGCTCGAGGTATGCTTCACACCGATGCCGATGACGCGCTTATTATTCTCGCGTAATTTGCTCACCAGCGGGGAGAAGTCGCTGTCGCCGGTGAGGATGGCAAATAGGTCGACATGCTCGTTGCTATAGCAAAGGTCAAGCGCGTCGACGACCATGCGGATATCGGCGGAGTTTTTGCCCGAATAAGACACATGGGGCACCTCGATAAGCTCAAAGGACGCCTCGTGCAGCGGCTTTTTGAGCGAGGCGTAATTCGACCATTCGCAATACGCTTTTTTGACGATGACATTGCCCTTGTCCAGCAGGCGCTCCAGGACCAGTCCGATGTCGAGTTCGCCGTATTTGGCCTCGCGCACGCCGATAGCGACATTCTCCAGGTCCGCATAAATGGCGATATTCGGTGTACGTTCATAGGGATAAGGCTGATTCATGCTGATTTTTCCTCTGATAATTAGGCACCCGCGGAAGTCTTCATTTATGGGGCGGGTGCAGGGGCCGAGTCGCGAAAAATGGCGGCGGGAGTGTCGAATGTATTCGATCTAAATATTCCCTTGTATTCTCGGCGACTCTATGCTGAAACCAAGCGATTCTCGCCCAGCAGACCAACCTCCAGCACGAGGCTGAGGGGCTGTTGAGTGAGAGGCGACGTCGACAGCACATCTTTCGGCCCATGTGTCTCGCTTGTGCCGGGTGGATTGTCAACTCCACGCGCGAAATGCCGCCGGCCAAAGCCATCGTCGCGTCGTCGCATTGGGGAAAAGAATAAGTAAGTCGTGAGCATTCACACTGGTTATTTCATTTTTGAGGAGTAAAGACGTATGAAGTATTCTGCAAAAATTGCCGCAATTTGTGCCACCACCGTGGCGTTTGGATTGCTCGGAACGGCGGATGCCGACGCGAGCACAGCTCGGCGCAACTC